>JADMIO012752728.1_pt1 | contig 102642 bp, 96 predicted proteins | sample 8958161 | NCBI WGS metagenome assembly JADMIO01 (sample SAMN16585339, study PRJNA669376) | soil metagenome | isolation source: Crop rotation soil | place: USA: Cullars Rotation, Alabama | collected 2011 | reverse complement strand
CTTTCCCCAGCACATACGACATTAATCGTGCCGATACCCAGGTTAGGCGCGCTGTCAATAACTATGACATCATAGTCATGAGCAACAGTTTCAATGGCCAGTCGGAGCATCAGGTGTGGATCGGTGGGCAGTTTACCTTCATCAAATTTGCCCATTAACTCAGTTTCAATACGGTGCAGAGCCAGACAGGAAGGAATAATGTCAAGCCCCGGCCAGCAAGTGGGCTTTATTGCATAAGTGACATCGTCCTTTTCCCCAAGATAGAAAGGCAGGAGAGTGTCTTCTGCATGAATATGAAGATCTGGTACCCATCCGTGATACATTGAGGCTGTTCCCTGGGGGTCGTTACCTTCCACGAGCAAAACACGTAGCCCCTTCAGAGCCAGATCCTGAGCAAGATGAACAGAAACTGAGGTTTTGTAAACGCCTCCTTTATGGGCAGCAACCCCGATCACCGGTGGAAATACGTCTTCAGCACGTCGCAATCGCGTACCAAACACATCACGCATATGATTAATTTGTTCAATTGTATAACCAACACGTTGCTCAACCCGTCCTCGAATTTCCATATCCGGGTGCGGTAGTCGCCCTGCTTTCTCGGCATCTCTGATAGCCTGAGAAGAAACCCCAACTAAATCCGCTGCTTCACCTATTCTCCAGCGCCGGGTTATTTTCCTCGCTTCCGGGCTGTCATCATTAAACTGTGCAATGGCGATAGCCTTCGTCATTTCATGACCAGCGTTTATGCACTGGTTAAGTGTTTCCATGAGTTTCATTCTGAACATCCTTTAATCATTGCTTTGCGTTTTTTTATTAAATCTTGCAATTTACTGCAAAGCAACAACAAAATCGCAAAGTCATCAAAAAACCGCAAAGTTGTTTAAAATAAGAGCAACACTACAAAAGGAGATAAGAAGAGCACATACCTCAGTCACTTATTATCACTAGCGCTCGCCGCAGCCGTGTAACCGAGCATAGCGAGCGAACTGGCGAGGAAGCAAAGAAGAACTGTTCTGTCAGATAGCTCTTACGCTCAGCGCAAGAAGAAATATCCACCGTGGGAAAAACTCCAGGTAGAGGTACACACGCGGATAGCCAATTCAGAGTAATAAACTGTGATAATCAACCCTCATCAATGATGACGAACTAACCCCCGATATCAAGTCACATGACGAAGGGAAAGAGAAGGAAATCAACTGTGACAAACTGCCCTCAAATTTGGCTTCCTTAAAAATTACAGTTCAAAAAGTATGAGAAAATCCATGCAGGCTGAAGGAAACAGCAAAACTGTGACAAATTACCCTCAGTAGGTCAGAACAAATGTGACGAACCACCCTCAAATCTGTGACAGATAACCCTCAGACTATCCTGTCGTCATGGAAGTGATATCGCGGAAGGAAAATACGATATGAGTCGTCTGGCGGCCTTTCTTTTTCTCAATGTATGAGAGGCGCATTGGAGTTCTGCTGTTGATCTCATTAACACAGACCTGCAGGAAGCGGCGGCGGAAGTCAGGCATACGCTGGTAACTTTGAGGCAGCTGGTAACGCTCTATGATCCAGTCGATTTTCAGAGAGACGATGCCTGAGCCATCCGGCTTACGATACTGACACAGGGATTCGTATAAACGCATGGCATACGGATTGGTGATTTCTTTTGTTTCACTAAGCCGAAACTGCGTAAACCGGTTCTGTAACCCGATAAAGAAGGGAATGAGATATGGGTTGATATGTACACTGTAAAGCCCTCTGGATGGACTGTGCGCACGTTTGATAAACCAAGGAAAAGATTCATAGCCTTTTTCATCGCCGGCATCCTCTTCAGGGCGATAAAAAACCACTTCCTTCCCCGCGAAACTCTTCAATGCCTGCCGTATATCCTTACTGGCTTCCGCAGAGGTCAATCCGAATATTTCAGCATATTTAGCAACATGGATCTCGCAGATACCGTCATGTTCCTGTAGGGTGCCATCAGATTTTCTGATCTGGTCAACGAACAGATACAGCATACGTTTTTGATCCCGGGAGAGACTATATGCCGCCTCAGTGAGGTCGTTTGACTGGACGATTCGCGGGCTATTTTTACGTTTCTTGTGATTGATAACCGCTGTTTCCGCCATGACAGATCCATGTGAAGTGTGACAAGTTTTTAGATTGTCACACTAAATAAAAAAGAGTCAATAAGCAGGGATAACTTTGTGAAAAAACAGCTTCTTCTGAGGGCAATTTGTCACAGGGTTAAGGGCAATTTGTCACAGACAGGACTGTCATTTGAGGGTGATTTGTCACACTGAAAGGGCAATTTGTCACAACACCTTCTCTAGAACCAGCATGGATAAAGGCCTACAAGGCGCTCTAAAAAAGAAGATCTAAAAACTATAAAAAAAATAATTATAAAAATATCCCCGTGGATAAGTGGATAACCCCAAGGGAAGTTTTTTCAGGCATCGTGTGTAAGCAGAATATATAAGTGCTGTTCCCTGGTGCTTCCTCGCTCACTCGACCGGGAGGGTTCGAGAAGGGGGGGCACCCCCCTTCGGCGTGCGCGGTCACGCGCACAGGGCGCAGCCCTGGTTAAAAACAAGGTTTATAAATATTGGTTTAAAAGCAGGTTAAAAGACAGGTTAGCGGTGGCCGAAAAACGGGCGGAAACCCTTGCAAATGCTGGATTTTCTGCCTGTGGACAGCCCCTCAAATGTCAATAGGTGCGCCCCTCATCTGTCAGCACTCTGCCCCTCAAGTGTCAAGGATCGCGCCCCTCATCTGTCAGTAGTCGCGCCCCTCAAGTGTCAATACCGCAGGGCACTTATCCCCAGGCTTGTCCACATCATCTGTGGGAAACTCGCGTAAAATCAGGCGTTTTCGCCGATTTGCGAGGCTGGCCAGCTCCACGTCGCCGGCCGAAATCGAGCCTGCCCCTCATCTGTCAACGCCGCGCCGGGTGAGTCGGCCCCTCAAGTGTCAACGTCCGCCCCTCATCTGTCAGTGAGGGCCAAGTTTTCCGCGAGGTATCCACAACGCCGGCGGCCGGCCGCGGTGTCTCGCACACGGCTTCGACGGCGTTTCTGGCGCGTTTGCAGGGCCATAGACGGCCGCCAGCCCAGCGGCGAGGGCAACCAGCCGAGGGCTTCGCCCTGTCGCTCGACTGCGGCGAGCACTACTGGCTGTAAAAGGACAGACCACATCATGGTTCTGTGTTCATTAGGTTGTTCTGTCCATTGCTGACATAATCCGCTCCACTTCAACGTAACACCGCACGAAGATTTCTATTGTTCCTGAAGGCATATTCAAATCGTTTTCGTTACCGCTTGCAGGCATCATGACAGAACACTACTTCCTATAAACGCTACACAGGCTCCTGAGATTAATAATGCGGATCTCTACGATAATGGGAGATTTTCCCGACTGTTTCGTTCGCTTCTCAGTGGATAACAGCCAGCTTCTCTGTTTAACAGACAAAAACAGCATATCCACTCAGTTCCACATTTCCATATAAAGGCCAAGGCATTTATTCTCAGGATAATTGTTTCAGCATCGCAACCGCATCAGACTCCGGCATCGCAAACTGCACCCGGTGCCGGGCAGCCACATCCAGCGCAAAAACCTTCGTGTAGACTTCCGTTGAACTGATGGACTTATGTCCCATCAGGCTTTGCAGAACTTTCAGCGGTATACCGGCATACAGCATGTGCATCGCATAGGAATGGCGGAACGTATGTGGTGTGACCGGAACAGAGAACGTCACACCGTCAGCAGCAGCGGCGGCAACCGCCTCCCCAATCCAGGTCCTGACCGTTCTGTCCGTCACTTCCCAGATCCGCGCTTTCTCTGTCCTTCCTGTGCGACGGTTACGCCGCTCCATGAGCTTATCGGGTCCACTCGCGAACGCAGAAAGGCCCACCCGAAGGTGAGCCAGTGTGATTACATTTGCGGCCTAACTGTGGCCAGTCCAGTTACGCTGGAGTCACTAGTATTTAGGTGACACTATAGAAGCGGCCGCGACAACTTGTCCACGTGGAATTCTAAGCTTAGGATCCCAATGTGCTGGAAAGTCTTCAAGCATCTCTTTTGCCTTCTTCAGCTTATCGACCTGATTATAGGATTGCTTCAGCCTGATGGCCGTAGATATGGTTGCCACCAATTTTTCATTTTGCCACGGCTTCAGAATAAAATCTGTTGCGCCCTGCTTCAGCGCGCGGACCGCCATTTCCACATCTCCGAAAGCAGTGATCAGAATAACAACGGCATTTGGATCGCGTTCCAGGATTTGACCCAGCCAATGAAATCCCTCTTTTCCGCTGGTGATATCCTTGCTGAAATTCATATCCAGTAGAATAACATCGTATGTGTCGTTATTCAGTAGAAAAGGGATCTTGTTAGGATTCTTTTCGATAATGACGTGATGATTTTGTTTTTTGAGAAGCATCTTCGCTGCGAGAAGTACGTCCTCGTCATCATCGATCATTAAAATTTTTCCGCCTTCCTGGGTCACGGGTGTTGTTTAGATTTAGGTGAATGATCTTTAAAAGGAAATATGGTGCCAGAATCCGGTTAGTGTTCAAGATTAAAAATGATTGGGTATTACCGGGTTGATCTTTAGGCTATTACCGGTTAAAACTTTACATCTGAGTCCTGAATTTTCTGACCGAAAGTAGTATGCAATGTCCTTGACTGTACAAATATGTTCAAAAATGAACACATGTTATCGGTTAGATTGAGATTTAATGAAATTCATTTCAAAAAAGGTCTAATGCTTGTCTGACTTGCTGCCTGATAATTTGGGCTGGTTGGGGTTAAATTCATAGATCTCAATCGATCTGTGATTGATGACATACATTCTAACATCCGTAAGGATGATGTCGCCCTTTAGCGTCCCGAGAGGAACTTCCCTGGTTTGTGTCGTGAAGAGGTTGAAAAACTTCAACGATCCTCCCTTAGCATAGTAGAGTTCTTCTCCTAAAAAATGAAAATTATGGAGAGCTTTTACGTCTATTGTTTTCACATGCTGACCTAGACTGTTAAAAATATAAATGCCCTTACGGGGATTGAGCAGAAAAACAAAGTTCTGATATTCGCGCATTCTCGTAAAATGTGTTGCGTCATTGATAACGGTGGAGTCTACATTTACTTCCACCTCTACTTCATGAGCTCTTGGATTTAATTTTTTCAGGCTGTGATCTGCATTGTCAAGAACCCAAAGTTTCAGGTCACCTGATGTGCACATTAGCCAGGGTTGTATCGCAAAAGCCGAATCGATGCGGAAGGACGAATTGATCTGAAATGAAGGACTCATATAGTCGTATTCCTGAACATCGCGGTAGTATGCAAAGAGGCGTGAGCCATCGCGGGGATCAAAAAGTGTAGGTGCTTTTTCAGTTTTGTAGAGCACTATCAGCTTGCCATCCTGATCGAACTTCTGAAACTGGCCATATTTGGTAATCACATAAAGTTCGCCCGGCCTGTCGACTGCCGCATCGATGATGGTATCGCTTACTTCAAGTGCTTTGATCTTTTTTTGCGCGGTTGCAGGAAGGTAGATCACGAGCAGGAACAGCAATATTTTTTTCATTGGGGAAGATTATATGTTTTCAGAACAACATTTGTGCCGTCATATTCAGCATAGGTATTGAAATTAACCCATTCACCAAGATTGACGTACGTACTGTGCTCATTGACTTTTAGCGTGAGCGGAAGATGGCGGTGGCCAAAAATATAAAAATCGTGATGTTGCTTCTGTTCGAGTTCCCGGCAAAATACCCAGAGGAATTCTCCTTCTTCGCCCTGGAACTGTTCTTCTTTCTTTTGATTGGTGATCCGGCTTCTTCTTGACCAGGCATGTGCGATCGCTAAACCGAGGTTTGGATGGATCCTTGCAAAAAACCATTGACAAGTTTTGCTGTTAAAGACTTTCTTCAAAAACTTATAGGTTGTATCGCCTGGGCCAAGCCCATCTCCATGGCCGATCAATAATTTTTGATTTCCTACTTCAAGCACAATCGGCTCGCGATAAACAGGAATGTCAAGCTCCTTTGGAAAATAGTCGAACATCCACATGTCATGATTTCCTGTAAAAAAGATTACAGGCGTTCCTGAATCGCGGATCTCAGCCAGCTTTCCGAGAAGCCTGATGTAACCCTTAGGAATTGTGTGTTTGTATTCGAACCAGAAGTCAAAAATGTCACCGAGAAGATAAATACTATGTGCATTGTGCTTGATTGAATCGAGCCATGCAATTATTCTTTTTTCACGGATCAGGCTGCTGGCATAATCCGGAACACCGAGATGAAAGTCGGAGGCGAAATAGATTTTTTTATTTCCTAACGAAGTATGTTGGATCACCATGATAAACATTTTTCCCGCAGATTTCGCAAAGGGCGCAGATCAGCGAAAATCTGCGATATCAGCGGGCAATAGGCTAAAATAAGAAACTCAGGCTATTCACCTGAGTTTCAAAAATAAGATATAATTCTGATGTTTTAACTGAGCTTTCCGCGACCAACAGAATCGGGTTTATCTCCTTCCACTGTTGGTGGTGTATCAACTCCGGGTTGCTCGTCTTCTTTCTGTTTCTTTTCATATTTGCCCTGACCGTTGGTAAACTGCTGATAAGTTGTTGGCTTATCAAAAGGACGTTTGCCGATCAGTCTTTCAAGGTCTGCCTGGAACAGGATTTCCTTTTCAAGCAACTCTTTTGCAATTACATCGAGATACTGTCTGTGCTGGATCAGCAAGGCCTTTGTTCTTTGGTAAGCTTCATCAATAATAGAACGAACCTCTTTGTCGATCTTCTCAGCCGTTGCATCTGAATATGGCTTCTGGAATGAATAGTCTGCCTGCTTTGAATCGTAATACGACATGTTGCCGATAGCAGCGTTCATACCATAAATGGTCACCATACTATAAGCTACTTTCGTAATCCGCTCCAAATCACTTAACGCACCAGTCGAGATTTTGCCAAACACAATTTCTTCTGCAGCGCGCCCACCAAACGCCATACACATTTCATCCATCAGTTGCTCTGTCTGATACAGGAACTGTTCTTTAGGGAGATATTGTGCATAGCCCAATGCAGCAACACCACGTGGTACAATGCTTACCTTCACCAATGGATCAGCATGTTCGAGGAACCATCCTGCCACCGCGTGACCAGCTTCGTGGAAAGCAACGATCTTTTTCTCTTCAGGTGATATGATCTTGTTTTTCTTTTCAAGCCCACCGATCACACGGTCAATGGCATCCTGAAAATCCTGCATGTCCACTGCTTTTTTATCTCTGCGTGCTGCAATAAGGGCAGCCTCGTTACATACGTTGGCGATCTCAGCACCTGCAAAACCTGGTGTTTGTGCGGAGAGTTTTTTTACATCAACTGTAGGGTCAAGTTTGATCGGTTTCAAGTGCACTTTAAATATGTGCTCACGACCAACAATATCCGGTTTATCAATACTAATCTGTCTATCAAAACGTCCGGGACGGAGAAGGGCAGAATCCAATACATCGGGTCTGTTTGTTGCTGCGAGAATGATCACACCTGAGTCTGTTGCAAAACCGTCCATCTCTACCAACAGTGAATTCAATGTGTTTTCACGCTCATCATTTGCTCCTGGTAATTGACCGCGCCCACGCGAACGACCAATGGCATCAATCTCATCAATGAACACGATACACGGTGCTTTTTCTTTTGCTTGCTTAAACAGGTCGCGAACACGGGCCGCACCAACACCCACGAACATCTCCACAAAGTCAGATCCTGACAAAGAGAAAAACGGCACGGCAGCTTCACCAGCTACAGCTTTTGCAAGCAAAGTTTTACCTGTACCCGGAGGGCCTACAAGTAATGCGCCCTTTGGAATTTTACCACCGAGTTTGGTGAATTTGGCAGGAGTCTTTAAAAAATCTACGATCTCCTTAACTTCTTCTTTAGCTTCTTCAAGACCAGCTACATCTTCGAAAGTGATTTTCACTTTGTTCTCAGCATCAAAAAGTGCTGCTTTTGATTTGCCGATATTGAAGATCTGTCCACCCGGGCCACCGCCACCGGTCATCCTGCGCATCAGCATCCAGAATCCAAACAGTAACAAGAATAGAAATCCCCATTGGATGAAAACTCCGAAATAGTCTTCGCGCTTTTCTGAAATGTATTCAGGGCGGTTGGAATCAGGAACCTTCTTGGTGAGTTCTTCGAATTTTTCGTCAAACCGATCTATAGATGTGATCCTAAGTTTATAGTGTGGACCAGCCTGATTTGTTCCAAGCGGTCCTTCAGAAATATCCTGACGATATTTAGCATTCTTAAGCGCTTCAGGCGTAAGGGTAATTTCTACCAGTTCCTGATTTTTGATGAGTGCTACTTTTTTCACGTCACCGCTCTGCACCATTTGTTCAAAATCGCGCTGGGTGATTTCTTTCAGGTCACTTGAATTATTTATATACATGACCCCGAGTATTACCGCAATAGTTGCGAGAATAACCCATATCTGATAATTTCCCCGCGGGGGCTTAGTGGGTAAAAGGGGTTTGTCGTTTTTCTTGTCCGCCATTTTTATTGTTAAGTCAAAAAGTTTAATCTATTGAATAACGTGTGGGAATCCGTTTGGTTCTATTGCACGTCTGTTACTTCCATGATATCCGCATCGCCCCAAAGCCTTTCCAGGGCATAAAAATCTCTTCGGTCTTTACGAAAAACATGGGCAACTACATTGATATAGTCGAGAAGCATCCACTCTTTATTGTTTTTTCCTTCGGTATGCCAGGGATTTTCTTTTAAGGCCTTGTAAACCTCCTCGTCTACAGAATCGGCTATTGCATCAAGCTGTTTATCTGAATTGCCGGAACAAATTACAAAAAAATCGGCTACAGCATTTTTTACTTTTCGCAGGTCCATTACAACTATATCAATCGCCTTCTTTTCCTGCATTCCTTTGACAATGATCTCGCTGAGTAACTCAGAATTGATGCCCTTCTTTTTTTTGGCCATTAAACTATCTTCGTTTTTTATTTTGGATGTTATCAAACACAAAACTAAATAAATTCCTATTGTATAAAATTCCTGCCAATACGCTTTTCACGGGAAAAAACCTGATTTATGTGCCAGAATGTCACTCTACCAATACTTTAGCCCTTGAATTAGCGCTTAAACCAGCGTTTAATGAGGGTAGTGTCATCATTACGGACAATCAAATCGCAGGGCGTGGGCAGCGTGGCAATACGTGGGAAGCGGCAGTGGGGAAAAACCTTACCTTTTCCATTGTCTTAAAACCTGTGTTTCTAGCCATTCGCGACCAATTCTTTCTTAATATTTTTACCTCGCTTGCTGTTTATGATTTTTTACGAATCGCTGCAAATGTTATGGCTAGTATCAAATGGCCGAACGACATCCTGGTTGATGGTAAAAAAATTTGCGGTATCCTGATAGAAAACCAAATCAGGTCCTCACAAGTTTCAATTTCAGTGGTGGGCGTAGGGATAAATATAAACCAATCAGAATTTAACCTGAACACGGCTACTTCGCTGGCTGCAATTAAAGGTGAACAGTTTTTACTTCAGGTGATGCTTGACTGTTTTTTAGAATCATTTGAAGCCAGGTATCTACAACTTCGACAGGGCAACCTGGCGGCACTCAAAGAAGAATATCTGCAGCAGCTTTATTGGCGTGATCAGAATCGTTTGTTTACTTCGAATGGAATTTCGTTTCAGGGAAAAATTACCGGCATTGATGAAATCGGCAAACTCATTGTTGAAACGGAGAACGGTAAATCAGTTTTTGATATCAAAGAAATCAGTTTTGTTAATTAAACCAGGACATGAACGTATTTAATACCAATAGTCGTATTGTTATTACTTGCAGCAAAAGACTTTCGCCATACCTGGAAAAAGAAGTTACGGCACTGGGGTTTTCTCCCGTAAAAACTTTTGCAACTGGTGTAGAACTTTATGGCACCGTCACCGACTGTATCAGGTTAAATCTTAACCTTCGATGTGCGAGCCAGGTTCATTATTCTTTAAAAGAATTTACTGCTAACAAACCGGATGACGTTTATGATACGCTTGCAGCAATGCAGTGGGAAGAACTTTTGCAGAACGCTGGTTATTTTTCTGTGACCAGCAATGTTGATCACTTTACTGTAAACAACAATCTTTTTGTTAATGTAAGGGTGAAAGATGCAATAGTTGACAGGATGCGACAGAAGACAGGGGCACGTCCTGATTCCGGGCCGCAGGTTGACAGGGTTGTCGTTCACCTTTTCTGGCGTGATGACCGGGCGGAAATATTTCTTGATACCTCGGGAGAGACGCTGGCCAAACATGGTTACCGAAAAATTCCAGGTAAGGCACCAATGCTGGAGGCGCTTGCAGCCGGAACTATCATGGCTACCAGATGGGACAAAAGTTCTGCTTTTATTAACCCTATGTGTGGTTCGGGTACACTTGCCATTGAGGCCGCCCTCATTGCCACCAACCGCGCGCCTGGACTTTTCCGCACTAACTACTCATTCATGCACGTTAAAGGTTATGATGAAGATGTTTATGCTGCGGCCTATCGTACACTTGAAGATCAGATCACCGAAATAAAAGATCTGCAAATAATTGCCACGGATATCAGTGATGATGCAATCAATATTTCAAAAGTAAATGCGGGTATAGCCGGAGTAGAAGGCCTGATCAGTTTTGGAATTTGCGACTTTGAGGCTACTGAAGTCCCTGAAGCAAATGGTGTTGTATTTTTTAACCCGGAGTATGGTGAACGACTTGGTGAAGTGAAAGACCTCGAAGAGACTTACGCGCGTATTGGTGATTTTCTTAAAAAGAAATGTAAGGGATATACCGGATATATTTTCACAGGCAACCTTGATCTTGCCAAGAAGATCGGATTAAAAGCGAGTCGAAGAATTGAATTTTATACAGCCAAGCTGGATTGTCGATTATTAGAGTATGAACTGTATTCCGGTACAAAAAGAAAGCCGGAAGACCTGCCGCAAAAAAAGAAAGAAACGCCTCAATAACGAGACGTTCCTTTTCCTGATACAAACAAATTATCAAACTTATCCGGTTATATATCCGGATTTTGCTTTGTTTCGTTCACTATTGGTTGACGATGTTTCCGCTGTGCCAGATGTTTCCGTTCCACTGGTTCCTGCTGATGGCGTTCTGGAAGAAGAAGACCCTGAAGAACTTTCAGTTTTTTGGCCAACCCTGATTCGATTCTCAACATTTTTTACACCTGAAACCTGTTCTGCAATGTCTTCGGCTCTTCGTTTGGCAGAGCGTTCGGTCACGCTTCCGGTGAGTGTAACTTCTCCATTACTCACGGTTACATCTATTTCAGTTGCGTCAATCCATGCATCGTCACTCAGTTTATCGTTTACGTCTTCTTTAATGCGATCATCAGAGCGGTTATAATTCCGGGGTCCTTTGCCTCTGTGATTTTGTTGTCTGTCGCGTTCACGCCTACGCTCAGCTTCGTCATCACCAAACCAGCTGCTCACTTCGTCACGGCTGCGGTCCCACCACGAGCGTTCATTGCTGTCGCCCTGCGTATAACGTCCGCGTTGATTATCTCCGAAGTTTGAACCTGATGAACCACCGAAGCTTCGATTTTCATCGTAATTGCTTCTTCGGCCGCGATCTTCATAATTGCTGCCGTAATTAGCTCCGCCTAAACCAGCGTTGTTGCTACGATTTCCTTCACGGTTATAACCTTCGAAGTCACGATCATAAAGATTTCTCGAATTTCCGTAAGAAGGACGTCCACTATTTTCAGCGTATCCATTTCCATAGTAGCTGCTGTTGCCCTGATAGTTTCCACCACCATAATCAGATCCGTACTCACGACCACCATATCCGAAATTTTCATCGTAGCTATCATTCGAGTTGCCGGCATTGTAGTCCCGGTTACCGGAATTACGGTTTGAATTTCGCCAACGGTTCTCGTTCGCCTGATCATACTGCTGTTGACTGTATTGCTGACCATATCGTGAATTGCTGTTGCCCTGATAACCTTGCCCGTAATTGCTTTCATTACGAGTCTGCTTGCGATCATTGTTTTCATTATTCCAGTCTTGGTCGGAAGAACGATTCCTTCCCTGATTGCGATTGTTATCTGCCATAATTTTACTGTTTAAGTGGAAAATATGATAAGACGACTTTAGGCAACAAAACTGTGCCCATACAGAACTGGTATTCTGAAAGGGTGGTGTAGAGGGTAGTACTCAGGGATTGTAGAGGATTTAATCCGCCTTTCTACCGTTCATAACTTGATAATTTTAATGCCAGCTGTTTTTAATTTTGTTTAATTGAATTACAATAGCAGCGTTATCACTCAGGCAAATGCAAAACAACTATCGCTTGTCCACTTATGATGATTTTTGTAGCATGCGTAAACTGATCAGGTTTTTACTTTTTAAGCCGATTTTATGGGCTGTTGATAAATTTTCATCTGCGCCTGACCGCGATCGTGTCTTTGAATCACTAACTGCGCTGAAGGAAAAGATTCAGAAGTCAGGAGGAAAAAAGGGATTTGTGATTCCCTTTGAGGTGAACAAAGATAAGTTCATTATTTTTTCTGATCAGCATAAAGGAAGGAAAAATGGTGCCGATGATTTTGCGTTAGCGGAGCCGAATTACCTTGCAGCGCTCGCCCACTATAACCAACAACAATTTCACCTAATTAGCCTGGGCGATGGCGAGGAGCTTTGGGAAAATACTTTGTTGCAGGTAAGGAAATACAACACAGCTTCATTTGAAGCCGAGCGAAAATTTCTCATGCGCGATGCGTTTACAAAAATTTTTGGCAATCATGATCTTGATTGGGAGATCGATCCGCTGGCGCCCGTTTACCTCAAAGAAATTTATGAAGCACCAATTATTGCCCTTGAGGCCGTTGTACTCCAGACGAAAATCGGAAGTCAGCAATTGGATATTTTTTGTACACATGGTCATCAGGGAGATTTGCAGAGTGATGGCAATTGGTTCAGTAAGTTCTTTGTTTCAAAAATATGGGCACCTCTTCAGGCTTACCTGAAAATAAATCCGAACACACCATCGAATGATAATACCCTGAAAACCCTTCACAATTCCATGATGTATGAATGGTCAGCACAGCAACAAAATTTATTACTGATCACGGGTCATACGCACCAGCCAGTTTTCGAATCACTCACACACCTTGAGAGATTAAACAGGGAGAAGAAAAAGGAACTTTATGCAAGCAACAAAGAATGGGCGGAAGCGCTGGATCTTGAAATCGCATGGCGCAGTAAAAGTAATAGTGCCGTTCGCGAAGATTATCTTAAAATGAAACCGACTTATTTTAATTCGGGCTGCTGTTGTTTTGCAGATGGCGATATTTCGGGAATCGAAATTGACCAGGGTTGCATCAGGCTCATCAAATGGAAAATGGTTGACGGAGTTTCGAAGCGGATAATGCAAGAGGAACGACCCCTGTCGGGTATTGTAAACGACATTGCGGGTACCCGTGAATCTATTGGTTAGATCCTATCGATAGCAAAGTTGGGCATACGGGCAGACTTTGCAATTATCAAGTTCTCCGGTTTGGTCGAAAGGCTGAGACGGATCAAACAATTCGTTAAATACTTTCTGAATGTAATCTTCAAATTCCGGTAGGAGTTTATCAACATCCGTAATGAGGTCTTTTCCCAGTGTTAGTCCAAAAGTAAATTTTTCATCGAAAAGATTCATGCGGTTGATCAGACCAGGCACAATTTTGACGTCCTGGTTCTGACCAGCATGAAACGAATTTCTCCGGTAAAGCAGTGCATACAGAAGTGTTTGAAATGCTGCCTTGTTTCTCTTTCCTTCACGGGAAAACAAGGAGGAGATGCTTTCAAAGCTCAATTTGTCTTTTCCGGTTTTGTAGTCAATGATCCGCAGAACATTTTCCTTTTTGTCAACGCGGTCTATTTTCCCGCTGAGCACGGCTTTGTGCGGTGCGTGATCAATCTTGATTTCATAGGTTATGCCACCCTGTTCCAGTGCTTCTATTGTGAACGGAACGTATGCCTTATCCATTTCAAGGATCCTGTATGCAAAACTTTTAACAATTTCTTTCACTACCAGGCGCTGACCTTCATAGGTTACTTTTTTTGCTGGGTCGAGCCGATAGGTTTTTATAAAAACTTCATCGATTAATCGCGCTATCGTTGTTTCGTAGTTGATAAAGTCACTAGCCTCAATGGATTTATCTCTTTTTTTCTCCGTGATTTGCTTATAAAATTTCTCCATCACATCGTGAAGAAAATTGCCGAGCACCCGCGCATCGAGTTCTTCTTCAACTTCGTTCGGCTCCTTTATTTTGGCGATATGCCTGAAATAAAATCGCAGTCTGCATTCGATATAGGTGTTTAAAGCGGATGGTGAAATTCCCTGAAAATAAGGATTGCCGTCATTGAGTTTCATCATTTCAGCGATAACGCTTGGCGTCTTTTCAACAGAGATTGGATTAATATCCAGTGGTTGAATCGGATTATGCAGAATTTTTCTTTCAATGTTGATACCGGATTCAAAAAGCAACTGCTGAAGGTAGCGGCTCATTTCACCCTGACCGAGAATGTCCGTTTCGGAATTGTAAAATAGAAAAATATTTTCGGCACGCTGAAGAGTTCTATAAAACAGGTAGGCGTAAATCGCGTCCTGATGTTCAACAGTTGGCAAATTATAAGCTTTGCGTATGTTAAAAGGAATGTAGGACCCTTTACTGCTGATAGCCGGGAAAGTACCTTCGTTCAGCGAAAGGATGAATACATTTTTAAAATCAAGATTACGCGTTTCGAGAACACCCATGACTTGAAGTCCTTTTAACGGTTCTCCGGTGAATGGAATTTTGCCGGATTGTACCAGTTGTCTGAGAAGCCGTAGAAACGACTTCAGTGAGGTCTTCAGATTTTTTGTTTTTTCTTTTGCACTTTTTTCATCGGGCTTCGGTGTTGCTGCAACTGTATTGTTTTTTGACGTTGCGTGGAGAATTTCTTCGAGGCGATTAAAAAATTTTATGAAATGAAAGGCATATTCCTTATCAAAGTTACCGAGGGCGTTTAGCGATCCGATCTCAGTCGTTATGTTTCTCAGGTATTGGATCAATTGTAAATGTGCTTCTGCCTCCGGTGATGAATCCGGCATGAACGATTGGAATATGAGGCGATGAATATTAACTTCATTGGCCAGGAAACTTTCCGGAATGTGTACCCAATTGTGTTTTAAAATTTCCTTTCTTTTATTATTTGCCGAGATCGGATCCGCAGCCATCAAATACGGATGACCTAACACTGCTAGTACCTGTCGGTGGTTAAAATGATCATCCTTCCTGGTAATTTGCAGGTCAATTAATATTTCGATCAGGTTGAAGAGCGGGGTGCTGCTTAGCGGGAATCCCATTGTTACATTTAACGCGTCAACTTTTCCCGCAATGCCGTGCAATACTGGTATCAGCATTTTTTCATCCGGTAAAACAATGAGTGTTTCTTCGGGGTTAATGTGCTGAAGTTGCTCCTGCAAAACGCCCGCCATTAGTTTAGCCTGACCAATAGGCTGTGCAGCCCCGTAGAGTTTTATCTTAGCCCTTCCATCTACTGTTTTTTTGTTGAGAAAATTTGCCGGAATATCTGAAGGAAATGTCTGGGCGAATATTTTGTGATCCTGATATTGCCGGAAAAATTTTCCCGCTTCCTGGGTTTTGTTGTTCACATAATATTCATCCATATCCCAGAAGATCTCAGCATTTTCTTTTTCAACAAAATGAGAAAGGATGACTTCTTCTGCAGCGGTCAAAGCATTAAAGCCGGCAAACTTTACGTTTCGTGTATCAAAGGGAAATTTGATGGAGGCGGATAGAAGGTTATTTGCAACTTCGCGATGCAACATCCCCTCAAAGGCCAATCCATCAGCTAAAAGATTTTGTTTAAAATGTTTATACACGTCCGGCAGTTGCCGCCAGATGTGTAAGAATCTTCGTTTGTTCAGGGATTGATTTTCATCGAAGTTGCTCCAGAAGCCTTGAAGGAATGTTTGCTGTTCTTCTGTCAGGAAATCAAAACTCGAATCAAGTTCTTTTTGATGGCTGAGGTCCTTGAACAGATGCTGCGCATCAACCATGTATTTGTCTGTCTCATCAAAATCGCGCAGCAGCATTTCGCCCCAGAAGTAAAATCTGTCAAAGGGTTCCGCATCTGTTTCGCCTTCATTGGTTTTCGATGAGGTTCTTCTGATAATTTCGAAATAACATTGGTGTAAACGACTGATGAGCTCCAGCTTATCAGGCACTTTAAGTGGTGAACACAAAGCAATGAAATCTTCTATCGTGAGAAGTTTGGGCGCAAAAACCGGCCTTGCTAAAAGCTCTCCCAAATATTTTCTGAAATAAAGGGATGCTCTTCTATTTGGAAATACGAGTGTAACCTCCTCCGGTTTTGGATAGCGTGCGTGAATTTTTTCAGCAAGTTCTTTCAGGAATGGTTTCATGCAATGATCTAAATGCCCAGCGTAAGTTGGTCTCTGTCCGCAATTTTTTTCACAACTTTCGGTTTACTGTTTGTTTTTACTTCCACAATTTCTTTTTCGCGCAGATAGAGTAAATATCCTTCAATGGAGGTAAAGTTCATTTGCCGCAGAAGGTCAATATATTCAAGAACCTGCTGCTGGTCTGACTTTTTTCTTTCGCCAGTCTTGAAGTCGATAATGATGGCCCGCTTGTCGTTTAATAAAAGCCTGTCAATTCTGTTTTCGTTTCCTCCCGGGGAAATTACCGGCACTTCTGTTTGCACCTTCCATTCATTGCTGAACCAGGAAGCAACCTGTGTGAGTGATAGCAGCTGATTCAATTCATGTAAAAGTGGCCCGCGGTCATTTGCCGTGATCAGACCTTCAATAATAATCTGATCAAGCGTTGATTCAATTTCGTCAGCGTATTTGATCCGCGAAAGAACGGCATGCATGTGGATACCATAATTTATTTTGTTACGTTGCTCATCATGGAGGTCTTTAAAATAATTGACGCCCGATTGTTTAATGACGAGCTTCTCGCGCCACGGGGAAGCATGGTACGTTGTCAGGCTGATCGCATTCATTATTATTTTTTTATCCTCCAGAGCTGATGACCACACCCCGGTCTGAAAGAGAAGTTCTGATGCTCTCCACGAGATTTTTAGTGTCTCATTTTGTTGAATGCTATGATAGAGTAATCCTGCCACAGAATCTTTTGATCCACGCACTTCAATAGCAGGTGCAAGGATGATCATTCCTTTTTCAGCACGTGTCAGGGCAACGTAAAGTAAATTAAGGTTATCGAGATAGCTGCGAATTCTTTCCTGATGGTAAAATTCTGAAAAAAAAGTCTCCTCAAGATTTTTGCCATACTTCAACGGCATGTATCCGGTTTCATGAAATGGAGATTCAGGTGACGTAACCCAAAGGTTTGGCGCCTGCCATGTGTCGTGATCAAGTCCCCACGCACAAAAGGGAATGATGACATATTTGAACTGCAATCCCTTAGACTTATGAATGGTGAGGATCTGAACAGCATCCACCTCACCAGAGATCTGAATCGATTTTTTATGTTTGTTGTCTTCCCACCATTCCAGGAAAGCGCCAAGGTCATTTCGTTCACGATTATAAAAATCCAGCACCAGGTCCTGAAACGCCTGAAGGTAGATGAGTTCGCCTTCAATTTTTACGAGGTTGAAAATTTCGATCAGAGTTTCCGTCAATTCTATCAACGCCAGTTTTTTGAGCGCAGGTTTTTGTCTGGAAAACTCAACAGGCAGATTATTTTCAAAAATTGTTTGATTGGTAACGGCAAAAACGTCTGGTAATTCGCGATCGGGTTCATGAAGCCTCGAAAATTCATACCCCAACTGGGCGCGCGCAATTGAGTTTTCCGGATTGAGCAGATAACGCATGGCACCTAACAGTAAATTCACCGATGCAGCGCCATCAATCCTTAGCGATTCATTTGACACAACATCATAGCGGCAACCAGGTTTTGCAGACAATGAAGTTTTATACTGAAGCAGATGTGTCGCAATGCGTTGTCCTTCATCATTTTTTCTGACGAGGATAGCAATGTCTTTTAATGAAATGTTGTTGGCTTGTAATTTTTCTAAAAATTGAGGCACTTGATTCAATGCCATTTCGCGCCATTTGGCTGGCGCACCATCATCCACTTCATCTGTTGAAGATGGAAAGTTCGGCTGTTTCTGTTCTGTGGGCTCCTGCAAAAACTGAACGTGGATGAATCCGTCTTCATTTTTTGAAACTTGCTGAGCAATATCGCGATAAGCTTCAGTTGCGAGCGTAGTTCCTGTATTTGCTGAGATAATGGCAGCAGCCGTTTGAAATAGAGCATTATTGAAATTCACAATATCCGATGCACTTCTGAAATTTTTATCCAGCTCATGCATGTCAATTCTAACCTTTCCAATAAGTGAAACAATATCCTGCTGAAGCAGGTTGAGGTCGCCTCCGCGCCAGCGATACACAGCCTGTTTCACATCACCCACCACAAGGCTGGTGTAACCCTGATCCATACTGTTGACAATGAGCGGCTGAAAATTTTTCCATTGCATTCCCGAGGTATCCTGAAATTCATCGATTAGATAATTTCTGTAAAATGATCCGACTTTCTCATAAATGAATGGTGTATCACTGTCTTGAATTACGCCATTAAGAAATTTTGGCGCATCGGCAAGCAACATCAGGCTATTCTCATCTTTGTATTCTTTAAGCTTGCGGGAGATATCTGAGACAAGCCCGAAGACATAGAGATTTTTTAATGCGAGTTCAGCGCTAAAAGCTTTACGAAATTTATTTTCGTATGCCGACAGGATCTTCAAAACCAATGGCACCAGTTTTGCGGAAGCAATGCGCTGAATTTCGCGAGCGTGTTTTGATTTTTTATTGGGCCAGTTTTCGGGGGAGGTAAAGTAATTGCGGATGCGGTCTCCCGGACTTTTTATTTTGCTGAGGTTCTTTTCTGAAGAGAACGTGCGGAAGAATGTGAACAGTCCGGAATTTTTTCCATAGCTGAAATCTTCTGGTGTCCAACCCTGAGATTCGATGATCAACAACGCTTCGGAGGCAGGCTCCGCAACGTGAGAAAGAAAATCTGCTTTGATGGCGTGAAATGTATTTTTCAGGTTTTTGAAATAACCTTTTTTTCCTGTGGTTATTGAGATCTCTTCTTCAACTGCTTTGAACTCTTCTCTGAATATTTCTTTCGCAAATTCGATCAGGCTGTAGCGAACATCCCAGGCGCGTTCGTTCTCAAGATTCTCACGTGCGAAATCAACAACCCAATCTGTTAACTCTTTGTTATTTCCCAGTTCATCGATCAGGTTGTCAATAACTGTTTCGAGCACCGCATCCTGCTCCACCTCCAGCCGGTAGTCTCCGGTAAGTCCGGATTCGCGTGTAAACGAACGGATCACTTTTTGAAAAAATGCATCAATAGTGCTGATGGAGAATTGTGCGTAGCTATGCAATATTGCCGCTTGTGTTGCCTGGCTATTGGCCTGGAAAGTCTGATCGTCAAGATTTAATTCTCCCTTTAGTTCTTCCGCGAGTTCATTCGGTCTGCCTTGTGAAAAATCATCGAGATATGCCAGGATACGATCTTTCATTTCCTGAGATGCCTTGTTGGTGAACGTAACGGCCAGAATATATTTGAAATAGTCTGCTTTAAACTGCAAAGCCAGCCGGAGATATTCTTTGGCCAGTGTGCGCGTCTTGCCGCTTCCGGCTGAGCTTCTGTATATCGAGAATGGTTTTATCAATGATTGCTTGAATAAAAGACAAGTATACTTATGATTTCTGACAAGCCTTGTCAAACCGGAACTTCAGCGAAAGATGGTGAAGAATTAATTCTACAACTAAAAAGAAATTCTGCAGTGTATTTAACCTCCGGAATCTCAGGCAAATGCTTAACTTTGGTAGTCAATCAATTAACCCCCCGGTTTTATGAAATACCATAGGATTTACCTGCTGGCATTAGTGGTGTGCAGTGTCTTGTCGCAAGCCTCTCTGGCTCAGAATAAAAAGTTAGATAAGACTCTTAAGAAAGTAGATTCCTATTATAACGAAGGCAATTACCCTAAGGCATTAAAATCTCTAAAAAAATTCAAGTCCGGTGCGCTGAAACTTGGGGCTGAAACAAATTACATCGTTGACTTTTATGTGAGAGAAGCACGGTTAAATCTGGCATCGGGCTTACTGCCTGCTTTTGAAGAAGATGTCAACAACGCTACAAAAACTAGCGCGAAAATTTTTGGCGAAACCAGTAAGAACTACGCAACTACACTTATTGATGTAGCTGAGATGTATAACGAATTCGGGAACTACCGGATTGCCAACGACTATATTGAAAAATCAAAGGCCATTCTCGAAAAATCAGCACAGTTGGATGATCCGCTGAAAGCGAAGATCTGGATGGTAAAGGCCGAGACGCTCACGGGTCAGGGTTTTTGCAAAGATGCCGCTGCGCTGCTCTGGGAGATTCAGGAATATATTCTGTTAAGAGCTGTTGAAAAAGAAACTTACGTTGAGGGAGGCGCCATAAAAACGCAGCGGATTAATGTTGAAGAGCTGCCGAAACGGTTTGGTGATTATGCCAAACTGCTTACGTTACTTGGAAAGGCCTATGGCAAAATGGGTGATATTAATACCGGTGACTCAGTGTTTCTGGCCAATCGTGCATGGATCAAGAAGAACCAGCGATTCCTTGGTGAAACTAGCCTGGCTAACGTACAAAATAATTATGCTAACGCGGTGATGCTGGTAGAAAATGGAAACGTCTCCCGGGAGAATGCGTTGGAACTTGACAATATTTTAAATGACCTTAAGAAGCGAACAGCGGCTACGCAGACATTAGCCCATGAGTTGTATCTTGATTACATCCGGGAGCTTCTTGAAAATGATAATATTGCCAAATTCAACAATGTGAAGCTGGAATATCAGCGAATATTGAAAAAGTATTTTCCCAGCAACAGCGTGATGCTCGCAAACCTGAATGCTATCCAATTCACTGCCAGACTTCACAACGACCGTACTAAAAATCTGGAAGCGCAGGCGCTCGGCATGCTCAATTCAAAATCGGTACCCAGGTTTTACAAAACAACTGAAAACATTCTTACCTTTTTAACTGGTGTTGCGCTCGCAAACAAAAATTACGCTAACGTTGAAAGCTATTACAATCAGATCATAGATATCAAAAAGGAATTGTATGGCGCAAATTCTCCGGAGTATCACCTGGCCCGCGTTAAACTAGCCGACTTTTTGCTTGACTACACTAACAAAATTGAGGAGGCGGGTAAAATATTTGATGAAAGCTATACTGCAGTCCTGTCGAAACAGATCCATGCCTGGCATAAAGATCACCTGATCATTCTCAATCACATTGCCAAATACTATGAACTCACCGATCAATATAAAAATGCAAACGTAACCCTCGGAAAAGCCAGCGATGTGGCACGATCAAAATATCGCGATGATGATGCTGACTATGGTATTGAGCAAGATTATTTGTCGCAGCTCATGTTAAAGATCGGAGAGTATGAGAAGGCAGAAATTGCGATCAAGAAGGCGATTGAAATCCTTATTGAGAAAAGAAAAGAAGACAAATATGTTGGCGCTTATATTCACGCAATTGAAACTGAAGCTAAGCTCTATGGTATAAAAGGTTTATTTGATGAAGCCGAAAGCAATCTTGAGCGATCAGCAAAATTGATTTCGAAGGCCGATGTCGTGCTGAGCAGCGAAGTATCATCTGCTGAAGAGCTTTCATCTTTGTTAATTCAGTTGGGAAGATATTCGGATGCAGACGACATTTTGGATACTCAGATTCCGGAATATGAAAAGCTTTATGGTAAACAGTCTCTTCGCCTGATCGAGCCATTGGTAAACAGTGGACGCATCTTGCTGGCAAAGGGTGATTACACGGAAGCGGAACGGATCGCAATCAGGGCTAATGCGATTGCCGTAAAAACTTATGGAGACCTGTCGACCAAAACAGCACCGACACAAAAATTACTAGCCGACATCTATTATACACTGGGCGATTACGATAAAGCGGAGGTCAATGCAGAGAAGGCCATTACAAGTCAGGAGAAACAGTTCGGAAGAATGCATATTGAAGTAGCAAAGTCTATATCCCAGCTCGCCCTGATCAAATTCTATAAAGGTGACAATCGCCAGCAGATAGAAAAGCTGATGATCGAAGCCCGCGATATTATGGCCTCGAAACTTGGCAAAGAGAATCCGCAGTATGCTGAGATTCTCAAGAACGTAGCCGTATTGTATATCTCAGAAGGAAAGTATGACATAGCCTTTAGTTCATTAACGGTTGCAGAAAGTATTTGGCGAACGAAGACCGGATCAAAAAATAACATCAACGCTGCCAGCATTTACACCCTTACCGGTGATGTCTATTATCAGCTAAAAAATTACGGCAAGTCAGAAGAATTCTACAATCGCTCAAAGGCCTTATACGAAAGGGTATTCAGTGTGAAACACCCTGAATACGTAAAGGTTCTTTCAAAACTCAGCAAGGTGTATTATATGCAGAAAGACTTTAAACGATCCAAGAAGATGATCGAAGAGTCACTCGCGAACTACGAGAATTTCATTAAACTCTATTTCCCGGCACTAAGTGAACGTGAAAAAGCCAAGTACTGGAATACCATCAAAGGTGACTTTGAATTCTATAACACCCTCGCATTTAGCAACCTGGAAGATTTCAAAGACCTTACGGGAAAGGTTTACAATTATCAACTGCTGACAAAAGCATTGCTGCTCAGCTCATCCATTAAGATCCGTGAAAGAATTCTTGGAAGTCCGGACGAAGCACTCAAAGAACAGTACAATAACTGGGTTCAGAAAAAGGAGATGCTCACATTTGCACTGTCGATGAGCCCGGAGCAGCTAACCGAAAATGAGATCAACACTGAAACATTGCAGCAGGAAGTAGAGCGGCTCGAAAAAGATCTCAGTCAGAAGTCTGAATTGTTTGGTGAGTCATTTGAAAACAAACGAATCACTTTCGAGGATGTTAAAAAATCTTTGAAACCAAATGAAGTTGCGATGGAAATGGTACGCTACCGGCATTTCAATCACACATTCACAGACTCAGTGGTCTATGCCGCATTGTATCTTAAACCAGAGAATTCCAAACCAAAGGCGATCATGCTGAAGGATGGGCACAAAATGGAAACACGGTATTTTAAATTTTACCGGAATGCGATTATGGGCGGCCTGCCGGATAACGTGTCGTATAATGTGTATTGGAAAACCATTAATGAAGAGTTGGGTCAGGTTGCAACAATATACTTATCTGCAGATGGAATTTATAATCAGTTAAATCTGGAATCGATCCCAACACCAGATGGTCGCTATATTATTGATAATTCGAACATCGTGCTCGTCAGCAACACGAAGGATATTTATCTGAAAAAGCTAAAAACAAAATCTCAGCAAAAGGAGAATACAGCCTCCATGTTTGGTAACCCAAAATTTTATCTCGCGTCTGCTGATCCTTCCCAGTCTATCACGTCACTTCCAGGAACAGAAAAAGAAGTTAACCAACTTCAGTTTTTGTTGAAAGAAAAAGGATGGATCACCACCGAATATGTGGAAGACGCTGCAGCTGAGGAAAAGATCAAAGAAATGAATAGTCCAAAAATATTCCACATTGCAACGCACGGACTCTATCGGCCATCCACCCAGATGACACTGGAAAAAGAAATGCAGGGTAACGAAGCACTAATGGCTCAGAATCCGTTGTTGCGAACAGGTTTGTTATTGAAAGGTGCGGGAGATCTTTTGGACAAAACAAATTTCAATTACAACATGGAGAGCGGTATTTTAACAGCCTATGAAGCCATGAGTTTAAATCTCGATAAAACCGATCTTGTGGTATTAAGTGCCTGCGAGACAGGGTTGGGAGACCTGGAAGCTGGTGAAGGCGTATATGGATTGCAACGTGCGTTCCTGGTAGCGGGAGCAAAGGTTTTAATAATGAGTATGTTTAAAGTTGATGATGAGGCTACGCAACAGCTGATGTTAAAATTCTATCAGAAGTGGCTAAATACTGGCAACATGCGTCAGAGTTTTATCGATGCAAAAAAAGAACTTCGTGTCGATTACCCGGACCCTATTCATTGGGGTGCATTTATGATGATCGGCATCGAATAGTAGGTAAGGTGCTTCGATGTCTATAAAATTTTATAGAGCTTCAAGAAAAGGGTTACGTTTCCGTAACCCTTTTTCTTATTGTCGGTTGTTCTGAAATTTCCTAAGCTTTTTTGCTGCTGCCAAATTTCTTTGCAGGAGTCTTGCGCTTGGGCTCATAGTCTACTTCATGTTTCTGCGACTGATTAACATAACTCCTATCCTTAGGTCCCGGTTTCTTTGCATCACTCTTTGCCATAATGGATTGATTTAGTTCAACTATCTTCTCAAAAAAATTATACCGATAGGAGATGGGTAATATTTGCCAGAAGACATTGTTCTATCCAATACCCGCGATTGTGATTTCACAGAAAGATAACAACGGCATTAACTTCGGATTGGCGCTTGAAAAAATTTTTAGGTTTTTGCCTCCCGATCGTGCAGCAGTGTAAAGATCAGAATCACCCGTATATCGTCAGATACAACTTCAAGGTGTTCTATTCTACACCAGAGCCTGTTGCCATGGTCAGTTTGCACTTCAATCGAATCTCCCTCCTTGTATCGGAATAGTTTGTAATCATCAGGTGTCAGGATCATTTTCGTAATGATCGCATCATCACTTTTTAATGATTCTACTTCTTGTTCAGTAAGCTCATTGATGATAAAACGAACGCGGATAGGATTCATAACCTGAAAATCATGCATTGATGACGATCATCAACGAAATGTAACTCGCAGAGATGATCGTTAAATCACTAAACGGCTATGGTACGCTGTTAATGTCGCTGAAGTTCATCTAAAGCCGGTGGCAGTCAGCTTTTTTTTCAGGCAAGCGGCAGTTTTACAAAGAAGCTGGCGCCTTTTCCTGCATCACTCTCGCACCAGATCTCGCCTCCCATTGCATCGACAAATTTCTTTACGATAGACAGTCCGAGACCAGTGGAGATCTCATTTCCTGTTGGCCTTGCTGATAACTTTTGATATTTACCGAAAAGCTTTTTTTTGTCCTCCGCTGATATTCCGGGGCCTTCATCCTTTATTTCGCCAATGGCTTTTCCATCACGGCTGATGAGGTTAACAAAAATCCTTTTGTTTGGTGGTGAGAATTTAATTGAGTTGGATATGAGATTTTCAAAAACCTGTTCGGCATAAATACGGTCTGCACACACCAGCACATTTGAATCTATGCTTGGAAAGATCTGTATATTTTTTTGCTGGGCAGAGATTTCAAAACGCTCAATCAGTACATTCAGGATCTCGGGCAGATTAACCTGTTCAATAGTGAGATTAACTTTTTTGGAATCTATGGCTTCCGTGTCCAGAATTTTCCCAATCATATCCGTTAACCTGGTCGTACTGCTTTCCATCATTGTAAGATACTCCACAGTTTCCTGATCCAGCGATTCAGAAGTAAGTTTGATAATGCTGAGCAAACCTTTCATTTGATTGAGCGGACTTTTTAAATCATGCGCTACGATTCCGATAAGGTTATTTTTTTCGTTGTTAAGATTCAGCAATTCTTCATTCTTGTTCAGGATTTCATCTTTTTGCATTTGCACCTGTTCATGCATCTGCGTGATGGTCTGATTCGCCTCATGTAAATAGTCAGACTGATCCAGGAGTGCTTCTTTTTGCTGCTCTAGCTCCCGGTTTTTCTCGAGTATTTGCTGGTGTATAACATTTAATTTTTCCGCTTGTTCATAGATCTTCTGCTGCTGAAAGAGGAGCTCTTTATTTTTAGCAGAGATCTCATCGTATGCTTCTTCAAGTTTTTGAGTAAGGATCAACAAATCTTTTTTCTTGTATTCAAGAAGAATGTTGTCAGACATCAGCGTGTCTTTGGTCTTGTTCAAAACCTCGATTTGCTTTTCAAGGCGGTTGGTTCTTTTGTCGAGAGCCTTCTGAAGCGCTGGATAGAATTTTTTGGATTTTTCAGAAAGGGTAGTAAGGCCCTGGGTAACATTATTTCTTTCTTCCTGTAAAAACCGGATTAGGTCTTTGTGGCCTGCCCGCTTCGCCTCAGACTCTGCCTGTTCCAAAAAACTAAGCAGTGCCATGTGATGGTTCTTTAAATCCGTTTCGAATCCGTCAAAATCATCCATAAGGAGAAAGGCCGTAAGCTATTACAGGTCTAAATTACAATATGGCAAATGATTCTGACAGATACCGGCCTATGTAATTTTTTTTTAGCAAGACCGGGTCATACAATATTATTGCGACTGTACCTAAGCGATTGAAAAAATCAGGGCTTTTCCAGAACTAAAGAGAGCGTTTTATGACCGCCCTCTGCTTTATTGTCAATTTCCAGCGGCTGTGACACAATTTTCCCCTCAATTTCCTCATTTTCGAAAACCACTTTCACGGATTTACCCTTATCGTATTCATGTTCTTCACCTGGTGTGATGGAAACGCGAACCTGAACGGGATGCCCTTCCTGAAAAGTTTCATAAATTGTATATTCGTCAGCGGAAATATTTACTGTTTTCATAATGCTTGTTGGTTAGTTACTTGAAAATAAATCAGCACGCCAAGTGCTGCTATGCTTCAGGGAAAAAACTATACCACATCCAAGGCCGGTTTCTTTAGTACTTCGATTTAGTTGATATTATTGCCTATGACAATTGAAGAAATTCAAACCATTTGCGAAAATCTGAAAGGAGTGACCCAGGATATTAAGTGGGGCGATCATTTATGTTTTAACATTGGCGGAAAGATGTTTCTGGTCACAGCTCCTGACGCGGTTCCACCATCTGCTTCCATCAAAGTTTCAGATGAAGCTTTTGAAAGCCTCCCACAAAGGGCGGGAATTATTCCGGCACCTTATATGGCGCGAAATAAGTGGGTTAAGCTTGATGATATAAATCGATTTTCGAAAAAAGAGTGGCAATTTTATATTGGCGAAGCATATAGAATTGTGGGAACAAAACTCCCTTTAAAAATTCAAAAGCAATTTGGTTTGATTCAGGAGAACGTCACGAAATCTGCCAAGGCTAGTATAAAACTTAAGCCCTCAAAAAAGGTCGCGACAAAGAAAGGCCAACCTAAAAGGAAGTAGGATCAAAATTTCTTTTCATTTTCTAAAATTTGGTACATGCGCAATGCCAGGGCGCGGTTAAGGGTATCACGCGCTGGAACTTTACCAGCTGTTTATTTATCTTTGATCTTTAACCCCACAATCATGGATCACTTCAATTCTCTTTCTCTGGGAGATAAACGAAAATTTTTATGGGATCAGGGCCGTTATGTTCTCACCACGGATTTTTATGGTGCAAGGGTGAAATTATTTTCATTATACACATCCTTCGTTGAAGTTTACTATCACCCAGTGGAAAAAAAAGTAATGCGTATTTCTGTTGCTGGCGATCAGGAAATGAAAAAACATCTTTCTGGTATTAAGGTATCTTTTAAATAACTTTTTCTTCTTCAAATAAGTCCCAAAAATGATTTGCCGCATGGCAATCAAAAACCATTTCGATTCCCTCGGTTTTCAAAATAACATCAGCTGTTTCGGGAGGGAACGATTTTTTCCGCTCTGATAACAAAAATGTTATGGCGAAATATTCGAAGGGAGCGGCCAAAAAGGTCAAACGAGCGATGGCCAAAAAGAAAAATGGATCATTGCGCTCCGGATCCGGTAAGAAAGTCAAAAGCCGCAAGCAAGCTATTGCAATAGGATTATCGGAAGCACGGAAGAAGGGCGCTAAGGTGCCGAAAAAGAAAACAGGCAGAACAGCAAAAAAGAGCAGCGCACGTAAGCCGCCAAAGAAACGTTCATCACGCAAAACAGCGAGAAAACGCTAGGCTATTTCCACCACTTGGTTTGCGGAATATTATCGTGCAGGATTATTGGTTCTCCGATTTCCGGTGTTGTCATCTTTACCTTAAGTTTTGCAGCATGACGCAAGGCACGATCTACCGGCTCCTTCCATGGATGAAGTGCAAGCGTGAATTTGCCCCAATGAACTGGCAATAGCGTACGGGCTTTTAAGTCAACACTTGCCTGAACAGTTTCCTCTGGCATCATGTGGATATATGGCCATTGCACATCATACTGGCCGCACTCAAGCATCGCGATATCAAACGGCCCATACTTTTCTCCGATTTTCTTAAATGAATCATCATAACCGGAATCTCCGCCAATAAAGACCCTGTAGTCAGAGGTCTTTAAAACATAGGATGACCATAATGTTTTATCCCGCGTAAATCCACGTCCGGAGAAATGCCGTGCAGGTGTGGCGATGAGTTCAAACCCAGGCAACACATTTTTGCTTTCCCACCAGTCAAACTCCTGAATGCGATCTTCAGCAACACCCCAGTGGAGTAAATGTTCGCTGACACCAAGTGGAACACAAAATAATTTAGTTTTAGACTTTAATGCTGAGATTGTGTTGTAGTCGAGATGGTCATAGTGATCGTGTGATATGATGAGCATGTCAATTTCAGGGAAATCATCAGGTGAATAAACCATTGTGCCGGGATAACTTTTTGAGCCTGCATATTGAACGGGAGAGGCCCGCTCGCTGAAAATCGGGTCAACTAAAATATGTTTACCATTTATTTTGATCAGAAACGTAGAATGGCCGAACCAAATAATCACAGGCTTATCGGAAGGCAACGTTCGCAAGTCGGTTTTAACAGAAGGAAGAGAATCCGTTGGCTGACGGTCTACACCCTTGCTAAAAAAATCCATCGCCATGCCAACATAGGAGACTCCATCCGCTACCGTTTTTGTTTCAATTAAATTTTGAAAGCGATCGTCCTTGTAATTTGGAGATCTTTTAATTCGTTCAAGGCGGCTTTCTTTAGGCAGTTTTCCAAATGATGATTGTTGCATGAAAATGAAAATAATTGCTGCAAATAAAAGAATAGTGAGGAGTAGAAATTTAAGGACCTTAATCATGATAAAATATTAGACGATGCCCTTCACAAAATAGTCTAAGCTGTCAGAAATTAAATTTGTCTATTTGCGGATTGATTCCAGCACGGCAGCCTTGCCATCAATCTCAGGAATTTTCAGTCCAAGAATTGAAGCCAGCAAAGGATACACATGGATATTCTCAAAAGCAGGGACCTTACTACCTGGTTTTATATTCGGCCCCTTCGCATAAAAGATGCCGTACATATCCCTGACTTTTGCCGGATCGTATCCATGCACGCCAAAAGTTGTTCCGGTTTCACGTTGTAATAATGTTTTTTGCCGTGTGCCAGAAACAAGGTAATGCCCAGGTTTGGCTACGATTAAAATATTTCCCGAACGTTCATTGTTATAGTGCCATCGTTCCGGAAATTCTTCGGGCTTCATTACTGTATAGTTTTTTTCTTCAGCGGTTAAAAGATTGTAAAGAGAATCGCGTTGTTGTAAGTTGGAAGTGTAGATGTGAGCTTGTGTTCCACCGTTTACGGAGATAATCTTGAAATTTTGGGGGATCAATTCATCCAAAAAAATATAAGTTTCGACCTGATGCTGAAGTTCTTTCATACCGTGATCAGAAACCAGAAAAATATTTATTGGTAGTCCTAGTTCTTTTACACTATTCATGAAATCTCCTACCAGGGAATCCATCTTGAATAAACTTTTTTTTGTTTCTTCCGCAAATGGTCCGAATTGATGCGACTCCCAATCGGGGGAAGAGAAGTAAAGTGTGATCAGGTGCGGCCGCTCTGCTTCAGGTAACCTCAGCCAGGAAATCACCTGCGCTGTCCTTTTGTTAAATGGCACCGACTGGTCATAGTCAAGATAATAGTCCGGATGTAAACCTTCTTCCTTCAGTTCAGATCCAACCCAAAAATACGAGGCAGATCTTACACCTTGCTCATAACAGAGTCGCCAGAGCGGAGTGCCTCCATAAAAGTAGGGGTTGGTCACCGCCTCCCGTATTCTCATTCCGTAATCAAGTTTCTGTGCAGGATCATAGAATGTATTGTCAATAAGACCGTGGTGGCCAGGATAAAGCCCGGTAACCAGTGTATAATGATTTGGAAAAGTCTTGGATGGAAAAGATGGAATTAGCGCTTCGGCAGCGGCACCTTCTTCTATAAATTGCTCAAAATTCGGAAGATGATATCGGTCCACGTAGTCGCTTCGAAAACCATCGAAGGAGATCAACACTACATAAGGTTTTTTTGACTGCCCGAATGAAGGTATAAGAAAAAGGAAAGGCAAAAAACTCAATAGCAACTTCCGCATAGGGCTGTCAAGTATGCGAATATTTTCAAAACTCACAAGCTCAATGCATGATGTTTGGGAGAAATGTACAACCTGAAATAAAACAATTTAATGATTGTTGAACTGCAGATCACTTAACACAATACTTTTGGATATTCTAACCTTGCCGGTTACATCATGTATCTGCAAATCAATCTGCGGATCAGGCTTGCTCCAGTCAATTTTAACAATACCAAAATTATTTTCCATTACCGGCCCATCGATTCTATTATCATTGGGCGTGGCAAAATCCCAGGTGGATGTGATGCCGCTGGATGTGAGATCATAAATCGGATAAAGATCTTTTGTTGTGACCCTGGAAAGCTCGGCATAATGAACATCACCTGAAATGAAGATAACGCCATTGGCCTTTTTACTTTTGATCAGGTCAAGCATTTTTTGTTGCTCTGTCGGAAAATTTGCCCAGGCCTCATAGCCATTATGCGTAATACCAAACTCCGTACTCGATCCGATTATCCTTACGTCTGCCGGTGTTTCCAGTTGTTCGCTGAGCCATTGCCATTGGGCAGTGCCCAACATGGTCGAGTCGCCTAAGGAATATGGGGAGTACTCAAGGTCGTAGCTGAAACGGGGATCATTTTTTCGGTTTCCATTATAGGGCAGAAGCTTGTCGCGAAAGGTGCGCATGTCCAGCATGATGAGCTGTACTTTTTTGGTATGGCCACTCAGCATTTTACTGTAATAAATTCCAGGATGCTGCAGCAGTGTTGAATCCTGGATGCCGAAAAAATTCATAAATATTTTTTTCGATTCTTCTTTGTATGGATAGTGCCTCCCGGAATCGTTCATACCGAAGTCATGATCGTCCCAGGTAGCGAATATTTTTGTCGAATTTTTTAATTTTTGAAATTCAGGCTTTGCTCCCAGGATGGCATAATTCATCCGAAGTGTGTCCATGCTGTAGGTATCGCTATAGATATTGTCTCCCAGGTAAATAAAGAAGTCAGGATGAAGCGAAACTACCTTTTCCAATACTGGTTGCGGATCGTTTTGGTGTGCGCATGAGCCAAACGCAAAGGTTGTAGTAGTTGGTTGCGTTTGCACGCTTTCCTTCTCTTGTTTTCCACAGCAAATAAGAATAGCTGATAATAGAGTAATGACAATCGATTTTTTCATAATCTTGAGACATGAAGAAAGATAATTCTCTTATTTTTTTATACTGATTTTAGATCGAAAACGAAAATATCCAAAATGCTGCAGATAGTTGGTATTCATGACCCCAAAAAAATAGAAGTGATTGGCAGAGAAACCTACAAACAGCATTTTGCTGATATATGGAGTGCAGAAGGTCTTGAAAATTATCTTAACAGCCATTTCAGCCAGGAGGTTTTAGCTTCCCAACTGAAAACGGCTCACGTCCGCTATTATATTCCATGTTATGAAAATCAGGAGGCAGGCATCGTAAAAATTAAGCTTAAAAGCCAGATACCGGCACCACCTTTCGATTCAGGTTTTGAACTGGAAAAAATTTACCTGCTTAAAAACTTTACCGGACTAGGCATGGGAACACAAATTCTTTCTGTGTTCACAGATATGGCTTTGAACGAAGGTGAAGAATTTCTATGGCTTGATGTATTAAAGAATAACAAGAGGGCAAAGAAATTATATCATTCCGCAGGATTTGATACAGTTGGAGAAATTAATTTTGCAACTGACATACAAAAAATTGATATGTGGATCATGCGAAAGCAACTTTGAAAAATAAGTCGTAAATTTCATGGATACCCTTACCCCACACGCATGAAGAATTTCACACTATACGCATGGATCATCACGGCAATCATTGTCGTGCTTGGTGGTGTGTTCCTGTTTTTCGGGTTGGCAGATTATGGATTTTCATTCTTTGTAATTTTCCCGGTTGCTGTTGGCTTTTCCATCGGAACACTTGGTGCCAAAGAAAGAAGAAATGCCGGTTTGATATCCCTCATTGGAGGACTGCTTTTTGCGTTGCTGTGGCTTATCATTGGTGGAGTTGAGGGTTGGATATGTGTGGTGATGGCAATACCATTATTGGCGCTGTTCATGGCGATAGGTTATTGGATTGCGAGAGTAATCGTGAAAAAATTTATGACGTCCGGATCCGCTTCAACACTGAAGGTGATCATTATTCCCCTCGTAGTTCTGGTAGCTTCCAATAGCATTGAGACCTTTTTTCAGGCTGACCAAAAACCGATCACAGTAATCAATTCTATTTTACTTCCATACCCTGCCGAAACGGTTTTCGATGGCGTTAAAGCAATGGACAAGTTGGATGCCGATAAACCATTTCTCCTGGCTTTGGGCTTGCCTGCGCCCTATAAATGTGAACTTGAGAGCAACTCAATTGGTGCAAAACGCACCTGCTTGTTCGACAATGGAAAAATTGTTGCGGAGATCACGGATTATCAAAGTGGAAAAAGATTAGAAATGAAAGTAAAGGAATATAACCTTACAGGTAGTCAGTGGTTTGTGTTTAACGATGCTGCCTACACTTTTGAAGAGGTTTCAGGACAGACGAAATTGACCAGGACAACAACTTATCAATCTGAATTGAGACCCAGGATATACTGGCAGTGGTTTGAGACCTACGCCATAGGACAGGAGCATAAATTTGTTTTGGCAAGCCTCAAAAAAAATCTCGATGAAATGAAAAGCCGGCAAATAAAGTAAGGTTATAATGCATTCAATCGGGTTTGCAACGAATATTCTTCGGTCAGTTTGGCGTCTGTTGGGTTTTTTTGCGTTACACTTTGCTTAATAGTAAGCCTGAAAAGGGTCCTATTGGTGGCATTTGAATAACAACCGGTATTTTAGAAAGCAATTTTTTTGGCAGCATATAATTTTAATAATAATCTTATTTTTGTGGGCTAAAAACCTGAAACATCTAAACCTGTAATGTGCCCTCCTGTCTGCAAATAGCCTATAACGACTAAATTCCACAGTTAAACAACGAAAATTGATCGCAAGCATTAATCATATTGAGTACTATCTTCCGCAACGAAGCCCGATGATTATGGTTCACAACCTGCTCGAAGCAAATGATGATTATGCGATAACTTCTTTAATGATTTTATCTGACAATATTTTTGTCAGTCAGGGAATTTTTACTGAACCGGGCCTGATCGAAAATATCGCACAAACTGCGGCCGCACAAGCTGGTTATTTTTACAGACAACAAACTGATCTTGTGCCGGCAGGTTTTATTGCGGCTATTAAAAACCTCGAGATTAAGTTACTTCCTTCGGTTAACAGCGAAATCAAGACTACTGTTCGCATCACCAACAAGGTGCTGAATGTTACCATCGTTGAAGGCAAGGTTGAACTTAACGATGCGCTGATCTGTCAGTGTGAAATGCGGATATTCATTAAATAGCTTCAAAAGTGTTTAATCATAACCGCAGTGGCATCAGATTGAAATCCCGAGCGGTGCAATCAATGTAATGAATTATAAAGATGTTAATTGATAACTTTTATTCCATCGTTGAATTGCAGGCAGATGACACAAGTCTGGTTGCGATAATTGATATCGATAAACATCATCCAATTTTTAAAGGTCATTTCCCCGAAACACCTGTTGTCCCTGGAGTTTGCATGCTTCAAATTGTAAAAGAGTTGGTTGAAAAAGCCGAGAGCAAAAAATTTCGCATGACGCATGGTGATAACATAAAATTTCTTTCGGTTATCAATCCCGATACAAACAACAGGGTTAAAGTTGACATTCAGTTTGGGAATGACTCTGGGACTTACATGGTGCAGGCGACATTTTACACCAATACGATAGCATGTTTTAAATTTAAAGGCTCTTTTCAAACGGTTTGATCCCGTGCGAGTCAGCATGCCTTAATTGTAGTCATACTGGATTTTCGTGAAGCCGGTCACAGATTCTTATTGAAAATGTTTTCCCAAATTTATTGTCGCCTCATCACGGGCAAAAATTTTTGAGCTCGCGATCAATCACGATACAGGAGGTATTGGATTGACCTGAATTCCTACCGCCAGGATTACACTGTGTCCGGTAACATCGATGAAATATTGGCTTAATTTCTTGCCCAGATCTGTGAAAAAATATCATTTCAATCGATTGAATTACTTGTATTCTTTTGTTAACTTCTGGATAATTAATCCCTGAATCACGTCCGCTACTTTCAATAAAAAACTTAATAAATGAAATCTTTAAAGCTTTTTCTCCTGTGGGCCTGCCTGAGCGTTGCTCCGTTCGCATGGTGCCAGAAAATTGGTTTGTTGATGGATAGTTATGTTATCGACAGATGGCGTACAGATCAGGCCCTCTTTACCGAAAGGGTGCAAGAACTTGGCGGGAAAGTCTTGGTTGAAGTGCCGCACGGAAATGCAGATGAACAGGTTCGGCTTGGAAAAAAACTCATCGCAGAAGGCGTTAACGTACTGGTTATTGTACCGACAGATGCTCAGAAAGCAGCAATCATTGTAGAGGCAGCAAGAGCAGCGAAAATCCCGGTAATCTCTTATGACAGGATGATCGCCAGCAATAATGTTACTTTCTATATTACTTACGATGCTAACAAGGTCGGTAACATGCAGGCTTCTTATGCAAAGGAAAAAGTACCTGCCGGCAATTACATGCTCATCAACGGACCACGTTATGACAACAACAGCATCATGTTCAGGAATGGGCAGCTTGCTGCCTTACAAAACGATGTCGATGCAGGAAAGATCAAAATCATTGCCGACTTTGTGCTGGAAGACTGGAGCGAACTTGAAGCCATTATGAAGGTGGAGGAGTTTCTCTCCAGCTCTAACGTCCGACCAGACGCAATTATCGCAGCGAATGACGCTCTTGCAACAGGGGCTATTGAAGTATTACCAGACGATATTTTGGGAAAAGTCGTCATCACCGGGCAGGATGCCGAGAGAACAGCCTTACGGAATATTGTTGCCGGCAACCAAAGCATGACTGTTTATAAGCCCATAAAACCCCTGGCATATATGGCTGCTGACATTGCCATGAAGCTGGCCAAAGGCGAAAAAGTAAAAGGAACAAAAGTAAAATCCGGTCAATATGAAGTGGATGCCATGATGCTCGATCCTATCGTGGTTGATAAAAATAATTTCAAAGAAACTGTAATGAAGGATGGCCACCTGAGTTTTTCAGAACTTAAGAACTAGCCCGTCTATCATCAACCAACCAGTCGATGAAAATCCCGGATCATTTTGCTCCGGGATTATTTTTTTGTGATACAACAAACGCACAGTAGGTGTAACGTTGGCATGTGTTTTTATACACTTATGATACGATCTATTTATATATATAACATCACAAATGAGAAGGTCCGACCTGTAAGTCGGGCCTTTTCTATTTTAGATTACTGATCAACAACTCCAGAAGGTCATTGAGTTTTTTTTCGAGATCACTATCGATGACATTTCCCGTTGAATCAATTTTAGCACGAACCGATGGAATAATTAGTTTTCCTTCATCAAAAAGAATGGCACCCATTGCCGTCATCGTTAATCTCAATGAATCATGAGCTTTGTCGCCACCAAGCGGAGAAGTAGATGCGCTAATGGTAATGACAGGCTTTTGATAAAATTCTCCCGAACCAACGGTCCAGTCGAGGGCGTTTTTTAAAACTCCAGGTACACCAAATGCATATTCTGGCGTACAAACAATAATGCCGTCTGCAGATTTTAGAAAAGCGCGCCACGCAGTGACTGAGGCGGCAACTTGTTCAGTGTCAAGTTCCGGACTGAAAAAAGGCAGTTTATCAAGCCCTTCGTAAATGTGGAATTCAGTTTCGTTTTCAGCAATGCTGGCCAGTTTATTTAAAATGGCTGTGTTGACGGATGATTTTTTCAAGCTGCCGGAAATAGCAGCAATTCGTTTGGGTGAGTTCATGGATTTTTATTTGAACAACATAACGGGATGGCCGGTTGTACCTTAAGACAGCACTTTGATTTAAATGGTTCAATTACCAAAATCCAACCGGCATTTTATTTCTTGAATTTCCACCCAACGAATTTATGTATCATAAAACGACCCCGAACTTGTATATTGTTACAGTCTAATTTCAAGAATATGCTAACGAATATATCAGGCGTTTTAAGTCTCGTATTTCTTGTTAACACAGTCTGCGGCCAGGCTCCTGCCAGAAATATGAAAGATCTATCATTTATGGCTGGCAAATGGACAACGGAAAGTGAGTGGGGAAAGATGGAGGAGAACTGGAGCGAACCCATGGGCAACTGTATGATGTGCTCTTACCGATGCGTAAAAGAAGGGAAGATAGTTTTTTATGAATTCATCGTTGTCGAGCAAACAGACTTCGGCCCGGTAATGAAGCTCAGGCATTTTAGCCCTGGAAATATTGGCTGGGAAGAAAAGGATAAACCCTACGAATATCCGCTGATGTTCCTGGAGCCAGATCGGGCCAGGTTCGAACGACCTGACAAAAAAACAGCGCTGACCTTTGAGCGAACCTCCAAAGAAAAAATGAGTGTGGTACTTGATCGGCAGGATAAAGACGGAAAGTGGGTTCAGGATAAATTTGACTACACGCTGGTAAAGTAGGCAGCAGTATTTCGTTTTTGTCAGCGTCAGTCAAATCAAAGATAACTGAGCCACCAATCATCATGCGTGCTCTTATACCTGTTATACCATTTACACAAAGGATACAGGGAAAGTACAATGGCCATCCATAAAATATAAGTCACGAAAAGTGAATACCCGCCTTCTGCGGTAATGCCGCCAAAAGATTTATTGAAATGGAAATCGATATCGGAAAAAGAAGTTCCTGTTTTGTTGATAAACAAGATCAATGAAATAACGTGAATGAGATAAAAATGCAAAATGTAAAAGAAAAGCGGAACACGACCGAAAACAGCGAAAGGCTGCAGCGCTTTCAGATTGACCCTCTCCATTACGGATAACAACATGAGAACCGGTCCGAGTGTCATCAGGGCGTACATTAACGAGGGCGGATATTTTGTGGTATTTAGAAAACTCATCACCGTGAACAGTCCGTTTTTTTGCACACTCCAGGGAGCGGGGTCGCCATATTGATTGATAAAGCGCAAAAGAATAAACAGCACGGTGGCGCCCAATCCAATATTCAATAAGAGTTTTTGCCTTCTGGCGGGATCAAAATTCTTTTCGTAAGCTTTACCGATACAGTATCCAAGGATCATAAGACCCGCCCATGGAAGCAATGGATAAAAAGCCAGCATGGAAAGATCCGGAGTCAACATCACGAACCCCGATTGATTAAGTGCTGCCCATAGGGGAAACATGGCATCTCCCTGCTGAAGAGGAAAGGCATCTGCCAGGTTGTGGCCCAGCGTTAACAAAAGTCCAATGCCAAGGATGACTGCATATGGGAAACGAATGAGCAAAGCCATCAGCACCATAGAGCCGCCAATTACCCAGATCACTTGTAGAACAATGAGGTCGAAATAAAAATTAAAGAATAAGCCGAAACGAACAACAACAAGTTCCAGCAAGATCAGCCAAAGCCCACGGCTCACAAGAAAATAAGTCATCTCATTTTTTGGCTTCTTCAAAGCGTTAATGTAAATGGATGTTCCGGCCAGAAATACAAAAGTAGGCGCGCAGTAGTGAGTGATCCAGCGGGTGAAGAAAAGTGCTGGTGTTGTTGTTTGCATATCGGTTGCATTGTAGGCAACTGCACCCAAATGAAAAAAATCTCTTGAATGATCGAGCGCCATAATCACCATCACGATGCCACGCATGATATCTATCGAGGAGATACGCGCCTTGGTTATTGCCAGATCTGTGGGTAAAGTTGTTACGGTTGCTGTTGCCATTGCCGGATGAGTTTTAAGATTTCTTTTACGACATTTGCAGCAAGGTATTTAGCAAAAGTCTGTGGATCTGGAACAATTTAAGCTACAATCAGGCAATAAAGAACAGGAAAACAGGAAATTTCTTGCCAGCCTGAAGAAGAAGGACGCCCGTAAGGTGGATGATACATTCCATGATACACACGATGCTGTATTCCAGGAAATAGATTGCCTTGCCTGCGCAAACTGCTGCAAAACAACCAGCCCTATTTTTTATCAGAACGATATAGAACGGGTGGCAAAATCCCTTCGTATTAAACCGGGAGTTTTTGTGGAAAAGTATCTGCGAATAGATGAAGACAATGATTACGTTTTGAAGTCTTCCCCATGCCCCTTTCTCGATGGAGAAAATTACTGTTCTGTTTACGAAGATCGCCCCAAAGCCTGCCGCGAATACCCGCACACCGACCGCAAAAAAATGATTCAGATCACCGAGCTAACTTTTAAAAATACAAAAGTCTGTCCGGCAGTTCTGGAAATTGTTGAACGACTAAAAAAAATCATTTGATTTGGACAGTTCCCAAGCCAGCATCGGAAATCCGGTATCAAAGAAAAAGGCCCCTCCAAAAGAAAGAGCCTTCTATAAAAATTTTAATAAGCTAGTATCCGGAATCCAGTATCTAAAATCCAACTTTATACAACCTGTGCTGCAAGCTTCTGAGCCAAAACAGATTTCGGAACAGCTCCCACTTGCTTGTCAACGATCTGACCGCCTTTGAATACAAGCAACGTTGGAATGCTGCGAATACCAAAGCGTGCTGTCACATCTGGATTTTCATCCACGTTTAATTTGGCAACTACGGCTTTTCCATCATAATCGTTGGCGAGCTCTTCAACAACAGGGCCTATCATCTTACAAGGGCCGCACCATTCTGCCCAAAAATCCACAAGAACAGGTTTATCTGAATTGATCGTAGCGTCAAAATTGGCGTCATTAAGTACAATTGTTTTGCCCATTTTATTAAGGTTTTTTATGTTTTCTACTGTATAGAACCCAAAGATACTTTCAATAGTTCATACTTTAAAAAGTTTATTGCCGCTTGTATAATTCTGATTTATTTGAATGAAATCCGGAACCGGAACTCGAAAAACCTTGAACCTGAACTTTGAATCCGGAACTTATAGGTTGATCTCAACCTCCGCCACTTTCTTCATCTTTTTCACCATGTCATTGATGGGGTTAACCCTGAACTTACGCGACATAAGTTCAAGATTGATGTTTTCAGCTTCGTCTTTTAACTTCAGATATAGCGGAGTGTTTCCGGTGAACTCTGCACATACATCTTCAATCTTGCCGATCAGGTCGGCCGTGATCTCTGTTGTGTTGACCCGAAGCGAAACACCCTTGCTTCGTTTCACGCCAATCTCATTGAGCAGATCAATATTGCGGATCTTGAACTCAAGATTTTGCTGGCCCCAGGTACTTCTAAACACACCACCTTCAATAAACAGGAACCAGCCGATGTTCATGAAATTTTTAAATTTCAAATAGTCTTCTCCAAACAAAACGAACGAGGTATTACCAGTGTAATCCTCCAGATAGAATTTACCAAAAGGCCTTCCGGTTTTTGTGGTGCGATGTTCAACATTGGTGACAATGCCCCCGATCTTGATCTCACGGCCCATCAGATTTTCAATTTCGTTGAATTGATTACAGGCAGCGGTGCAAAATGTTTCCATCTCGAACCTGAAGTTATCAAGCGGATGTCCGGAGATGTAGATACCCACAACCTCTTTTTCGAGGTTTAGTTTTTCGAGCTCACTAAACGGCTCAACCTGTTCTATTCTTGGTTTTGGCATTGCTGTTCCACTCGCTCCTCCAAAAAGGCTCGCTTGTGCACTCAGTTCTTCCTGTTGTGATTTGATGGCGAATTTGATGGATTTTTCAATGAGACTGATATCACCATCTTTTGCGTATACATATTGCCGCCTGTGGAGATCCTTGAAACAATCAAATGCTCCCGATAATGCAAGGCATTCGAAAGTTTTCTTATTCGCAGCACGATGGCTGAGGCGTTTCGCAAAATCAAAAATGTCAGCATACGGGCCTTTGGCATCCCGTTCCTGAATGATCGCTTCTACGGCAGCGTCACCAGCTCCTTTAATAGCGCCCAGCCCAAACCTGATTTCGCCATTTTTATTCACCTCAAAATAAACTCCGGACTCATTAACGTGAGGGCCCAAAACCTTAATTCCAAGATTCCGGCATTCCTCAATAAAGAACGTAACATTCTCCAGGTTGCTCTGCGAATGGGTGAGCACAGCAGCCATATACTCTGCCGGGTAATTTGCTTTCAGGTAGGCTGTGTGATATGCAACTAAGGAATAACACGTTGAATGTGATTTGTTAAAAGCATATTGCGCGAAGGCTTCCCAGTCTACCCAGATCTTTTCGCAGATGGTTTTATCATGACCATTCTTTTTGCAGCCTTCGATGAATTTGTCTTTCATCTTATCGAGCACAGACTTCTGCTTTTTACCCATTGCCTTCCGCAGCACGTCAGCATCACCCTTGCTGAATCCTGCCAGACGTTGAGACAGCAACATAACCTGTTCCTGATATACGGTGATCCCGTAAGTTTCCGCAAGATTGTCCTCCATCTCCGCCAGATCGTACTTGATCGGTTCTTTTCCATGCTTTCTGTTAACGAAAGCCGGAATGTATTCCATTGGGCCCGGCCGATACAAAGCGTTCATCGCGATCAGATCTTCAAACTTATCGGGCTTCAGCTGCCGCAGATATTTTTGCATTCCAACACTTTCAAACTGAAACGTTCCGGTGGTTTCACCTCTTTGAAAAAGCTGGTACGTTTTAATATCATCGAGGGGAACGTCATCGATGTCAATAACCGTCCCTTTACTTTTTTTAATATTTTTTAATGCGGTTTTGATAATGCTCAACGTGGTAAGTCCAAGAAAATCCATTTTGAGCATGCCGGCACTTTCTACAACACTGTTGTCGAACTGCGTCACCAGCATGTCTGAATCTTTTGCCGTTGAAACAGGTACAAAGTTGGTCAGGTCGTCAGGCGTGATAATAACACCACAGGCATGTACACCGGTATTGCGAACGGAGCCTTCGAGGATCACAGCTTGCTGAAGCACCTGCGCTTTTAAATCGCTGCCTTTTTTTGCATCCGCGAGCTCTTTAACTTCATCAAATGCCATATCCAGTGAAGTTCCGGGGCGCTCAGGAACCAGTTTGGCAAGAACGTTTGCTTCAGAAAGTGGTAACTCCATCACACGGGCACAATCCCGAATAGAGGATTTGGCTGCCATGGTTCCATACGTGATAATCTGGGCAACCTGACTCTTACCATACTTATCAATTACGTAACGCAAAACTTTGTCGCGGCCTTCATCGTCAAAATCAATGTCAATATCGGGAAGGGATACACGGTCAGGATTAAGAAAACGCTCGAACAGCAAATCGTATTTGATCGGATCAACATTGGTGATTCCAATGCAATAAGCGACAGCCGATCCGGCAGCAGATCCACGACCCGGCCCGACACTTACGCCCATCTCCCTTGCCTTGGATGTGAAATCCTGAACGATAAGGAAGTATCCCGGGTAGCCGGTTTTCTTGATCGTCTCCAGCTCAAAATCAATCCTATCGGTAATGGCTTGTGTAATGTCTGGGTATTTTTTGCTGGCGCCTTCATAAGTAAGGTGGCGCAGATAATCATCTTCAGTGGCAAATTCTTTAGGGATGTCAAATTTCGGAAGCAATACATTTCGTTCGAGTGTATAGCTTTCTATTTTATTCAGGATCTCGCTGATGGTTTCGATGGCTTCCGGAAGGTCGCGAAAAATAGATTTCATTTCATCCTGAGATTTCACGTAGAACTGGTCGTTGGGCAATCCATAGCGTGTTCCCCGGCCGTGGCCTATAGGCGTGGATTTGAATTCTCCTTCTTTAATACAGAGCAATACATCGTGCGCATTGGATTCTTCTTTATCAAGATAGTAAGCTTCATTAGCCGCAAAATATTTCACACCATATTTACCCGCAAAGCGAAGCAAGGTCTCATTGACGTGATCTTCTTCGGGAATGCCATGCCGGTTGAGCTCGACATAAAAATCTTCACCGAATTCGTTGTGCCACCATTTAAAAGCTTCTTCGGCTTGTTTTTCACCTACGTGGAGAATCAGATAGGGAACTTCACTAAGCAATGTTCCGGTGGTAGCAATAAGATCTTGTTTATATCGCTGAACAAGTTCTTTGTCAATACGGGGATAGATGCCGTAGTTCCCTTCTGTAAAACCAAGTGAGGTAAGCTTTGCAAGGTTATGATAACCGTTTTTGTTTTTGGCAAGCAAAACCTGGTTGAATCTTTTATCAGGATTGTCTTTCGTGAATTTCAACTTCTTTCGCTCATCAGCAAGATAAAATTCACATCCTAATATTGGCTTGATCTCATTATTAATAGCCTCCCTCACAAATTTGAAAGCGCCATACATGTTGCCTAAATCTGTGAGCGCAATAGCAGGCATGTTCAGAGACTTGGCTTTTGCCACCAGACTCTTTACATCTGAAGTAGCTTGAAGTACCGAGAACTGTGAGTGCACATGCAGGTGAGCGAATGGCGCATCTGTAAGGGTATGCTGATCATCTGTAAGTGAATATCCTGCCGCTTTTTTCTTTTCACGCCTGGTGAAGTTTGCAGCCTCAAGATTTGGTTCCTGATATTCAATTTCAGCTAAGGGCGTAGAGTCGAAGGGATTAACAACTTTTTCCTTTAGCAATCCGAAAAAACATCGGGCTGTTGCCGCCACATCGTAAGAAGCATCGTGGGCGTCACCAAAATCTTTCCCGAAAAGTTTTTCATGAAGCTCAACAAGTTTTGGCATTTTTAATCTTCCGCCAATCCCACCAGTCATTTTGCAAAAATCGGTCGAGGCAATACCAGTATCTATTTTGTCGAGTTTTAGAAAATTTTCGGTATCGATCTGCTGCCTGATAAATTCAGCGCCAAGTATGCTGATGTCGAATTCAATGTTATGACCAACAAGCACATTCGTATTACCGAGATCCTTTAACAAATAGCCCAATACCTGGCGAAGTTCATGTCCTTCAGCCAACGCTCTTTTGGTTGAAATGCCGTGAATCTGTTCGGCTTTATATGGAATATCAAATCCTTCCGGTTTGATGAGGTAGTTCTGTTGTGAAAGAAGCTTGCCGCTGTTGTCGTGGAGTTGCCAGGCTAGCTGAACAACCCTGGGCCAGTTATCAAGATCAGTGATGGGTGCAGTCTTATTATGCGGAATACCGGTGGTTTCCGTGTCAAAGATTAAATACATGAATTTGTAGTGGTTCTAAGAAGTAAATGTAAGTCCAAATTAAGACACCTGTTGTCACATTAGAATTTCTCTTTTTGGGATTAATAATCAGATTTAAGAGCAGAATTAAGAGGAAAGATTTCACAGTCTGCAGTTAAACTATTGATATTTAACCTATTATCAATTGGGCAGGGTAGTTGTCTTATATGAGCAAAACGATACCGTTATGAAACCCCTGTTAGAAAGAATCATCAGCTTCCTGAAGCGTGAATGGTTCTTATTTGTTATGCTAGTTGCCATTGCTACGATCATTTTTTTATTCAGCGCTTGCCGTCTACTCTGAAATCCAATCAATAATTATCTGGGATAATAACCTATTTAGAACCCGTTAAAATAAACGTGGTTCTTTGTTTGGTAAACCATCCGGGAGTATTTTTGGCGCAACCTCAAATTTCCAGTTAAAACTTCTATGAATTGGTTTACGAATTTTTTCTCCAGCAGTATCGGGAGAAAGCTACTCATGGCGCTGACCGGTCTGTTCCTCATTCTCTTTTTGATCGTTCATCTCATCGGAAATCTCCAGCTACTTCACCATGATGGAGGCAAAGCCTTTAACATATACGCGAAATTCATGACTTCAAATCCGCTGATCAAAGTCGTCTCTTACGTGAATTATGCTTTCATTGTCCTGCACATTCTGGTTGCTATTTTATTGACCAGGGCCAACCGCCAGGCAAGAGGCTCCAAAGGTTATGCTATCACGAACAAAACAACTACATGGTCTTCACGCAACATGGGTATTCTTGGAACCCTTGTTCTTGTTTTCCTGGTTATACACCTGAAAGGTTTCTGGGCGGAAATGCACTGGGGAACCACGATCCAATTTGTTGATTACGATGGAGAGCAGGTGAAAGATCTCTATAGAATCGTAGCTGACGCTTACAAAATTCCAGCGTACGCGGCTGTTTACGTGCTCAGCATGATCGCTGTTGCATTTCACCTCTATCACGGTTTCCAAAGTTCTTTTCAGACGCTCGGCCTAAACCATGTTAAATACACCGGGTTGATCCGCTTTGTGGGTGTGGCTTTTTCGATCATCGTCCCTGCGCTTTTTGCGCTCATTCCCATCGTGATGTACTTTAATTGAATGTTGAACTCTACTTGTATTTCGCAATATGAAATTAGATTCTAAAATACCTGAAGGCCCGGTGGGCGAGAAATGGTCGAAGCATAAGTTCAACCTGAAGCTTGTAAACCCCGCCAATAAACGCAAGTATGAAATTATCGTGGTAGGTACCGGATTGGCAGGTGCTTCGGCAGCAGCTTCACTTGCTGAACTTGGCTATAGCGTTAAAGCATTTTGTTTTCAGGATAGCCCCCGCAGGGCCCATAGTATTGCTGCCCAGGGAGGGATCAATGCTGCAAAAAATTACAGAAATGATGGCGACAGTGTTTACCGTCTTTTTTACGATACAATAAAAGGAGGAGATTATCGCGCACGCGAGGGCAACGTATATCGCCTCGCTGAAGTAAGTGTTGATATTATAGATCAGTGTGTAGCACAGGGCGTACCTTTTGCACGTGAATATGGGGGCTTGCTTGACAATCGCTCGTTCGGTGGCGCTCAGGTTTCAAGAACATTTTATGCGCGTGGGCAAACCGGGCAGCAGTTGTTGCTTGGCGCTTATAGCGCTTTGAACCGCCAGATTGCTGCGGGCAAAGTAACGATGTATAACCGCACGGAAATGCTGGATGTGGTTGTTGCCGATGGGAAAGCGAGAGGTATTATCACCCGCGATCTGGTTACCGGTAAAATTGAAGCGCATTCGGGTCATGCTGTATTGTTATGTACTGGTGGATATGGAAACGTATTTTACCTTTCTACAAACGCCAAAGGGTCTAACGTGACGGCTGCATGGCGGGCTCATAAAAAAGGCGCGTTGTTTGCCAATCCGTGCTTTACACAGATCCACCCAACCTGTATTCCGGTATCAGGAGATCATCAGTCCAAGCTTACGCTGATGTCTGAGTCTCTCCGGAACGATGGCCGTGTGTGGGTTCCAAAAACCGCACGTCCGGGTTTACTGGCGAAAGATGCCGCAAAGATCCCGGAAGGTGACAGAGATTATTTCCTCGAAAGAAAGTATCCTTCATTTGGTAACCTCGTTCCCCGTGATGTTGCTTCGCGCAACGCCAAGTATATGTGTGATGAAGGCAGGGGCGTAGGAAAATCAGGCCTTGCAGTATTTCTCGACTTCGCGGATGCGATCAAGCGCGATGGCCGGAAACTCATTGAATCAAAGTACGGAAACCTGTTTGATATGTATCAGCAGATCACCGGTGACAATCCTTATGAAATGCCAATGATGATCTATCCAGCGGTGCATTACACAATGGGTGGACTTTGGGTTGATTATAATTTACAAACTTCTGTGCCTGGCCTCTATGCATTGGGAGAAGCAAACTTCTCGGATCACGGGGCAAATCGCCTGGGGGCAAGTGCCTTGATGCAAGGATTGGCGGATGGCTACTTTGTGATTCCGGCAACTGTTGGTGACTACCTCGCTAACATCGGATGGAGCGATAAGCTTAGCACTGATCATCCGGCATTTAAGGAATCTTTGACTTATGTGAATGACAGAATAAATAAATTGCTGAGCATTAAAGGAAAGAAAACTGTTGATGAATTTCATCGCGAGTTGGGCTTGATCATGTGGGACTACTGCGGTATGTCACGCACTGAGGAAGGCTTGAAACTGGCGAAGGGGAAAATTCAGCAGCTTCGCGCAGAGTTTTGGAAAAACGTCAACATCCTGGGAAGCGGAAATGAGCTGAATCAGGAACTTGAAAAGGCAGGCCGCGTTGCTGACTTTATGGAACTTGGAGAACTGATGGTTGATGATGCATTAAACCGCTCCGAATCATGTGGTGGTCACTTCCGTGAGGAATCGCAAACACCCGATGGCGAGGCGTTGCGCAAGGACGACCAGTTTGCCTATGTAGCCGCCTGGGAATACAAAGGTGATAATCAGCCGGAGTCTCTCCACAAAGAGGATCTGATTTATGAGAATGTTAAACTCACACAGAGAAGTTATAAATAAGATTTAGTGCCACTATGAAAATAACTTTAAAAGTCTGGAGACAAAAGGACAACGCCAGTAAGGGAGCTTTCAAAACATACCAGCTTGATCATGTTTCATCCGACATGTCGTTTCTCGAAATGTTTGATGTTTTGAATGGTGATCTCATACACAAAGGAGAAGATCCTGTTGCGTTCGATCATGATTGCCGTGAAGGTATCTGTGGCATGTGTTCAATGTATATCAATGGTCGTCCGCATGGACCACTTCAGACAACAACCTGTCAGCTTCACATGCGTAGCTTTAAGGACGGTGAAACAATCACAGTCGAGCCCTGGAGAGCAAAATCTTTCCCGGTGATCAAGGATCTTGTGGTTGACCGCACTTCTTTTGAAAGAATTCAACAGGCTGGTGGATATGTGTCGATCAATACCGGTGGTGTTCCGGATGCCAACAACATCCCTATTCCAAAATTGGATGCAGATAAAGCATTTGACGCAGCAGCATGTATTGGTTGCGGTGCGTGTGTTGCTGCATGTAAAAATGCTTCGGCCATGCTTTTCGTCAGCGCAAAGGTTTCGCAGTTCGCATTGTTACCGCAAGGTCAGGCAGAGCGCAAAACCCGTGTTGAAAATATGGTTTCACAAATGGATGAAGAAGGCTTCGGCTCATGCACAAACACCTATGCCTGCGAAGCAGAATGTCCAAAAGGAATCAGCGTGACAAATATTGCCCGCATGAATCGTGAGTACTACGCTGCCAAAGCAAGCTCCGATAATATCTGATTAAGATTAAAGTGTATTGATAACAACAGCCACCTTGTTTAAGGTGGCTGTTGTTGTTCAAGGGTGTAAAACTTTAAAACTTTAGACTCTAAACCTTAAACTTTAAACCTGAGCCCTCCACTGCTCCAGTCTCTTGTTCATCAACCCGAACCAAAGCGGAGGAATTGCAGCAATGATGATCATGGTTGGATAGCCAAAAGGCAACTGCGGACTTTCATCGTAGTGATCGAGAATCTGATATCGTTTATGTGCGAAGGCATGATGATCGGAATGGCGTTGCAGCTGAAATAAAAAGAAGTTGCTAATGAGATGACTGGCATTCCAGGAGTGTAAAGGGTTAACACGCTCGTATTTCCCCGGAGCAATCTCTTTCCTCATAATACCATAGTGCTCTACGTAATTGATCAGTTCCAGAAGTGAAAATGCAAGGAAGCTTTGTGCGAAAAAGAAAACGGGGATTTCCCATGTGAATCTTTGAAGTGCGTAACTGAATATACCGGTTAACACCGCGCAGAAAACCGCAGGCAGAAATGCGAACCATAGCATTTCATTATGAATACTAAAAATTTTACGGTTATTTCTGTTGAGCGATTCTTTTTCCATTCTCCAGGCATGCGCATAACTTCCAAAAACCGATCGCAGCCAAAATGAATAGAAGTTTTCATTTTTTCTGGCTGTGGCAGGATCTTGAGGTGTTGCAACATAAACATGATGTCCGCGATTATGCTCAATATAAAAGTGCATGTAGCTCACAGTCATCAGCAAAATTTTGCCATAAAATCGTTCAAGGCCCGATTTTTTGTGACCGAGTTCGTGGGCGACCGTGATGCCGATTCCGCCAGAAACAAGTGAAAAACCAATGACGAAACCTGCCCATTCGGCTGGTGTCGAAATTTTGCCTGAGGTAATTGCATAACATCCCCATACCATAAATGCGAGTTGGAAATAAGTCCAGCAATAGGTAATGAACCGGTAAAAAAATTCCTCACCGCGAATCTTAATTTCATTTTCTGGAACATTGGAAGTATCGATACCCAACAGTTGATCGATGAGCGGAATGAGGAGAAATGAGAAAACAATTGTCAAAAAATTCCAATAACCACCCTCATAAAAGCCGATGATCACGAGTGCCGGTATGATAAAGGCAGTGAAGAAACCTATTTTTTGAACTATCAGTTTCATGATAGGCAATTTAAGGAATCCAATCGATTGTAATGGCCTGTATTGTGCTCATTCACCTTTGTCGATTAAATATCTTACCTTTGCCTTTTCTTATTTTTAGAACACACATCATTACATGCAATCTTTCGAAACCCTGGGCTTATCCGGGGAAATTGTTGCCGCAGTCCGCAAATTAGGATTCGAGCAACCAACACCCGTCCAGGGTCAAGCCATTCCAGTATTGTTAGAAGGAAACCAGGACGTTGTAGCACTGGCTCAAACCGGCACTGGTAAAACCGCTGCTTTTGGCTTACCGTTGATCGACCTGATCAGTGATCGTGAGAAAAAAACTCACGCTTTGGTACTGGCACCAACACGCGAATTGTGCCTTCAGATCACCAATGATTTCGAGAATTTTTCCCGTGGTGTAAAATCCTTGAATATAGTAGCAGTTTATGGTGGCGCCAGCATTGCTGAACAGATCAGAAAAATTAAAAAGGGAGCCCAGATCATTGTGGCAACTCCCGGGCGTCTCATGGATTTACTTGAACGCAAAGTTGTCAACCTGCACGAGATCCGTTTTGTGGTTCTTGATGAAGCTGACGAAATGCTTAACATGGGGTTCAAGGAAGATATTGATCATATTCTTTCACATACATCAGACGAGAAAAATGTGTGGCTGTTTTCGGCAACCATGCCGCGTGAAGTTCGCGCCATCGCTCAAACTTATATGAGCAAACCTGTTGAATTAACAGTAGGCGAGCGAAATCAAAGCAATCAGAATATCGAACATCAGTACATGATCGTGGATGACAGAGATCGCTATGCTGCGCTTAAACGTGTGGTCGATTTCAACCTGGATATTTTCGGTGTGATCTTCTGCCGCACAAAGTTAGACACACAACGTATTGCTGAAAATCTTATCAAAGATGGTTACAATGCAGATTCACTTCATGGTGATCTGACACAACAACAACGCGACCGCGTAATGCGCAATTTTAAAAGCAAAGCCCTGCAATTGCTGGTGGCGACTGATGTCGCTGCACGCGGTATTGATGTGAGCAACCTGACGCACGTTATCCACATGGCGTTGCCCGATGAAATAGAATTTTATACCCACAGAAGTGGCCGTACGGCAAGAGCCGGAAAAAAAGGAATCTCTATCGCGCTCATCAACAGACGGGAGATCCAAAAGATCAGGCAGATCGAAAAAATGATTCAATCCAAATTCACCCATACACTTGTTCCTACAGGTGTTGAGGTTTGTGAAAAAAGAGTGATCAATATTGTTCATCGCCTCAGGGAGGTGACTTTGCTTGAAAAGGAGATCGCACATTTTCTTCCTTCTGTAAATGAAGAGTTGAAAGATCTCAGCAAAGAGGAAATTATAAAAAGATTCACGGCACTGGAGTTTAATCATTTCCTGGATTACTACCGGGATGCACCCGATCTGAACAGAAGTGGAGATCGCGACCGCGGAGGCGAGAGAGAATCAAGCCGCGGCAGCTTTTCCGGAGATCGCCTGTTTATTAATCTCGGAAAAATGGATGGACTTGAGCCGGGCAAATTGCTGGGTCTTATCTGTGACCGCGCCAACGTATCCAAAGAAAAGATTGGCAAGATCGATGTAAAAGGTGCGTATTCATTTTTCGAAGTCGATAAGAGTACTACCGAAAAAGTCAGGGAACAACTCCACGGTTTTGAATACAAGGGACGGATCGTTCGCATCGAAATCACTGAAGGAAGGTCTGATTCAGACGGTCAGAGAAGGGGTGGATCAGGTCGTTCAGGTTTCTCAGGAGGAGGAAGGTCGGATGGATCGCGCAGCAAGGGTGGGAGAGACCGCGACAGAGATCGCAAGCCAAAACGCTGGTAATTGCAGCCAGAGAATAATCAGTTATTACTTTGAGCCCGTGTACAATTGCTCAATCGATCAGTTGTCTTCGGCTACAGTTTGAAAAAGAGGTTTCTTTTCGAAAAAAGAATCTGAGTCGATCTCTTTAAGAAATTTCTTATTTCGCTGAATAAAATCGTTGTAGCGTGTGGTAATGACATCATACTGTTCACGATATGGATAAACACGCTGGTCTGCGGTTCGGATAACGTCTGCAAGTTTTTGAAGTGTGGAGTTATAAGCAAATTGCTTTTGCGCCTCAGCAAGTGTAATCAGTTCACTGACCAGTGCATTCGAAGCAAAGTCATACTCTTCAATAACATGCATGTTCGCCATAGTTTTCTGCGTGTATCGCAGGCGTCTCAGTTGTTCTATTCTTTCCCGATAAGATTTCATTTGTTCAGGATCTGCTGATCCTGACACCGTCAGCTCATGGATCAAGTTCAGCATGGCATCGATCTTCTGATTGTCGTCCATGATCATTACGTTCCAGGATTGAAGTAAACTATCCTGAAGGGCCAGATAAGTTTCTGTCAGCGAATCAGTTTTTGTGAAATGCATAGGGCGGCCATCAGGCTTCTCCCCACAGCTAAAAAGCATGGATAAACAGCAGGAAAACAAAATCCCCGGAATATAATATCTGACAGTCATAGATGGCTCCTTAGGTACCCGATACGCAGCATACACGAAAATGTTCTTTTAATGTACTGTTTGTCTGTTGTTTGCTCATTTATGGTCGGTTAAAGTGGTTTAAATTGCTCAAATGCCTCCCGGCATGCAAAGCAATAATGAATAGACCGGCATAAAGTTGGCCCGAAAGCATTGCGAAGTTCCGTATTGTCTCCATTGCATCGGGGGCATATTGCGTGCTCCAAAATGTCAAGGTCAGTCAGCAGGTTACCCGCGGGCGGTGGCGCAAGACCAAATTGTTTGAGCGCCAGTTTCCCTTTGGCTGAGATCATGTCCGAGCTCCAAGGTTTACTGAAAGAAACATCCACAATGACTTTTTCAACACCATGTTCATGAAGCACTTTTTCTATTTCACTTTTCATCATATCCAATGCAGGACAACCGACAAATGTTGGCGTGAGTGTAACGGTGATGTCGTTGTTTTGGATTTGCAGGTCTGTGATCACGCCCAGATCTACCAATGATAAAACCGGTATTTCAGGATCTTTAACCGCCTCCAGCCATTCATACACTTTTTCCCTTTGAATTTCTGTTGTCATTATTTGTAGATAATATCAAATGAGCCTGCGATGATTTGATTGAGATGATGCTTCAGGTGTTTTATATAGTCTGAAGCCAGCCACTGTAAAGTATGCAACTCAGAAGTTTCACTCTGTTTTGTATAATTTTCTGCAGGCATTTGTTCCAGCACGGCTGCTATTCTTTCGTTGATGAGTTTCCAAAGCATCAATACATCCTTGGTTTTCATATGCTGATAACCGTTTGCAGTCACCCAAAAATCCTGATCGTACACAATTTTTGAAGGAATATTTTCATACTGTCCACAGATAAATCTTCTCAGATTATTTTGAGCTGAATCAATAAGATGACCGAGTACTTCCTGCTTACTCCATTTGTCCGGCAAAGGCTTTGCAATGAATTCCGATTCAGCGATCCGGCCGATCTGCCCGGTAAACGAGTTTATAATATTTCTGAGCTCTTCGATGTTTGATTGCATACTGAGACAAATATTTAGTCTGAGCTAAATTGTTAAAATAATTCTGTTGCCAGTTTCTGATTGCCGGTTCATTGTTAATTTACAATCGATCGTTGTGTTACCACATCCGGCAACAAAATCAACAATATGAACCTCTAAAACCGTGCACTTCAAACATGGCCCGCCTAGCCTCACCATTCTGCTCCGGGATCTATCCTGAAGACTTCCGACATTTCATCCAGCAACGGCTGTAAATGCTCGCTGTGTTTTCCAACTCTTCCGCCAAAAACCGGTTCTTGTTTGCTGATGGGCAATTTCAGATTTGTCTGTGCGATTATTTTTTCAATTTGCTTTAACCACTCCTCTCTTAGAGTGCTTTCAGGCCGGCTGATCTTCAAGTCTGTTAATTCTTTTTCATATAGTGATTCTTCAAAAATGCCCAGGGCAAATGGCCACGCATAATCTAGGGATTGTTGCAGTCGCGAAATACTTTCAGCAGTTGCCGATCCCAGTTGTTTGATCCACGTATTGGCATGCAGGGTATGATATCTCAATTCACCGCGGATCTTTGCAGAGAGCTCTGCCAATGGTACAAATGATGAATCGCATAGTGTTTCGAATCTGATGGCAAGTGCGGTGTCGAAAAGAAAATGCCTGATGAGACTAAAGTCATATTCTCCGTTTGGCAATTCTACAAGAATGCAGTTGTGAAACTGATCGGCATTGCGCATAAAAGCAACCGTGTCCGGATGCTGTTCTCCGAGTTGATGCAGTATGGAATACAATGCCTGACTTTGCCCGATCTTATCCTGCGCCATAGATGAAAAGGCGATGTCTTCTTCCAGCAGAGGTCCAAAGCCAGTCCATTCAGAATTTCGGTGGCCGAGGATCAGGAGGTCATCTGCGATTTTGTACAAAAGCTCTTTCAGCGCTGTCTCGTTCATCATCTTTCAGGGTTGGTAATTTTTGTTTTATTGCGCTGACCGACCACGTATTGAATCCCAAGGGCTGCAAGTGCAAATGGAAATACGGCTACGTTGAAAATGAAATGAACAATCACCAGCAGTATAATTATTGCACCGGAAATAATCTTCAACGCTCTTGGGGTTAATGGCTCTTCCGACTTGTCTCTCGAAATTAAAATCAGCGACCCGATTCCGCAGAGCAGAAATCCTATGTGAATAACTATGGCTTGCTGATCGAAGGCAAGCCATCGCATGATAAAACCAACAAGCATGACTGCAAGGGGAACGAGCTCGTAATAGTTTAGTGGATTATTTTTTGTGGATTTCATTCTTAAAACACAATTCTAATATCTTGTTTTCTCTAAAAACTCTTTAAGCTTGTCACCACCCTTATAATCTCCGGCATCCCTGAATTTTTTTTCGGGAAGTGTAAGCCAAAAAACCTGATCTGCTGGCGTTGTGAACCGAATATCATTTGACCTGATCGCCCAGATATTATAAATAGTCTTGTCACTTTTCAATTTCTCTTTGGCAACCATCATGGCTTCTCCAAGCGAAGATGCGGTGACAGTTCCCGCATGAATATGCTGCTTGCCTCGCTTCTGAAGATGATAGATTTCAAAGTTTGTTTTACCCTCACTGTTTCCAGAAGTATCTGAAAGAATATCATAGACATTCACAGTTCCTTCCGTTAGCGGAGAGACGTACACATTTCTGGTATCCGCTACGTACAGCGAGACACAGGTGAATCTCCTGGTGAAAGTTTCTTTTGCAAGTACATAAGCCATTTCAAGATCTGGCGCATGCACGATGCCTTCGTGTTGAAATGGCTTCCCTTCTTTTGGTTGAACGAAAACCTCAAAAGTTCCAAACTGATCGAGCGGAGCCTTCGGGTTGATTTGCCCGGGCTGGCCTACGTTTGGTAGTCGCTTTACGCGTGGATCAAGGGAATTCACAATAGTTAATGCTAATTATAATTATGTATACGGAAAGGGATTGCAACCGATTGAAAATATATAAAAATGGATTTTTTCCACATAATTGAAAACCAATGTTTTTATGATCTTGTTATATTGAAACAAAATGAAATACCTGGAATTTTTATGGGCTTTAGACCTGCTTTCGAAATATTATCCGAAATATCACAGCCATGAATTATTCCTGTTGGCTGATGATGCATGGAAATGGATGAATCATGAGCTTCCGGAAGACAGCAGCAGCGTGGTTTATTTAAAAAGTATTTTTGAATCACCTTCAGAAGCAGTTAAAGCGGTTTGGATCGAAGTTCAGTTGTTGTCTGGCCCTTTTGCGAATATGAACTAATCACGCCAGCGGCATGACATAACTCATCTTGGGAGTTTTTAGTGCTTCCCTTACCCACTTGCCCCGCTCTTCGGCAATCCTTCTCACTTCAAGTCTTTCTTTATTGCACGGGCCATCACCATTGATCACGCGTTTAAATTCCTCCCAGTCGGGCTCCGTATAGTCCCAACGTCCTGTTTCCGTGTTTTTCTTCAATTTCGGATCTGGTATTGTAAAGCCGAGTTCCCAGATCTTTGGAACATACATATCCAAAAACTGATTTCTCATATCATCATTGGTGGCCATTTTTACTTTCCATTTCATCAATACCTGAGTATGGGCTGAAATTTTATCTGCCGGTCCAAAAAAATGCATCATCGGTGGCCACCATCTATTGATAGCTTCCTGAAACATCTCACGTTGCTTTTGGGTGCCCGTGGCCAGATAGATCACACAGTGGTGCCCGTATTTCAGATGGAAAGATTCCTCTGCACAAATGCGTTCGAGAGCTCTGCAATATGGACCATAACTGCCTTTTGCATTGGCGAGCTGATTTACAATTGCTCCAGCATCAACCAGCCAGGAGATAAAGCAGGAGTCGGCCCAAGTAAAGGCAGGATAATTGAAAATATTTGAATACTTGGATTTTCCGGTAATGAGATCGAGGATCATTTCCTCCCGAGTTTTGCCAAGAGTTTCGGCAGCGCTATACAGAAGCTGAGCGTGTCCGACTTCATCCTGCACTTTGGCCATAAGAGCAAGTTTGCGTCTGAATCCAGGGGCTCTGGTAATCCAGGTTCCTTCCGGAAGGGCGCCAATGATTTCGCTGTGGCCATGTTGTTCGATCATACGGATCAACTGCTTCCGATAGAGATCAGGCATCCAATCCGTGGGCTCAATCTTTTCTCCCCTGGCAATTCGGGCTTCAAACGCGGCCAGTTTTGCAGGATCTTCCTGCGCCAGGCTTTCCGTTTTAATGCCCTCGAATGTATTTCCGCCTCCGTACATAAAATCACTGTTAATAATAGTCTTTAACGATGCATCAATGCATCGCCAAAGATAGTAAAACCAAACACTTGTTAGTGTGTAAAATTACTAATTGAACAGTGTTATTTCGAATTTTGTTTCAGGCCGTTTACCAGCATTTCAGACAACTGAACCCCGAGCTCAACAGGCTCGATAATGCCGCCAGAGGGGTCGTACCACATGGGCATCCAGTTTAGTGAAGAGAACAAGGTCATTACCGCAAGTTTACGGTCAACGGTGCTCTTAAATTCGCCATTGCGCACGCCTTCTTCGATAATAGTTTTGAAACGATTGATATAATTAATGCGCAACAATAGAAAATCGCGCAGGTAAGGCTGGCTTAAATGCCGGTGTTCATTCATAAAAACTGCCGATGCAGTGAGATCTTTGGCCATAACCTGAATATGACCTACTATTCCTTTCCTAAGTTTTTCGCTGGCTGATACGTTTTGCTTTTCAACTTCTTCCAGAGACTTTCTGAACTCCTGCGCCATGTCAAAGCACAGGCTCCGCAAAATTTCTTCTTTTGATTTAATGTGGGAATACAAGCTCGCGGCTTCAATACCAAGTAGCTGTGCGAGGTCACGCATAGAGGCTGCAGCATAACCTTTTTCTTTGAATAGCTCGGCAGCCTTCCGAATCACTTGTTCCTTCCTCGATAAATTCACAATTGCTTCCGTCATAATTATCAAAAATATACAAAAAAAATCACAATAGCAGAAAACATCCTGTCAACTTGCTGCTACCTTTGACACTATCCATGGATTTCACCTCGATCAATGAATATTTTTACAAATTGTTCAGCAGGCTGTTGCTGATCCTCCTGTTCCCCATTTTTATTTTTATCTGGGTTTATCTTCAGCCACCGCACTTATCTCTTGATACTGGTGATCCTGAGTTTGAACTTTTTTCTGTCCTTGGTGTCGTCACAAGCTTTTGGATAATCGTTTTTATTTTTTTTAATAAAAAAATAAAAACAGTCCGTAACGGTCAAGGTTTGAGAGACAAACTTGAAAAATATTTTCGATTAACAATCGTTCGTTACAGCACTTTTTCCTTTTGCTCACTCACCTTTGCGATTGCTTTTTATGTTACGGGCAATAGTGTTTTTACAATGTTTTTTGTCTCGCAGTTAATACTTAGCGGATTGTTGTGGCCATTTTCTGCTAAAGTCTCCCGCGATTTGAAATTAAGAGGAGATGAAAGAGAAATGGTATACTATAAAAAGGATCAATTGTAAATATATTAGATCTACATTCTGAGTTTCATAGCCGGCATTTTTATTGCCTCTGTTACGAATGAAGTGTCCACATCATTTTAGCATGTATGAATAAATATCAGACCATCTTTTGTATTTCTTTAATTATGCTATCCTGCAGCAAGGAGGACGTTAAACCAGTGCCTGTAAAATATTTTGAAGTTCAGGTAGATCCTTCCTACAACACACAACCCTATGATAACTGGATCATTTTACATAACAAGGATGGTAACTTGCTTTCCGTAAAACCTTTCGAGGCGGGAGATAATCTCGTTTTCGACAGCACTGTAATTATAAGTGGCAAAATCGGTGTCACCATTGCAAGTTTCAGGGCCAATTCGCCACCCAATTATAACGAGTACACGTTCGAGAGCTTTCTGGGGGAGGATGTAAATGCAAAATGGACGCTTAAAAACATGGCCCCTTATTTTCCTTTGGAAGTTACCACAGGAACGTTGTCCGTGAATATTATCGATCCCCAAATCGGCTCACCTTTTGATGCTCAAATCTCGAGCAATCACTGGTGGCTTACCGTGCAAGACAAAGAAGAAGGTAAGCTTACATTTGGTTTCGACAAAACCACCACCACCAAAGATTTTTTTATCTCTGTTGTTGACAACGAAGACAACCCGCACTATATTTTTTTACACGACCCTGCACCCGGAAGCTCTTCATTCTCGCTCTCAGACTTCAAGGATTATGATAAAATCGTTAATGTAAATTTTGATCCATCACATACTTCCTATGTGATGGTAAGAGGCTATGAGCGAGGTCAGCTGTACACCCCATATACCGGCTATTTGACAGATGGATTCTTCAGTGGGTTTAATGTTCAGAAATCGTCCTACAAAATTGGTTACACGGATGGGTTCGCTAATTATTACACGTGGATATATGCAGGATACGAAGATTACGGATTTGGTTATGAATCTTTCGGACCGGCCCCTTCGTTGGATATTGATCTTAAGAACCAGATCGCCATTACCTTGTCGAACAAGACATACTATAATTTTGCCTTATCGTCAACCGATTATTCTTGGCGTTCATCATCATGGGGACAAACCGGAATACTGAATGGTGAAATGGTTAGCACATCATGGGTGGTTAAATCCGGATCTGAGCCATTTGCAAATTTGAAGTTACTACCGAAGTTCATCAGCGACAGATACCCGGAGTATTCATTAAGTAACCTGACGCATCACACTACGCAGTTATATCAGGGAACATCTTTTGAGGATCATATTAGTCAGCAATTCAAAGGCGCAATTGTGGGTCCTTATGTGCAGCTCAGTAAACAGTTGTTCTAGAACCAAGCCTTGTTTTTCTTGCTTTTTAAAATCAAGATCCAAAAATGTCTTTCCTGGATCTTGATGGCCTGATTAGAATATTACACCGAAACTAATAGCATTAACTTTGGGCCCTTTATTATCGGCAAACAGGTTGTTGAGATCGTAGTTGAAAAAGAAATCTGTAGAGCGGAAACCAAGCTGAAGTCTGACACCATAACGAATATTGTTCAGGTAATAACTGTCGCGATCCTTTTCTTTTTCTTTATTGCCTTTATCTTCATACACAAGTTTGGATTTGCTGGAGATTCGGTATCCAACATAGGGACCAATCCCGATTCTAAACTCACTGCCATAACCATCCCACACCCTTGGTTTACGACCACGATCTCCGAAATCGAGCATGGGAACCAGCGAAGCATTGATATAGGTAGCATTGAGTTTGCTTTTCTTGTGATCAACATCGCGGGTATCTTCAATAAAGTGAACACCCAGTTCGTCTTTCTGCATCATGATTGCATCGTTCTCAAACTTGAAATTATACCAGCTTGCACCCAACGCCCATTCCATAAAAAAATTCTTGCCGAGACGTGTACGTTGTACTGAGTTTACAGCAATATTCCAGGAACCCCATGGACGAACTGCATAGAGTTGTCCACCATCTGGGAATTTTCCGTTAGACAAAAAATTATTTGTCCCCAGGTCAACATTGGTTGATTGCCAGGTGCGTCCAATTCTTCCATGCCTCCGGTGTTCCCAGTCATTGTTGTTATCGTCACCGGTGTCACCAGTATCTCCGGTGGATGATGTGTTCCAATCTTCTGTATCTTCGCTTGAGGCGACCGAAGAATTTGCCGAATCTTTTTTCAGTGTATCACTTTCTTCGATCCTTTTAAAGATATCGCTGAACATGTCCTGAAAATTGTAGTGCTTGAGTATTTCCAGATCACTGCGATCTTTAACGATGAAGATAATTTTACTTGTATTGGCAAGCGGAACAATTACCGTATCTGCATTTTTATTTTCCTGTGCGTTTGTTGCAAGCGCCAGTGTTGTTAGCAACACCGCTGCTATGATGTTTACTTTCATAAATTACCTGTTTTGACTACGTTGTTTTTCATTTTTAAAATTCAGCGCCAGAATTTCATTTTTCTTCTGCCGGAGTTCACCTATGGCATCCTGATTGTATTTCAGGTCATAAGCTTTATCCAACAGCTTTTTGAACGTAGATGGTTTTTTCTCTTCGTGGGTTGCTTCCGCCAGTGATTTTTTATCAAGATACTTTTCATTCACTTCCTCGACTGCATAAATCAGTGTGATACTTTTTCTTTCATTCTTCGAAACGGTTTGTTGCGCAGCAATCACTTGCGTGTTCTCAGGTTCCACTGGCGCAGCTGTCGTGTTGTCAGTAATTGTTATGTTGTTTTTATTTTCTGCAAGGACAGGAACATCTTGTAAAACATCAGGTGTGACAACCGATGGCGTAAATTCTTTATTGCGCTTTTTATTTTTTTGGTTTGTTGCTTTTGATTTGATACGCGTTACAATCTTGTGTTCAGCAACTTCGGTAGCATTTTTTTGCTTTTCCAATTTGGTGGTGGAGTCCACAATGTTCTTTTGTGCTGGCGCGTCCGTTTGCATTTTTTGAGACAGCATATCTCGTTGAGGCTGATTTTTCAAGATCAGAAATACGGACGCACTTAATAATATAGTGAGCCCGGCAGCGATCTTCAGCCAGAATAGCTTACCGTTTTTTTTATCCAGGTTTGCTTCCACCTTATTCCAGGCAGAAGGTTGAACGGGCTTTTGATACTCTTCAAGTTTTTCGCGGAAGAATTTATCAGGTTGCTGATTCATCGTTGCTCATTTTTTTAATTTGTTCTACATCTGTTTCGGCCAGCATTTTTTGCAGGTAGACCCGCGCCCTGCTGAGCTGCGATTTGGATGTATTCTCACTGATCCCTAACTGCTCTGCTATTTCTTTATGCGAATAGCCATCGATGGCATACATGTTAAAAACTACTTGATATCCGGCAGGAAGTTGCTGGATCATGTTCATAAGATCCTCGGCTTCCAAATGATCGCTTAGTTTAGAAAAATCTGGTTCGCGGTCCGCTTGTTCTAATTCGGTTTCCAGATACATAGTTCTCGCTTTACGCAAGTGGGTGAGGGCCTCGTTAACCATCACTCTTCTGATCCAACCCTCAAAGCTTCCTTCTCCCTTAAACTGATCGATCCGCTCAAAAATTTTCGTAAACGCTGTTACCATGATATCCTCAGCCTCCATGGCATGCCGGACATACCGATAACAAATGCCATACATTTTGGACGAATACAAATCAAAAAGCTGCTGCTGAGCCACGCGTTCGCGTCTCATGCAACCTTTGATAAGCTCTTCTTCCTTTGCGCGGTAAATTTTGAAATTCATTTAGGATTCCTGGCACTAAGATGCATAAACGCAGGCGAGGGTTGCCTGGATACCAAAGATTATTAGTACACAGCCGTGTAATTCACCTTGATAGTAAGTGCCGAATAATGGTGTTTTTTTACGGAAACCAGATTTAATCGTCCTTTTTCGTCCAGGATACTGGCAAAAAGACCTTCGGGCTCTTTTGTAAAAACCGAATACTCACCTTCAGGAAGCTTTAAAGTGAAACTTCCGTCTGCATTGCTGGTGACTTTCGCAATAAGTGGAGATTGAACATCCGTATAAAAGCCGTTTGACTGTTTTGTTTGCTGAACAGTGACAGCTTTATAAACATATATTTCCCTGGAAATTCCTTTCGCAGGATTGCTGCCCTCACGATCCGGTCCGGGCATCTGATTTCCGCCAACCCATTCTACTTTTCCAACAATTCCCTGGTTCTGGCTTGCGCAGCCAAAGGAAAGTAAGATGAAACATACAGTAAAGGCTTTCAGCATCAGTACCCGGATCGGTTTCGCATATCATGTCAAAATAATAGTACCAGCAAACACATCAGCAGGAAAAGTAAAATGAAAATCATATACTTAATGGTTGGTTATTCGCTCAATTGCGTTTTGTAACATGCGGATTACCACGATAGTCAATTTCACTGGTAACACCTTCTTCCATTTCCAGATTTCCTTTAACATTAACTTTCGCAGACGAGGCTCCTGAAGTCTCTACAAAAGCGTCCTGTACTTCCAGGTTGTATGCCCTCAGCCGTGATGCAAATTCAACGTTGGCGTCCAGGTTGCTGGCGGTACCAGAAACATCCGCCTCTGCACTTCCTGAGAGATTGATGGTGAAGTGATGTGTGTCAATATCCCCCCGGAATTTTACAGGTCCCCGCAGATCAAGATCCATGCGTTCACTTGTAAAGTCATCCATGCGGATATTTCCCACACCGGTGGCTTCAATTTTTTCAATGTTGGGCATGGTTACTGTAATTTCTACTTCTTCTATCCGAAGATCTTTCAACTTCCAGTCCTGATCTTTTTTTCCCTGAAAGTCTATGACCAGGGTTTCACCTTTTTGTGTGACATCGTATTTCTCCTTTGATCGCTCGCTGCCCGTCATTTCAACTTTGTATTCACCGCCCCTCACAATACGCAGGTCAAATTTTCCGGTAATTTCGATTTCGTTAAAGTTATTGAGATCACTTATCTCTTCTTCGTCTTTCGCTGGGCAGGAAATACATTTCAGACCTTCTTCTTTAGTCATTTGCCAGGTTTGCCCATCCAGGTTCTCTCTATCAACATATTGACGGATAAATCTGCTCATGCCTTCATCCATCGTGAATGGCAAATTATACGGAATGTAAAGTGTCATGTTCATGCGCTGTGCGCGGAAGATCGCATCCGGTTTGAAACTGAAGTTGCTATCAAAAGTGAATACAGAATCCTGAACATTTACATTGTATTCAATCATGCGCGCATTTTCAATTGCCCGCTGCCGGGTTGTTCCCTGAGATTTGAATTCTTCTACAAGCCTTACTTCTGAAACATCATGGCCTTTAAGATCCAGTTCTATTGCATGATAGTCATCCATACCTGTTTCATTGATTTTCAGGACGGCTTTTTTTCCCGTAACTTTATAAATGTTTTCAACAGTGTAGCCGGCATCTTCTTTAAAAGAGTAAATTATTTTTGGGACACTCACGGCCAGCATGGCAACGCTGATAAAGAATACTACAAATAAGCTCCATCCGGTTGCGGCATTGATCACGATACGCCTGGCGATAACTGAAACTCCCAATAGAATAACAAAGATTCCGGGAACAAGCGAAGCAAAAAAAGCGGCAACACCGGTCCAGGCAGGAAAAGCGCGAAGGAAAACATCAACCGGAACACGCGTTTCATCAATACCCGCCATCCACGGCACAGCCAGTGCACTGCTTGAAAATATTCCGAACAATAATCCGCCTGCCACTATCACAGAGAACACGAGGCTTGTGCCGATAATTGTAATGAAAATACCGATTGCCACACGAACAAACTCCATCAAAGGTCCCAGCACTTTGGCAAGTGCGGTGAAAAACATACCGATCAATCTGAAAGGGAAAAGAAGAATGCGCGTCAGTGTGCTCTCATTTTCTGTTGTTTCAGACTGACTTTTTTTTAGTGTTGATTCGATGTTGGATAGCGTCACAGGCTCACCCTGCATCTGCATCTTGTCGGTAAGCGATTTTGCTTCCGGCAGAATGAGCCACAGTACGATGTACAGGAACAGCCCCATACCACCCATGATCGTTAAGATGACAAAGAGTACGCGCATGGCAATCAGATCAATGCCGAGATAAGCGGCAATTCCTCCCGCAACACCACCGATCACTTTGTGTTCAGGGTCCCGATACATTTTTTTGCCAACAATTGGTTCATCGAGGTCATCCGCTCCCGGAACCAGGATCCACATCACGATGTAGACAAAGAACGTAAAGCCATATACAAATGTGAGAAGAGCAAAGATCAGCCTGATCCACAGAGCATCTATATTAAAATAGTTAGCGAGGCCAGCACAAACACCGCCCAGGATCTTGCGTTTCTTATCACGCATGAGCCGCTTTGAAGGATTGTAACTGGTTCTCGGTGGAGAATAGCCTGTTTGTTGTTCGCCAGTAGTGCCATCCGTATTGCTGGCTTTTGACTCTTCAGCTACTGGTTCCTGATCTTCAGCGGCCTTAAAGTCACTAACGCTTCCCATGGTGGCCACCAGAGAGTTTACGTCTTCAAAGGTGATCACTTGCTTTTCCTCGTTGAGCTTTGAAAGAAAGATCTCTGCGATGCGGCTCTCAATGTCGGCCAGAATTTCGCTGCTGTCCTCAAAAGTTGAAAAGTACTTGTTAATAGAATCCAGGTATTTTTTTAGCGTTTCATAACCGTCTTCCTCTATGTGAAAGATGATCCCGCTGATGTTTATACTGATATTCTTTTTCATAATGGTTAAAGAGTCGCGTTGAAGTTAGAGTTAGCTTTTGAGGTTATCATTGTAGTGGAGTGGATAAGTTCATCCCAGGTTTCAGCAAGCTTCTCCAGGAATTTGCTGCCTTTGTCCGTTAGCTTATAATACTTGCGTGGAGGACCAGACTTTGATTCAATCCACTTATATTCTAAGAGTCCCGCATTCTTCAGTCGCGTCAGGAGCGGGTAAAGCGTCCCTTCAACAACGATCATCTTGGCAGCGGTAAGTTCATCCAACATATCAGAGGCGTAAACTTCACCTCTCGATATGATATGCAGGATGCAGTATTCAAGGATACCTTTTCTCATCTGTACTTGTGTGTTTTCTAGATTCATACATCCGTATTAACTCGATCTATAGCTTTATACGGAAAAGTACTATGTATGACCTAGTACTGGATATTTTCAGCTAAAACATATTTATAATTATTTGATTATCAATGAATTAAAATTTTATTTGTTGGTCTGGCTTTTTGTAAAGCAGAAATTAAGCCCCTATAAATGTTCAATTGTGCACATCTCAATGTACATTTTTGTTCACTTTTCGACTGAAACACCGGCCTTAAATTATAGAAAGTTTATGTACGAAGTGATGTATGGCCTGCTTCTGCCGGGACAAATATTATTAGGTTGTACCCTGGTCCAACTTTCAGCAGGGGACAATGCAACGGTATGGCTGGTTAACGCATTAAACGTTTAGTTGAATAAATTCTCGATGAAATAACTTTTCGCGAGCAGGCTGTTTCCACATAAACGGAAAATAGTTCTACATTTTTTAAAGTAAAATAATGTGGCGAGCTCCAGCGAAATTGGAGTTATAATTTTTTTTTGAAGTTGCTACACTCGTTTGCAACCTTCAATACAAATCAGACAATGGTATACAGCTGATTAAGACTTTACCTGAGATAAAATTATTGTGCCTTTGGGCGTAAAAGTTTTTCTGAGTGATGCACGGCCTTATGTTTAACCCAAAGCATTTGTTATGAACCTAAACCTCTACCCTGGCAACATTATTTATTGTATCCTATTTTTAGCAACCTCGCTCACAGCTTCAGCCAACGGCTGGTCTGATGGGCAGTCTCCGGCAACATCCTTCATTTCCAAACCGGCTAACAACGAAATAAATGTTAATGCACCCACATTGAAGGTGACGGCAAATGTCGTTAGCGGTGCAACACGTTATACAATATCTTTAAGCACCAGCGCAGATTTTTCGAAAGATGTAATAACCAAAACGAGTGAAACAGATAATCAACGCACGCTTATTTTCACAGGATTAAAATATGCAATGGTATACTACGCCAAAGCGATGACCAATAATTCTGCTTATGGAAAGGTTAATAGTTTTACTACCAAGGCAGAAATTTTTCCAACGGTAGCCGGGCCATCTGGTAATCAAGCTAATCCTATCGTGCTCAGAGTAGTATTGAACCAAATCCCGGATGCATCTCTCTATACTGTTGAAGTAAACAGCAAATCAGATTTCACTGGTACTTCACGAGTATTAACAAGCTCGGTTAAAAATCAAACTTCATTTATATTTAAAGACCTTAAATATGGGGCTGCCTATTTTGTTCGCGCAAAGGCAGATATTTCTACGAAATACGGACCAACTTCAAAATTCATTACCCGCAAACGAATTCCTCAACGCAGGTTGTGGGGAATTACAACAGCCGGAGGCACTAATGATGCAGGTACGGTTTTCAGCTTTAGCGTTGATAGCGCTGTATTCACGAAACATCACGATTACATAGAAAGTGGTGACTATCCCAATGCTTATCTTGATGGAAGTTTAATACCTGCACCCGATGGCGGATTTTACGGGAACTCAGAATGTGAAAGAAACGGCACGTGTGGCAATGGGGAGATCTTTCATGTTTCAGCGCTTGGAGAATTCAGCTACGTGTCCAAACCCTGGATCCATGACGGCAGTGTTATGCTCGCATCAAACGATCAGTTTTATGTTGTCGATGATTGGATCAATTACTTTCAGGGCGGTATCATCAGAATGCCCACAGCGCCAGCTGAATTTGAATTATCTCATGTGCTTTTCAGAATCAGATCTAAAGCTCAAGGACAAAATCCAAACGCGGAATTGGTAGAAATGAATGATGGATTCTTGTATGGTGTAGCACCGTTTGGTGGCGCTACCAATCATGGTGTAATCTATAAAATCAAACTTGATGGCACTGGATTTCAGGTGATACTGAACTTCAATCAAACGGTAACAGGCGCTTATCCGCAAAATCATTTGCTTGCCGGAAGCGATGGTTACTTATATGGAACTACAAGTGGTGGCGGCCAGTTTAATCAGGGAACAATATTCAAGATCTTCCCGGATGGAAGTGGCTTTAAAAAACTACTTGATTTTTCCGGTGCCAATGGCTCTCAGCCTCACGGAAGTCTCGTAGAAAAAAATAGAAAATTATTTGGTACAGCGCCTGCCGGAGGTGAGCATAACCATGGCGTTGTGTATAGCATCGGCATGGACGGTTCTGCTTATAAAAGATTATTCAGCTTCAACGGAATTAACGGTGACGCTCCGTTCACAACGCCAACCATCGTGGATAATTATGTCTTCGGAATGACTACACTGGGAGGACTGAACAATAAAGGCGTAATTTTTAAAATGAACCTTGATGGATCATCCTATGCGAAGCTCCATGACTTTACAACTGAACAAGGAGCAAATCCAACCGGAGGTTTACTGCTGTCAGAAGATTTCTTCCCGGCCAAACTTTCTGAGACTGAAGATGCTGAAGCACGGGTAATTTCAAAAAGCAGTTATATAGTTGGCGTGTATCCAAATCCATTCATCAACAACTTTACTGCCGAGGTCAGCAGCGAAGATCAAAGTTCGGTTAAAGTGATACTGACGGACCTTCACGGCCTGGTCATTTCAGAATTCGAGAGCAATTCAAACACGCCTGTTACGCTGGGTGATCAGCTGAATAAAGGCATCTATATATTGAAGGTCGTGAAGGGAAAAGAAGTGACATCACATCGCATTGTAAAGAAATAAGTTACGACCTCAAAAAATGTGAGTCTATAGGTAAGTCTTCTTCAGCAACGTTGAAGACTTTTTTTATTGGAGGCGTATTCCAAACAGAATAAATAATATCCGTTTTCTATAAATTTCTGGATTACCAAACATCTACATTTCGTATGTAACTGGTACCATATACAGATGTTGACTATCTTTAGGGTTGGATGAAACGTTTAGCGGCTTTACTGATCCCTTTTCTATTTGCTTTAACCGTATCAGCTCAGCAGGGCAATGAGTGGATCAATTATGGTCAGTCTTATCTGAAAATTCCTGTCGCAGCTGATGGCATCTATCGAGTTACATACCAGGCCTTGCAATCCGCAGGTTTTCCCGTCACAGGAATAGCACCCAAAAAACTACAGCTTTATCATCGGGGTAAGGAACAGGCCATTATTGTAAATGGAGAGGCCGACAACGCTTTTGATCCTACCGACTACCTGGAATTCTATGGACAAAAAAACGATGGCACGCTGGACAGTAAACTCTATAATGACCCAGCACAGCAGCCGCATTCCCTTTATAATATTTACAGCGATACAACCAGTTATTTTTTGACAGCTGGTGCCTCAAACGGAAAACGGGCAGCATTATTTCAGGAGAATAATAGCGGTCTGACAAACGAGCAATTTCATAACAATGAAAAACTCCTGGTTTTGACAAATGAATACGCGGTGGGACACGATTATGGCGAAGTGTTTCTCACAACCTTCGATCAGGGAGAGGGGTGGATGAGCTCCATGATTTTATACAATCAACCAGCTACATTATTTACACTCACGGGGATCGATCTGCAGAATCAATCTTCAGGAAAACCTGTTCTTGACCTTGCGTTAACAGGACGCGGGGACAAACAACACCCCGTTGACATCTTTGTCGGAAACAACCGGCTTCTTCAGTCAGTAGAGGTTTCAGGATACGAAACTTTGAAAGTCAAACAAGAAATTGAGTGGTCAGATATCAATGGGCAAGGAGTGTTAAATATTGCCATCAAAGTTAATGGAGACGGAACACGGGTAAGCGCCAATTACTTTAAGTTGTCATATCATCAGGAGACTGATATGAATAGCTTGCCTGCGTATGTTTTTAACCTTACGGCAAATTCCCGAAACAAATCATTTATTCAAATTACAAACGCACCGGCCAACACGAGGTTATTCGATATAACTGATCCCGACAATATTCGATCAATCGGAATACAATCGACAGGGCCATTGAGTGCCGTGATCAACCAAACGGAAACAGGAAGAAAAATACTGGCTTCATCCATGACCATAACCCCTTCTTTGAAAAAGGTGAGTTTCAGACAAATTAATTCAGCAACTGATTACGTGATCATTTCACATTCGTTGTTAAGAAAATCAGCCGGAGGCTATGCTGACCCGGTTAAAGCCTACGGTGAATACCGCGCGTCAAAAGCTGGCGGTGGCTATGACACATTAATTGTTAATATAGATCAGCTCTACGACCAGTTCAATTATGGTGAGCAATCTCCGCTGGCTATCATGAACTTTGTGAAATTTCTAAGCAGTACAAAACCTCCTCAGTATTTATTGATAATTGGAAAAGGCCTTGAGGTGTATTATGATTATTACAGGCACGCTAATCTATACACGCAGAACAAGAGCTTCGTTCCTGCAGCTGGTTATCCTGCTTCTGATATTGCTTTTAGTGCAAAAATTAATGGAACTTCCTATTACCCCTCAATTGCCACAGGAAGAATAACCGCCACCAAACCCGAAGATGTGGCCAACTATTTGAACAAGATTAAAGAAGCTGATGCCCGTCCTTTTGATGACTTGAGAAGAAAAAATATTTTGCATTTGAGTGGTGGAATTTATGCGGGCGAACCACAACAGTTCCGCAGCTATCTCGAGGAGATTGCCCCGATCGCAAAAAAATATTATCTGGGCGGCAGCGTTTCCGCTATTGCCAAACTGTCAACAGATCTCAAACTTATCAATATAGCAGAGGAAGTGAACAAAGGCTTAGATCTTGTCACTTTTTTTGGTCACTCATCACCGGGCTCACTTGATTTTGATGTTGGATATGTTTCTGACCCCGTTATGGGCTATAAGAATAAAGGAAAGTATCCCGTTCTCTTAATGAATGGTTGTGACGCAGGTGCGTTCTTTCTTAACCAACAGCTATTTGGTGAAGACTGGATCAATGCAAAAGACAAAGGCGCGATCGGTTTTCTTGCACATACCTCCTTTGGTTTTGTAGGTCCACTCAGAACTTTTACAACGTTATTTTACGATGTTGGCTATGCCGATTCCATATATGTCACCAAAGGAATTGGCGACATCCATAAGGAGGTTTCAAAGCGATACCTGGAGAACTCGGGCTCTTCAAGCCTTGATATTTCGCAGGCGCAACAGATGATTTTATTGGGTGATCCGGCAGCCAAATTGTTTGGAGCACCTTATGCAGACTATGCTATAGTGGATGAGAACGTTTCAATTAGTCCGCTTTCAGATGAACCTGTCACAGCTGCATCAGATTCTTTTGCAATAAGTTTTATCGTAAGAAATTATGGACAGGCTAAAAAGACTCCACTGCGAATTGAAATCACACGGATCCTGGCAGATCGCTCGACAATTATCTACGATTCTGTGTATGCGCCTGTTTTATATTCCGACACTTTATCGTTTTTGATCAGGGGAAAAAACCTGAAAGGATTTGGCAGCAACACATTTGCTGTTAAACTGGATGTTAACAACGAAGTGGATGAGTTGCGTGAGGATAACAATATCGGTTACCTGGATTTTTTTATTCCACTGAACAGCACCCAAAATCTCTATCCGCAGAAATTTGCAATTGTAAACTCGAAGGATATTAGATTCTCATTTCAACATACGGATATTTTATCCGGAAAGCGTGATTTCATTCTGGAAATAGATACCGTCAGCACATTTGAAAGCTCATTTAAAAAGACGTTCGCGATTTCTGCTACAGTGCTTGCAAGTCAATCCGTTTCATTACTTGACAACGATACGCTTGCCTACTATTGGAGAACAAAACTTGCACAACCATTGGATAATGAGAGCAAGGAATGGAACAACAGCTCATTCACTTTCATCCACAATGGACCTTCGGGTTGGGCTCAGGTTCACTTTCCTCAATTTATTGAGAATACTTCCAGGGGATTGGTTCAGGATGCTGTGTTGAGAAAAATAAAATTCGAAGAAACTAAAGTTGACATTTCAGTTAAAACTTTTGGCGCAGGGGCAAATCAGCCTGCGAATAACGTCAGCGTTATTATTGACAACGCTGAATATAACCTCTACCAGCAGGGCCTGGGTTGTCGTAACAATGCATTTGCCCTTGTAGCCTTTGACCGCAAATCTACAACACCCTACATGGGCGTGTCTTTCGAATGGTTTAATAGTGCAGGAAGAGCGTGTGGCAGAGTGCCATGGGTAATCAACACTTTTACTTCTGCACAAATGGTCACAGGTAACAACGATGATCTTATTCAATATGTCGACAATGTTGCATCTGGTGATTCAGTATTGATGTTTAATCTTGGAGATGCTGGTTATGCCTCGTGGCCCGCAGCAGCGAAAGCAAAACTCAGCGAATTTGGTTTGTCAGAATCTCAGATTGACGACTTACAATCGGGGGAACCGGTTGTTATTCTTGGTTGCAAAGGAATTTCTCCCGGATTGGCAAAAATATTTCGGGCTTCAAATCAGCCTGCAGCCAACGCCACCTTACAGGTCAACGCCTCAGTGACTGGCCGGTTCACCTCTGGAGAGATTAGGTCGGTGTTAATTGGTCCTGCGGAAAAGTGGGAGCAGGCAATGCTGCGAACTTCGGAAGCTGAGATTAATGATATCACAGGTGTTGATGTGAAAGGTGTGACTGCGAAAGGCGTAGAAGAATTGCTCTTCAGTGATGTCAGTTCTTTTCAGGACCTGTCGGGCGTTGATGCAACTATCTATCCAAACCTCCGCCTGGTTTATAAAACAAGTGATGACCTTCATCTCACAGCTACTCAACTCAACAAATGGATCGTGACCTATGAACCGGTTACTGAAGGATTGATTTTTTATAATGGTACGCGTGATCGGGAGACTGTATCAGAAGGTGTAAAGTGGATCTCCAGCTATGGATTTGTGAACGTGAGTGACAAGACATATCCCGATTCTTTGTCCGTTTTATATAAGATCTTCAATCACAAGAATCTTACATCCCTGCAGCAAAATTTGAAGATTGTGCCGCCACCGCCAGGGGATACAACTTTCTTTTCCATATCAGTTAACACATTTCAGAAACAGGGGCTCAACGATGTGGAGGTGTTTGTAAATCCACGGCTTATACCGGAGCAATATTATGACAACAATATTTTTGTTTTACCCAATCACCTGAATGTTGTTGGAGAAGTATATAACCCCGTGCTGGATGTGAGCATCGATGGACGATACATTGAAAACGATGAATTTGTCTCATCAAGCCCTGAAGTGTTGGTGAAAGTTTGGGACGAGAATAAAAATTTACTCAAGAAAGACACTACAGGTATTTCATTATTTTTGGCATATCCCTGTGATCAGGAAGAATGTCAATTTCAACGTATTAGTTTTTCACAGCAAAATGTTGTCTGGTCTCCAGCCACCGATACTTCTGAATTCAAGATTCGATTCAATCCCACACAATTACCTGATGGTAAATATACATTCCGGATCGAAGCCCGTGATGAAACCGGAAACCCAAGCGCGGCCGAACCGTTTGAGATTTCATTCCGGGTGCGGAGCGAAGTTACAGTAACCGTATCGAAACCTTATCCCAACCCAACAAGTGATGAGGTAAATTTTAAAATCCTGATTACAGGAGAACGTCCTGCGGTCGGGATTCAAGTACAGATCATTTCATTAAATGGCGTTGTAATTCAAAAGGCCGACTTAAGTACATCACCGGCACTTCATGTTGGTAATAACATCATTCCCTGGCAGGCTACGAATGCTGATGGCTCGCTCTTACCTTCAGGAATTTACATTTACAGACTTACAGTCACAACCGCTGAAAAAACCACTGAACTCCGCGGTAAAATTTCTATCGTACGTTAGTCAATAGAAAAACTTTAAAATAAAAAAAGACAACCAAGGTTGCCTTTTTTTTATTGTTCTAATAAAGTCAGTCTCTGTACATAACCGCCTTCACAGCCTTAATAGTTTTTTCAACATTAGGCAGAATGACTTCAATGAGGGTGGGTGCGTAGGGCAGGGGAGCATCCCAGCTGTTAACGCGATGAATAGGTGCATCGAGATAATCAAATGCATACTTCTGAACATGATAGGTGATCTCGGAAGATATGGCAGCCAGGGGCCACGCTTCTTCTACAATTACGAGTCTATTGGTTTTCTTTACAGATTCGACAACTGTTGCATAATCGATTGGTCTCACAGTCCTGAGGTCGATCACCTCGACAGAGATTCCATCTTTCTCCAGTTCTGCGGCAGCAGTCATGGCTACCTTCAAAATTTTACCGAAAGTAACAATCGTCACATCCGAACCCTGCCGTTTTATGTCAGCTACACCGATCGGAATTATATATTCTTCTTCCGGAACAGCACCTTTGTCGCCATACATAAGTTCCGACTCCATAAAGATAACAGGATCATTGTCGCGGATCGATGCTTTCAAAAGACCTTTTGCATCATATGGATTAGCAGGAACGACCACTTTAAGTCCAGGTGTATTTGCAAACCAGTTCTCAAAATTTTGAGAATGTTGAGAGCTAAGCATACCCGCGTTGCCGGTCGGACCCCTGAAAACAATTGGTACAGTGAACTGGCCACCTGACATAGACATCATTTTTGCGGCACTGTTGATGATCTGATCAATGGCAACCAGCGAGAAATTAAACGTCATAAACTCAACGATGGGACGCAATCCGTTCATAGCAGCGCCTACACCAATTCCGGTAAAGCCAAGCTCTGCAATAGGCGTATCCATCACCCGGTCCGGCCCGAATTCATCAAGCATTCCCTGGCTGACCTTATACGCTCCATTGTACTCTGCCACTTCTTCGCCCATCAGGAAAACGCGCTGATCGCGTCTCATTTCCTCCACCATGGCTTCACGAAGGGCCTCCCTGAACTGAATTTCTCTCATACTTATGATTAAAAATGTACCTGCCTAACGGAAGGCAGGCGTAAAAATAGTATCTGAGGTGGGATTGGCAAAACCAAAACCCATAAAGCTTTTAAATAAAAAAACCCTTCCAGTTTTTACCTGGAAGGGTTTTAATCCAATGAATTAAGATTTTATTATTTCAATGCATTTCTGAATGCATCGTTTGCCTGCCATTTGTCGAATTCAAGATCGCCAAGTGCGCTTTGCTTCAAATTAGGATCAGCTTTTACTGCGCTGGTCAGGTTGCTGATCACTCCATCAGCATTTCCTAAGCGAGCAGAAGCGATTGCTGCACCATACCATGCGGCAGCCAGGTTGCTGTTTTTGTTGGTTGCTTCTTTGAAAGAAGTCAAAGCATTCTGGTAATCTTTGTTCAGGATCTGTGCAAGACCTTTGTTGAACAAGTTGTCCGCATTATCTGAAGCTGAAGAAGCAGAGCGAACTGCATCAGCATATTTCGCCAGGTAAATTTCAGAAGCTGCTTTCACACCGTTCAATCCGGCAGCATTGTCACCGCTCAGGCCATTTGCCTTTTTAGCATAGTTGTAAGCTGCATATGGATTGCCTTTCAGCAGGTAAGCTGAAGCAAGGTTTGCATTTACTTCAGGTGCATCTTTCAATTTAGAAGCGATTTGCAACTGAGCGATAGCTTTGTCGGCCATGGCAGAAGCATTGCTTGAATTTTCGATTGCCTGGGCAATGTACGCTGCACCAAGGTTGTTATGCGCATTCCAGTTTGTTCCTTTTTTAGTAGCTGCTTCGTAAACAGCAACTTTTTCTTCCAGTGATGGTGTAAGCGTTCCAGCATACATCAACTCTTCGTAAGTCAATGTATCGGCTTTAGCCTGACCCTGTGTGATCTGCTTAGACAATACAGAGATCTCTGCATCGGTCTTTTTATCTTTGATTGTAAGAATTTCAGTTTTAGCTGTTCTTAAGATTGGATAAACTTCTTTGAAGATCTTCTTGTAAGTAGGAAGTTTCTGCAATTGTTTTTCCTGTTGTTCGAAGGTTCCGCCACTGTTTACGATGTTCAGATATTCTGTTTTCTGTTCTGAACTGATACCATTATAAGTAGCAAGGGCGTTCTTAAATTCATTCCAGTCCTGGATAACAGGTTTCAGGATAAATTTGATAGAATCAGCCTTACCTTTATAGTCATATTTCTTCATTTCCTGGCGGTAGAATTTCTCAATAGCTGCAGCACGATCCGGAGATAGTCTGCTGTTGATTCTTTCAGCACCTTCAGGTGAGTGAGTACCGGTGATTGTTACGGTGCGTGTTACGTTTTTAGAGGCAATGAATGCATCCAATTGTTTGCCTTTAGGACTTTTCACTTCAGACGTTCTCAGCACTGACCTTCCTTGTTCGAAAATGAAATCCGGGATAATAACTGGTTGAAGCTCTTCCTGGTTGTTATAACCATGTTCCGCGAAGGCGGCATAGTAAACCGGTTTTACAAGTTTAGAAGTTGTGATCACACCTTTTGCAATTTGCATACGGGGTGTAGCTTTTGATTTTGCACCTTTAGATGCAACGCCTTCAACTTCCAATGTGCCTGTTCTCATGGCTGGCGCGTAAGCGAAAACGAAGTTCTTCGTTACTTTCGGCTGTTCTTTAGCAGCATTAGGATAATCATCACCTTTGAAGGCGATAGGTTCGAGAGCCTGCTCTTTTTCACCATACTTATAAAATGGATTCAAGGTATATGTGTAACCTTTCTTCAGCATTTTAACAGGTAGGTTAGCCGCCACATCAAAGGCCACAGTATCTTTGTGAACTTCTAAAGGGCTAGGGCTTACGGTGAGTTGCTGGTCTTTCGCCAATTTCACCATTTTGGGCAATGTACAGCCCGCAAGGCTTAATGCTCCGATGAACAAGAATGAGTAAAGTGCTTTTCTCATTGGATTTTGAGTTATGTTGGTTTTTAAGGGTTCAAAACTAAACTTATGTCTATTTTTTTGCAATTATAGTCAAAAAAATAAGATTCATGCCACAACATAGGTAGTCTTGGGCTGTTATATTTGTAAGCCGGATTTTTGGTCGATAAATCAACTTTTTAGGAAGTTGAATTTTTAAATGATGGATTATGAGCGATTTAACTGAGAAAATCCAGTATTTCTTTGAAGGCTATGCCTTTGGTGTATGCACCAAGCTTGGCGAGAAACTGGGAATGGCGACTTCAAGCATACGACTGTTTTTCATCTATGCCTCCTTTATAACCTTTGGATCCCCGGTAATTGTTTACCTGGCGCTGGCGTTTTTTATGAACATCCGCAAGCATTTGCGCAAACGCAGCCCTATTTGGGATTATTGACGGAGATCGCCCTTTTGCCAAACAAAAAGTACTTCGCGACTACAAAGCCCCTGTAAATATTTTTGCGGGAATATGCCGGATACTCCGTTCTGAGTGCTTTTCTTTTTGCCGTGTGCAATCCCAGATCCCTGAAAAAGTGGCGATGAGCTTTTAAGACGCTTCCGGCATTTTTTGATTTGCCCTGAACCAGAAATACAAATGCGGCAAGCCAGTCGAGCATTACCCTGAAAGGCATTTTATACCATAATTCCAATGGATCAAAATGCTTGTATGCAATGGTAAGTGCGTTTCTGAAATTCAGGTATGTTTTGGCAGGACTTTCATACCCAAGTGTGCCCGCGCCAAGGTGATAAACTTTGCTCTGCCCGCAGTAGAAAACTTTGGAGTTTGTTCTGTTGATCTTCCAGCAAAGATCGATCTCTTCCATGTGAGCAAAAAGGTCTTCATCGAGCCCGTCAAATTGGTTGTATATAGAGGACCTGATCATCATGCAGGCTCCACTTGCCCAGAAGACTTCCCGAATGTCGTTGTATTGTCCATGATCTTCTTCGGTGAAGTCAAAAAGCCGGCCCCTGCAAAAAGGGTATCCCAAGATATCGATGAATCCTCCTCCTGCACCGGCATACTCAAATTTTTGTTGCTGCGCGTAAGAAAGGATCTTGGGTTGGACAGCAGCGACATCAGGATTCGTATCCAGAATTGCTTTCAAAGGTTGAAGCCAGTTTGCTGTTACTTCAATATCAGAATTAAGCAACACATAATACGAGGCATCGATGAGTTGAAGGCCGCGGTTGTAGCCCCCACAAAACCCAAAATTTTTTTCGAGCGCAATGAGTCTAACTTGCGAAAACTCAGTTTTAAGAATTTGCACTGATTGATCTGCAGAACCGTTGTCAATTACCCAGATATCAGATTCGGCAGAGTGGCGTATAACAGACGAAAGAAACTGTCGCAGCAATTTCTCTCCATTAAAATTAAGGATGACAACAGCAATACGGGTCATCCCATCATGCCGCTAAGGTCCAGACCCGGAATGTTTGGAATCAGCCCTTCAGTACTTTTTCTCATCTCTTCCTTTGCAAGAATATCCACTTCATCGGATGCTTTGTTGATTGCGGCAATGATTAAATCCTGTAATACGATCTTGTCCTCAGCCTTCAATAAGGTAGGGTCAACATCCAGTTCCACGACCTGACGCTTTCCGTTGACGGTTGCTTTTACCATGCCTCCTCCTGATTCTCCTGATGCGCGAAGATTACCCAGGTTATCCTGCGCCTGTTTCATACGGGCTTGAACTTCCTTCATCTTGCCCATCATTTTCATCATGTCAAACATATGCGTTCCGTTAAATGTAAATGCACTTACAATGCAAATTAATACTAAATCATCATACCTGATCAAATCGGATGATTGACGACAGTGTCATTTCTTTCTTAATAAAAGAACAGAGCCAGACTTTTTGAATGTTCTCCCGGCAAGGTCGGTGATAGCAGCAACGAACGTATACGTGCCTTCCGGCATCTGGTTGCCTTTATAATTTCCATCCCAGCCTGTTTCAAGTTGCGTAGTGGTAAACATCAGCTCACCCCATCGGTTAAAAATATCCATTTGAAAGGTAGTGATATACTGACCGTAAACACTAAACAAATCATTCAGGTTGTCGCCATTAGGCGTAAACGCTTTTGGATAAAAGAGATTCGGATTCTTGATCACTTCAACACTGTTCGAAACGCTCGGCTGAAATCCTGAAATTTTCGGCACTGCTTTCACAACGTAAACATACAATTGAATATCGAGGTCCTGGCTTTCATCGGTGTAGGTCGTTGCACTGACATCGGTGCTTTGAAGCAATGTACCGGCTACCGTATATTTTTCTACCGTATAATGGTCCACACCATTTTTATAGCCTTCATAGGAAGACCACGATAAGGTTATGTTGTTGTTACTTTGAATGGAGCCTGTAAGAACAATTGGACATGCAGGGACACTCTGAATACTTTTGTTTCCGCAGACATCGATGTACGAAATTTTATAACATGATTCGCTTTCGATAGCATATTGAGGATCCGGATACAGATAAAGAACAGTGGTATCAAGCAATCCAAAATCATTGCTGATAGATTTGAAAATCGAAAATACATCCGGTGTAAATCCAGTGGGCTGCTTCCATTGAAGTTCGACCCCATTGTCTTTTTTTATTACGGTTGTGATGTCGGCAACTGGATCAGGAATATCAGTGGACATGGCAGTTGCACATTTTTCAAGAGAAAAACTTTTACCTCCATCGGGATAATCTATCTCGAGCTGATAACAATACTCCGTTCCGCAATCCACATTATTATCTGAGAAAGGAGAACTTGTTACAGGTGTTGATAATGTTGATCCGATACTTGGTGTTCTTTTATTAAGCCTAATAGCACTACTTCCCGTGGCCGATGTTGTCCATGTTAAACGATTTTCATTGTTTAAAACTTCAAGATCAAAATTTGAGCTGCAGATAACATTGGAGTAATAATTCAAGTTATTACATGGATCATAGGCGCCCAGCCTGAAGCAATAAAAACTATCTTCAGGTTTGAGATTGACTACCGTATCTGCAGTTTCATTATACAATGCCTTGATCTGCTGAAAGGTTGTCCCGTTGTTTACACCAACTTCAAGTTTATATAAGACATTTGGTGAGGTGTTAAAATTTAATGCAATGGATGTACTGTTGATCACCTGAAGATTTGTAATGACAGGAGCGGTAAGGGCATCGAGAACTGTTACAGGTTCACTGTTTGAGACACAGTTGTCAGCTGCATTTTGTTTGAGCCCGCGAATAGTAACAGTTTTTCCACCGGAAGAACCGTAGCTATGCTGTGGCTTTGTATTGCCAGAAACAATATCGTTCGCTGTGGCATCATTATAATTGACAACGTACTGAAAATAATTTTTATCGAGGATGTTTACCGAAACCCTGTCGCCATCACAATTCAATACTTCAATTTGGGGAGAGATATTGTCAAAAACCTGGATCTGAATATTATCGATCTGAACACCACGCAATAATTTTAGCGTGTAAATGCCTGGAGTTGTATAGGTATGCGAGTACGTTGTTGGATCAGTTTGGTCAAGCCCGATGAAGTTGTTGTTACCTTCATAGTCAGCAGAACACCCTTGGTTTCCGGTGCAGGTTGGTGCATCGATTGTTACTGTAAACGGAGCACAACCTTTTACTTCAGTTACGGTAAATGTTCCTTGAGGCTGACTGGTGTACTGCGCGAACATTTCTATTCTGCAAACCAAAAGCAATATGACAAGCGTTGCCAGTCTCATGTTAAACAACAAGTTCTTTCAAAAATCCTTCACTTTTTTTAATATCTGTATGTAACAGACGGTCATCTTCTATAAACGGAACAGTTTGCCTGAAATTATTAACAAGTTCCTCCAGCACAGGGGAAGTTTTTAACGGTCTTCTAAACATCAATGCCTGGGCTGCGGTGATCAATTCGATGGCCAATATCGAATATACATTCTGAATAACCCGGTAGGCTTTTGTAGCGGCATTTGCACCCATGCTCACATGATCTTCCTGACCATTGGAACTTACGATACTATCAACTGAAGCTGGACTGCTGAGCTGCTTATTCTGGCTAACGAGTGAAGCTGCTGTATATTGCGGGATCATCATACCCGAATTGATACCGGGATTTGCAACAAGGTAATTGGGCAGATCGCGCGCACCTGAAATCAGTTGATAAGTCCTTCTCTCCGAGATGCTGCCGAGTTCGGACATCGCGATTGTCAGGAAATCCAGTGCGAGTGCCAGTGGCTGGCCATGGAAATTTCCAGCTGAAATGATCAGGTCCTCGTCAGGGAAAACATTTGGGTTATCCGTTACGCTGTTGATCTCTGTGAGAAAAACCTTTGTCACATGATCGATTGTATCCGAAGTAGCACCATGAACCTGGGGAATGCACCGGAACGAGTAGGGATCCTGAACGTGTTTTTTACTTTGAATGATCAGCTCACTACCGTGTAATAATTTTTGGACTGATGCTGCAACGGCAAGCTGACCCTGGTGCGGCCTGATGGTATGAACTTGCTGCAGAAATGGTTCAACGCGTCCATCGAAAACATCCAGTGAAAGTGCACCGATGATGTTGGCAATTTTCAGCAACCGGTGGGCATGATAAACAGACCAGATCCCGTAAGCGCTCATGAACTGCGTACCATTCAACAGCGCAAGACCTTCCTTCGCCTGGAAATGAATCGGCTCCCATTTGAATTTTTTATTGATCGCTGCAGCCGAATGCAGACCTCCATCAAAATGAACTTCACCCAACCCGATCAGTGGAAGCGAAAGATGTGCAAGGGGGGCGAGATCACCGGAAGCGCCAAGGGAGCCCATCTCAAATACGCGGGGCAAAACCTGATGATTATAGAGATCGGAGAGTCTTTCGACCGTCTTGATCTGAACCCCAGAGTAACCATACGCCAATGATTGGATCTTCAGGAATAACATAAGGCTGATGATCTCCTGCGGGATGTCAGGACCTGTTCCACATGCGTGGGACTTTACAAGATTTTCCTGAAGTTTTTCAAGCTGATCGGAAGAGATGTGCCTGTTGTAAAGAGAGCCGAAGCCGGTGTTGATGCCGTAGATAGTCGCTGAAGAATCTTTTATTTTTTGATCCAGATATTCGCGGCATCGGTTGATCTTTTGTCTGGCGTCATCTGATAGCGCGATCTGAGGATGCTTCGAAACGATCAGTTCAAGATCCTGCAGTGTAAGTTGTTTATCGGATATCAGATGCATGAAATTCTATTCTTGTCTCGTTCGTTCGGGCTTTACCGATAGTCTTTGCTCATTTCAAAAACCGATCTGTTTACCGCTAAGGCGCAAAATCGCTAAGATCCGCAAAGAATTAACGCGGTGTTTCTTAGCGTCTCCTTTGCGCCTTTGCGACTTGGCGGTGAAAAATTACACCACTTTCAATCTACCTATAATTTCTTCTATGGAAATCTTCTCCTGTTCTCCCTTTTCCATATTTTTAAACGCCAATGCACCCGTACTGATCTCATCAGAACCAATCACAATTGTAAAAGGAATCATTTTCTTATTCCCGTAGTCCAGCTGTTTTTTGATTTTCGCTTGATCAGGATAAATCTCTGATGCAATTCCGGCACTGCGAAGCTTAGTCACAATACCCAACCCATAACGCATACTCTCATCATCAAAATGGCAAACAAGAACTTTGGAGGAGACCTGCGAATCCTTTGGAAACAATTTCAATTCCTCCATCGCATCGTAGATACGATCAACACCAAATGAAAAACCCACACCGGATAAATTTTCCTTATCACCAAAACTCTGCGTGAGGTTATCATATCTTCCGCCACCACTTACACTGCCAACGCTTACGTTGTTGATCTTCACTTCAAAGATACAACCTGTGTAGTAGCTTAGCCCTCGCGCCAGTGTAACATCGAAATCAATATTACTTTCATCCGATTGATAGCCTTTCAGCAAATCAAAAACTTCCTGCAAATCCCGAAGACCTTTTTGACCATCAGCAGTGCGTTCGAACTTCGTAGAAAGAAAAGCCATTTTATTTTGGACCGAACCTTTCACATTCAAAATATTGAATAGTGCGGCCAGGCTTTCATCAGTGAAACCTTTGGCTTTTAATTCTTCTTTTACTTTTTCCTCACCGATCTTGTCAAGTTTATCGATCGCTACAAAAAGAGATGTTTCATTTCCCTTTGCACCAATCACTTCCGCTACACCATTCAGGATTCCGCGATGGTTGATCTTGATCGTGTAATCAGCTATGCCTAATCCTTTAAATGTTTCTTTGATCATGAGAATGATCTCAGCTTCGCAGAGCAAAGAGTCTGTCCCCACAACATCAGCATCGCACTGATAGAACTCGCGATACCTTCCTTTTTGAGGGCGGTCCGCTCGCCACACCGGCTGAATCTGGTAACGCTTGAATGGAAAGCTTACTTCGTTTCTGTTCATCACCACGTATCGGGCAAATGGAACAGTGAGGTCATAGCGAAGGCCTTTTTCTGAAATGTCAAATGTTACTGACTTTGAATTTCGATTTTGAAGTTTATCGTCAGAAATCTCCTTTAAAAAGTCACCCGAATTCAGAACCTTAAACAGCAGCTGATCACCCTCCTCACCATATTTTCCTGTAAGCGTGGAAAGGCTCTCCATAGCCGGTGTTTCCAGCGGTTGGAATCCGAATTTTTGAAATACACCTCTGATTGTATTGAAAATAAACTGCCTCTTAGCCATTACGGCCGGTCCGAAATCGCGAGTACCCTTGGGTAATGATGGTTTATCCATAAAAGGTGGCAAGTTAATGTGCGGATGGATAGATGTGCTAATGTGCAAATGATGAAATCCACTCCGATCTCTTATTTTTTAGATATTTCTTAATTTTTCTCCTTGTTGATTGGTCGTAAAGGGGCAAAGCAGGGTAGAATCTGGAAATCTACCATCTTACGAACCCCAAAAATTTGCACATTTGCACATCTATCCATTTAAAATTTCAACTTCCTGTTTGAAAAACCCAAATAGTGGCTTATTTTTGCACTCCTTTAACAGAAAACCGCCATGGCAGTAACAAGACTTAAGAGAAAAAACCGTAAAGACAAGGCAAAATCAGCGGTGAGACGTCAAACCCTGAAGATCCAGAACTTCAAGCCGGTTATTAAGAACGTTGACGTTGAAAAGATCAAAGAAGAATTCAAAGCTAAAGCTGACAAAAAGAAAGCTTAAGCTCGAGTAAAAATATTTAACTGAAAGTCTCTTCGGAAAACGGGGAGACTTTTTTCATTTCATACTTTCCTGCAATTTACGCCTCTAAATAATCCGCATGGCAGAACTTCACCTGGTTAACTGGAATGTGAACGGTATCCGTTCGATCATCAAGAAAGATTTTATCAAGGATGTGAAGGAAATGAATCCTGATATTCTTTGCCTTCAGGAAACCAAAGCTTCATATGAAGAAGTGAAGTCGACACTGGAACTGCTGCCGGAATTCAAGATCAACGTCAATTCGTGTAAAACAAAAAAAGGTTACTCGGGCACAACTATTATGACGAAAGTTGAACCGATGAATGTGACGTGCGATATGAACATTGAAGAGCATGATCAGGAGGGGAGAGTGATGACGGCAGAATTTGAAAAGTTTTTCCTCGTGACTGTTTATACACCAAACGCGGGTGAGGGATTGAAGCGACTGGACTATAGAGAAAAGTGGGACGTTGAATTCAGAAACTATCTAATCGGTTTGCAACAGAAAAAACCCGTGATTGTTTGCGGAGACCTGAACGTTGCGCATCAACCCATTGATATCACCAGAGCAAAAGAGAACTACAATAAATCTGCAGGATATACACAACGAGAGATCGATGGTTTTACCAAATTACTTGAAGCTGGCTTTGTGGATACATTCAGACGTTTTTATCCAGAGGAGATCAAGTACACTTACTGGAATTATCTTTTCAATGCACGCGCGAGAAATGTTGGCTGGCGAATTGATTACTTCCTGGTATCAGAAGCCTTCATGCCGAAAGTGAAGGATGCTATGATCTATAACCAATACCTCGGTTCTGATCATTGCCCCGTGGCTGTGCGAATAGAAATTTGATTACAGATTAAAGTCTGATGCCGACCTTGATACCGATTGCCGGGTAGATCCCGGAATACCCGGGGCTCATGATATCATAGTGGGACTGATCTGGATGATTCGCCTGGCTGTACGTTATTGACGGAAATTTGATACCCCCGCCCACATAGATATCGAGAAAGAGTACTTCAAATAAAGTTCGTTGCACGCCAAGTGTAAATCCGGGGCTGAAAGAGAGAATTTTGGTTTCTGAGGATGGCTGGCCAAAATATGTTTCCGTGCCTTTAAAAGAATCGCCCTTTACATATATGCTGTAATAAATTCCCTGCGTTACTTCCGGATGATTTTTCACAGGTGCATTGAGAGGCCGGGCGTAGTTGCGATAGGCAAGCGTTACCGTTGCACCTCTTCCATCTGAAAAATCAACCTGACCCGAACGATAGCCTGCGCTGATCTGGAAAGCCTTTGTATAGTTTTGATTGATGCTTTCCAAACTCATCTCAAACGTTTGAGCAAAGAATTGAAAAGGAGAAATCTTGATGATCTGGTGGGGTGTTGGCCCTGGGAGATCTGATGAAGTTGAGGTATCCTGCGCAATGGCAGCGCTGCCAATTCCGAGTAAAAATACAAACAAGAGGTATCGCATGGTCTTTTTTCTATTTGACACCACAACATACACATCCGTTGGAACCAGCTGTTGTAAATCCGGACACCTATTGAGCGACACGCTCAATATCTGCCCCAAGTGCCTTCAATCGCTTGTCGATATTCTGATAGCCTCTGTCAATCTGATCAATGTTGGATATTTCACTTACGCCATTTGCAGATAATGCCGCAATCAGCAAGGAGACACCAGCCCGGATGTCGGGAGATGACATTTTGATTCCGCGCAATTGATTTTTGCGGTCGAGCCCAATAACAGTTGCCCGGTGAGGATCACACAAAATGATCTGTGCACCCATGTCAATTAATTTATCGACAAAGAATAGTCGGCTTTCAAACATTTTTTGATGGATAAGCACAGTTCCTTTTGCCTGCGTTGCAATGACAAGCACAATGCTTAGGAGGTCGGGTGTGAATCCCGGCCATGGTGCATCGGCAATAGTAAGGATCGATCCGTCAATAAATGTTTCGATCTCGTATTTCTCTTGTGAGGGAATAAAAATATCATCACCTCTGAACTCCATTTTTATTCCCAGTCTCTTAAAGATCTCAGGAATAATGCCAAGCATATCGATGCGACAATTTTTAATGGTGATCTCAGACTGCGTCATGGCGGCAAGGCCGATGAAACTTCCGATCTCGATCATATCCGGAAGCATGGTGTGTTCCGTTCCACCAAGTTTTTCAACGCCATCAATGTAGAGAAGGTTGGAACCAACACCACTGATCTTTGCGCCCATCCGGTTTAGCATCAGGCAAAGTTGCTGAAGATAAGGTTCACAGGCTGCGTTGTAAATGGTTGTTTTTCCCTTGGCAAGAACTGCTGCCATAACGATGTTTGCAGTGCCGGTAACTGAAGCTTCATCCAGAAGCATATAAGTTCCTTTCAGCTCTGATGCATCGATGTGAAAAAGATGTTCTGATGAATCGAAGTTGAACTTGGCTCCGAGCTTTTGAAATCCGATAAAGTGCGTATCAAGTCTTCGTCTCCCAATTTTATCTCCGCCTGGTTTTGGAATGCTGGCTTTACCATAGCGCGCAAGGATTGGCCCGAGCAACATCACAGAGCCTCTCAGGGCTGCGGCTTTTTTACGGTATCCATCGCTCTCCAGGAATTTCGTATTGATCTGGGCAGAAGTAAACCGATAGGATTCGTCTCCCAGTTTTTCAACTTTACAGCCGAGGTCACCAATCAGGTTAATCAGTTTGTTAACATCAACTATGTTTGGAATGTTGTGGATGGTTACCGGTTCTGCGGTAAGCAACACTGCGCTTAAGATCTGAAGCGCCTCATTTTTTGCACCTTGCGGGATGATCTCACCTTTGAGTTTTTTTCCGCCACGGATTTTAAAAACACTCATTCGTTAAAATAGTTGACAGTTGACAATGTTCAGTTGACAAAAAAATTAAACACTAAAAAAAGTGGGGGATAGTGCGCTGGAAATCGTACCTCGTATTTCGTACCTCGCACCTCAAATTACTGATCTCTTCTTCTTCGGAAGTTGTTGTTGCCTTTGTGACCGCCTTTATTGAAAGGACGATGACCTCCGCCACCACCCTGATGACGTTGTCCTCCTCCTTCCTGGTGACGCTGACTACCACCTTGTTGTGGCTTGCCTTTCTTACGCTCTTTGTAAAGTTTTTCGAAAAGATTGTCTTCGCGGACTTTTTCAATGGTCATGTTCAACGCTCCTCCAGACATCTCCTGAATATCTTTCAGGATCACCGAGTCGTCAATCGTTTCCTTGTTCCAGTTGCCGTAAAATGTTTTCATCAGTTTACCGAGATAAATAATGGCATCCTGGCGTTCCTGGGGATCTTCGAGCTTCAGGGCTTCTTTCACGAGCTTCTCGATATTTTTCCCGTAGTGCTTAAAGCGCACCTGGCTTTGAGGGTAATGTACTTTTTCCGGCTTCTTAAATACGATGCTCGGTTCCGGTACAGGATAAGGGCTATTGATATCGAGATTGAAATTGGCAATGATATAAAGGTCATCCCAAACCCGCTGTGGGTTTTCTGGTTGATCTTTCATTGTGGGCGTAAGCTGCTTGATCAACTCAATAAGTGTGTAAGCTAATTCAGTTCTTTTTTCTTTGCTTGGAATGCCTCTGATGTACTCCACCAGTTTTTGAACATTGCGACCGTATTCTTTCAATATAATAGACGGTCTTTGGGAATTGTATTCTCCGATCATGTGTGATTGATTCGTTTTATAGCCTTTGGAAATAGGTTGGCTAACTTTCCTGTTTTTTCAGATATATGCCGGTAGGCTTACAAAGCTAAGCTTTTGTGTATTACTGACAACTTTTTTTTATGAGTAAATTTTGAGGTTTATTCATTGAATTGCACCTAAAAAGATCAGGCTGCTGAAAGAGATCGGCAGTTCCGTTTTGATCAAAATGACTGCACTTTCGCGCGTCAATAAGTTTGCATTTCAAAGTCAAATTGCAGCCGCGCGTTTTCGTGTGTTCGGAATAAATGATCTGCCAGCAGATCATTTATTCCGAACATAAAGTGGCTTAAAAACGCCAGCGTTTTTAAGTTCTCTAAAAGCTGTTTATGGTTGTTTTTGCAAGCAAACGCAACCATAAACAGGTTTGCATTACCTCTACTATCATGAATGGTCAACTACCTGCCCGTGTTGGTGAGAGGCTCGCTGAATTGTTAAACGCGGAGGTACCCACCCGCGGTTATTAGTCGAACATCAAATAAAGATTGAATCTTAAAATAGCATGATTTTGAGAAAAATTCCTCGTTCAATCTAACTAGGTGACAATCCTCAACTTCGCGAAGCTCAGCAAAAGAGTTTTTTCACCGATGTCAGAAAACATGATCTTTGCTTTTCGGTCTGCGCTTGAAACATCCATATGTACAACAGTTCCAAAACCAAATTTCGGATGCTCCACTTTCATTCCTTCTTGTAAGGCGGATGTATCGCTGGGTTTAAAATCTTCAGGCACCTTATAAGCGGCAGCTGCTTTTGGTTTGGCAACAGGCGCGGAAGAAATTGTTTTCTTCATGCCGTTTACCAGGTTCTTCGCATATTGGCTTTGAGGAGGTGCGGACTCCAGTCCAAGATACTTTGTGCTTACTTTAATAAAGTTCGGATCGATGTCATCCAGGAACCTGCTGGGCTCACAGTTCTTCAATCGACCAAAACGGTAACGACTGGAAGCGTGTGTCAGGAATAATCTCTTTTGCGCGCGGGTCACAGCAACGTAGAACAGCCTCCTTTCTTCTTCAAGATCAGCACGGCTGCTCAACATCATCTGCGAAGGAAAAAGATCTTCCTCCATGCCAGCAATGTAAACGTACCTGAATTCCAGCCCTTTTGCCATATGAATGGTCATCAGGGTTACCTTATCGGGATCTTTATCTTTGTCTTCATCCTGACCGGTGATCAGAGAAACTTCCTGCAAGAAAAAACCAAGGGATTTATCTTCTCTTTCCGGATCATCGGTAAATTCCTTGATAGCGTTCAATAATTCCTGAACGTTTTCATATCGGCTTAGGCCTTCAACTGTTTTATCTTCATATAATTCGCGCAACAACCCTGAGCCTTTAGCAATTTCAAAAGCTGCGTCATACGCATCTTTGCGTTGTACCTCCAGATTGAAGCGTTTCATCATGGCAACAAAGTCTTCAATAGGACCGGCAGCCCGGCCTCCCACGAAAGGTCCCGGGTTTTGAAGGATTTCCCAGATTGATGTGCCATGATCATTGGCGGCAACCACAATTTTATCCACCGTTGAATCTCCAATGCCGCGTTTAGGTAAATTGATGATTCGCCTGAACGAAGCTTCATCTTGCTGATTTAGCGCGTAGCGAAGATATCCAAGGAGGTCTTTGATTTCCTTTCGCTGATAGAAAGAAAGTCCACCAACAACTTTGTACTTCACGTTCATTCTCCGAAGCGCTTCCTCAATGGCCCGCGACTGGCTGTTGGTCCGATAGAGCACAACGAAGTCGCTGAACTTTAATTGATGCTGCATCTTCTCTTCAAAAATGGATGACGCGATAAGTCTGCCTTCTTCATTATCAGAAGTAGCCTTTATTACTTCGATGAGGTTTCCCTCTTCATTGGCTGTCCAGACATTTTTAGGAAGCTGCGCCCGGTTTTTCTTGATAACTGAGTTGGCAGCATTTACAATATTTTGAGTTGAACGATAATTTTGTTCAAGTTTGATGATCTTTAGTTCCGGATAGTCACGTTCGAAATTCAGAATGTTTGTAATATCGGCACCACGGAATGCATAGATACTTTGCGCATCGTCACCCACAACGCAGATATTTTGTCTCACCGATGCAAGCTTGCGAATGATAAAATACTGGCAAAGGTTTGTGTCCTGAAACTCATCAACCAATACATATTGAATCCGGTGCTGGTATTTGTTCAGTACTTCCAGGTGTTCTTTAAAAAGTTTGTCTGTATTAAAAAGCAGATCATCAAAGTCCATGGCGCCAGATTTAAAGCAGCGCAGCGCGTAGTTCTTATAGATCTTACCGATCTCAGGACGCATATTGGCTCCGTCATCAGCAATGAGTTCGGCATTGGCTAAATAATCCTGCCATCCAATCAGGCGATTTTTAGCAGCTGAGATCCGGTTGTAAACCGTATTGGCCTTATATGCATTTTCATCGAGCCCCATTTCTTTCACGATGGAACGAATGAGTGACTTTGCATCATCGGTATCATAAATTGTAAAGCTGTTCGGGTATCCAATGTGGTGAGCTTCAGCACGCAGTATCCTGGCAAAAACCGAGTGAAAGGTTCCCATCCAGAGATTGCGCGCATCATGACCAACAACTTTCTCGATCCGTTCGCGCATTTCTTTAGCGGCCTTATTGGTAAAAGTCAACGCCATAATACTAAACGGATCAATGCCTTTCGTTTGGATCAGGTGAGCTATGCGATAGGTGAGCACACGCGTTTTTCCAGAGCCTGCTCCGGCAATGAGCATACAGGCACCTTCGGTATTTAAAACAGCTTCGCTTTGAGGTTCGTTGAGGCTTGCTAGATAATCCATAATTAACCAGTAAAATTAACCATCATTTCCGCTGAATGATTCATTGCCGTAATTTTTTAGCACTTAATTTTTGGCCGCTTAAAGTAATTTATGGAGAAAGGATGTAAACAGGTTCATTCTCAGCGAAGTGATCCAGCGGCAGGAAACTATTTACATCGATGTCTTGAGAAAGATCCGGTAAATTGAAAAATCGTGGTCTAAATATCCGGCAGGTATTGTGATAACGCTTAACTTAAATATCAGGAAATTGTACCTTTGCTGTCATGATGAAAGTTGGCGAAGTACTCGTGTCAGACGACATCCGCGATAAGGAATTTGTCTGCAACCTTGAAAAATGCAAAGGCGCTTGTTGCGTTGAAGGAGATTTTGGTGCTCCCCTCGAACAAAGCGAGTTGAAAATACTTGAGGACATTTATCCGATTGTGAAGCCTTATCTCTCTAAGGAGGGCATTGAAGCGATAGAAAAGCAGGGGGTTCACACCGTGGATGACGAAGGTGAACTGTGTACTCCGATCATAGATGGACGAGAATGTGTTTACGCGATTTATGACAAGAAAGGTGTCTTGAAGTGCGGCATTGAGCAGGCTTATCTCGATGGTAAGATCAACTGGAAGAAACCAATTTCATGTCATCTTTACCCAATACGCGTTACGAGCAAGAAAAATTTTGAAGCATTGAACTATCACAAGTGGCATATCTGTTCACCGGCCTGTGCACTCGGCAAAGAACTTCAGGTTCCTGTCTATAAATTCTTAAAAGATCCCCTGATCAGAAAATACGGTGAAAACTGGTATGGAGATCTTGTGAAGACTATTGAAGAAACACCCAAAAAAGGAATAACGAAAAAGGCAGCAAAATAGGCTGCTTTTAATTTAAACTTTTTTATAGGTAGACGATCCTTGTTTCTGTGAACCTGCATAAAGATCCACTCTTAAAAGTGCACTGGTGAGCTCCAGGATCACCAGTTTGCCAGAGACGCCCAGTATCGTAAGGTTTATGGTATTTTTATTATCAAAAGTATAATTGGCATCGTAAGATATTTCTGTTCCGTTACACGTTGCAACGGTAGTTAATGTAGTCTGTGTAAAGGTTAACTTTTCTGTACTTGTCGTGCAGCTTCCAGGATCAACGGTTGTTGAGGTCCTTTCCCATACACCAATGAAATTTTCCTTTTTGTAAGTCGGAGTTGTGTCACTGCCGTTACACGAGATCAGCAGCGTGAATAGCATGATTGAAAAGAAGGTCTTTGAGATAGTCATGAGGTTTGGCTTTAGTGATCCTAAAAGTAGGACGCAAACTAAAACCAAACAACATGAAAATACTATTTCGATAACGTGGAGAAATCAAATGAGGTCTCGAGGAATTTGGTAGTGAATTTACCCGATCTGAAAACGGCATTATCCATCAGCTGAATGTGAAAAGGAATTGTGGTCTTTACACCTTCAATCACGAACTCCTGTAAGGCACGTTTCATTCTGGTGATCACTTCCTCGCGTGACTGACCTGTAACAATCAGTTTGGCAATCATCGAATCATAATTTGGCGGAATCGTATAACCAGCATACACGTGGCTATCAATTCGTACACCGTGGCCACCAGGCATGTGGAGGTTCGTGATCTTTCCCGGTGAGGGTCTGAATCCGTTGGCGGGATCTTCAGCGTTGATCCGGCATTCCATTGCAAAAAGATTTGGGAAATAATTTGTTCCAGAAATCGGAACTCCTGCTGCAACTTTTATTTGTTCTTTGATGAGATCGTAGTCAGTAACCTCTTCTGTGATCGGGTGCTCTACCTGGATACGGGTGTTCATTTCCATGAAATAGAAGTCACCATGTTTGTCAACCAGGAATTCGATTGTTCCCGCACCTTCATAGTTAATTGCTTTTGCACCTTTAATTGCGGCTTCGCCCATTCTTTCGCGAAGTTCCTGGCTTACTACTGGTGATGGGGTTTCTTCTACAAGCTTCTGATGTCTGCGCTGAATAGAACAATCACGTTCAGAAAGGTGACACACTTTTCCATACTGATCACCCATTACCTGAATCTCGATGTGACGAGGCTCCTCAACAAATTTTTCTAGATACAGGCCATCGTTTCCAAATGAAGCTGCGGCTTCACGCTTTGCATCGTCCCAGGCCTTTTTGAATTCTGAATCATCATTAATGATACGCATTCCTTTTCCACCACCACCTGCAGTTGCTTTTACAATAACGGGATATCCGATCTTGCGCGAAAGTTTTTGTCCTTCTTCGATTGAGCTCAATAGGCCATCTGAGCCAGGAATTGTGGGCACACCGGCTTTCTTCATGGTATCCTTGGCGGTTGATTTATCCCCCATAGATTGAATCATGGCAGGCGTGGGGCCGATAAATTTTATCCCATACTCGTGACAAATGGCCGAGAACTCAGCACGCTCTGACAAAAATCCGTAACCCGGATGAATGGCATCTGCGTTGGTAATCTCTGCAGCAGAAATAATGCGCGGTATGTTGAGGTAAGAATCTTTACTGGGTGCATCACCGATACAAACCGCTTCATCGGCAAACCTTACGTGAAGGCTGTCGCGGTCAGCGGTCGAGTACACAGCAACTGTTTTGATGTCCATTTCGCGGCAAGTACGAATGATGCGTAATGCTATTTCTCCACGATTGGCAATTAATATCTTTTTAAACATGTTAGGATTTGAATTTCAGATCTCAGATTTAATTTTTTCAATTTTCAGATCGATCGGGGTCATACCCTGTGATCATAAATTTGAATTTTAAATTTTTTAATCCGGCTCTACAACAAAAAGCAACTGGTCATATTCCACAGGTGTCGCGTTTTCCAGCAGCACTTTCACAATCGTTCCTGAAACTTCTGACTCGATCTCATTAAAAAGTTTCATCGCTTCAATGATACAAACAGTCTGACCTTTTGTGACCTTGTCTCCAACGGAAACAAAAGAAGGCGAATCGGGTGAAGACGAGCGATAGAATGTGCCTATCATTGGCGACTTGATCTCGAGCATTTTCTTTCCGGAGGCTTCAGCTTTCGGAGCTGCTTGTTGCTGCGGCTGAGAAGCCGATGCCTGTGGTAGTGATGGTGTGGCAACCGGTGCCGACACCGGCATCACTGGTGTTGACTTAAATACTTTTTGATCGGGTTCACGCTTCACGTGAAGCTTAAGTTCTTTGGTTTCGATGTCAACCTCGTTGAGGCCTGACTTGGAGATGAAATCAATTAAGTCTCTGATCTCAGATGTTTTCATTTCAGATTGGTTTGATGATCCGGAATCACTTACAACCTTGAGAGGTTTAAGTTCTTTTTTAGCGGCTTTTGCTGGTCGTTTGCTCATGATATAATCCGGGTTTTATTCTTTTACTCTTTCTACGTATGCACCTGTGCGGGTGTCAACTTTAATTTTATCACCTGTGTTTACAAAAAGCGGAACACGAATTTCAGAACCATTCTCAAGTGTTGCTGCCTTCAGTGTTCGCGTTGCCGTATCGCCCTGTAATCCTGGTTCTGTATACTGCACTTCAAATGTAACATGCGATGGCGCTTCTGCTGTAATAGGATTTGTTCCATTTTCAAAAGCGATAAGAAGCGTTACCCCCTCTTTAATATAATTCACGGACTCTCCCAATAAAACTTTATCGATATAAACCTGGTCAAAGGTTTCGTTGTCCATGCACACCAGGCTATCACCATCAGCATACAGGTATTGATATTCTTTGGTTTCAACGCGAAGTATTTCTACTTCTTCACCGGGGCGAAAACGGTTTTCTGCAACTTTTCCATTGCGGATATTTCTCATTTTGATCTGATAGAAAGCACGCAGGTTTCCGGGTGTGCGGTGCAGGAGTTCTTCGACCTGAACGATCTCACCATTGTAGCGCATGAAATTTCCCTTACTCAGGTCCGATACAGTTGCCATAAATTTTAAACGACTTTAAGTTACAAATCAATTATATAAAATCAAGAGTCAGGCATTTGGTCTTCGGCATTAGGCATTTGTTAGAACAGTGCCTATTACCCCATGCCTAATGACTATTATACGCCCATTTAATCCACATCGCTCCCCACGTAAATCCACCACCGAAAGCTGCAACGATCAGGTTATCTCCTTTTTTCAATTGCTTTTCATAGTCCCATAACAGCAGCGGAATTGTTCCTGCTGTTGTGTTGCCATAGCGCTCAATATTCATCATCACCTTATCTTCCGTAATGCCAACGCGACTCGCGGTTGCATCGATAATTCTTTTGTTGGCCTGATGGGGAACCAGCCACGCGATATCATCCGCTTTCAGTTTGTTCCGTTCTGCGATCTGCGCGGAGACATCGGCCATGTTGGTGACGGCAAATTTGAATACAGCAGATCCTTCCTGGTAAACAAAATGTAAACGTTTATCTATTGTTTCGTGAGATGCCGGCATTCTGCTTCCACCAGCTTTCATGTGAAGATAAGTTTCGCCAGCGCCATCACTTTTCATGATAGAGTCCATGACGCCAACCTCTTCAGTTGTTGGTTCGAGCAACACACATCCGGCACCGTCACCGAAAATGATGCAGGTAGTGCGATCTGTATAGTCCATGATGGCCGACATTTTATCCCCACCAACTACAATTACTTTTTTATGTCTTCCGGCTTCGATAAAGCTTGCACCGGTGGCAAGTGCATATATAAATCCTGAACAGGCTGCGCTCATGTCAAAACTGAATGCATTGACAGCACCTACTGCTGTAGCCACAATATTGGCTGTAGCCGGAAAGGTCATGTCGGCAGTTACAGTGGCGAAAATAATGAGGTCGATTTCTTTCGGATCTGTTTTGGTTTTTTTCAACAGGTCTTTCACAGCCTCGATGCCCAATACAGAAACACCTTTATTTTCTCCTTTCAGTATTCGTCTTTCCTTAATTCCAGTACGGCTGGTGATCCATTCATCACTCGTCTCTACCATAGTCTCCAACTCTTTATTAGTGAGAATGTAGTCAGGAACATACCCGCCTACACCTGTGATAGCAGCTCGTATTTTATTACTCATATTTATTAACTAGCGGTTTCAGAAGATACCTTTAAAAATAAAAAATGCCCGATGATTTGTCATCGAGCAAATTCCGACCTGTGTCTCCGTTACGGGATACAAGTATGTTTTTTAATATCGTTACAGCCGGATGCGCAGTTCTTTCCCATGCGTGTGAAACAATGGAACAGAAACTTGAACATTAGGCGAGAACTTCTTTTTCCATAACCACTTTACCTTTAAAGTAAAGTTTTCCTTCGTGCCAGAAGGCCCGGTGCGGAAGATGATGTTCACCCGTTGTAGGGCATACTGTAAGTTGCTTGGCAGTAGCCTTATAGTGGGTTCTTCTTTTATCTCTCCGGGTTCTCGAGAGTTTACGTTTCGGATTTGGCATATTCTACAACAGTTTATTTTAATTTCTTCAGTTTTTCCCAACGCGGATCGATGTCATCACCGCTTTCGGGGTCATTTTTGTTTTCACCTGAGCTATAGATGATCTTTCCTGCTGCATCATCCTCATCCATTTCATTGAGATATCTCGGATGCAGCTTCTTGATCGGTATCTCCAACCCAATGAACTCATAAATGTACTGTCCGAGTTCGAGGGTGTCAGTGTCCCGATGAATCATGACGATGTCGTCACTTAGCTCTTCGTCAACGTCACCGTATTTAAAAACGATCTTCTTCTTAAAATCAAGAGGATAATCAAACGGATCAAGACTTCGGTCACAAATCACGTTGGTATGCCCAGTTATTTTAAATGTGGCCTCGATAAAGGTTTCATGCTTGTCTAGCTCAACATCGGCATTAAAACGGCCTTTCGAGATTACCCCGGTGCCGTATGCTGCAAAAAACTCGTCACCAAACTCGTAGTGAAATTGATGCGTCTTATTGCTAAGGCCTATTATGTTTACGCCAAATGCTTTCAGTCCCATACGTCAAACCCGGCATTTTTAAATAAGTCGGCAAATTTAGAAATAATTAGTTAAAAGGGCAAAAGACGTTAGAAATGATCGATTCAGAATATTTCCTGCAAAAAGGAGGGAAGACGGGTGTATAGACCTAAAACGTAATTTTTGAAGGATTTTATGGTTATTGGAGCATTACAAATACTCTTTAAGGGCAATATATTTAAATTCCTCTCGCGACTTTTTGCCGTAATTCTCCATAATAAAGTCAATCACATTTTTCCTGAAACCGAGCTTTATAGCAATATTCTTGCAAAAAATGACCTCGCTTTCAAACACATTCTGGTCAATAAACACCAATTCAATACTTGAAATGAGGTATTCAAACTTCTGATCGTTGGAAAGGGCACCAAGAGAATCGATGGGTTCTGGATTTCGGATAAGGTCGTTGACTGATTCTTCAGGGAAATTGCGTTCCCGGGCTATTTTGAAGATCATCTCCCGCTCGATTTTAGCAAAATGCTTATCTGCTTCCGCAAGTTGAATAAGTATATTGATCTGTTTTTTGGTAACGATATCCATTTCAACTATTACTTGAATCTAAAGGTATGAAATTGTGGGAATTCTGTAGGATAGACCGGGATAAATGGTCGTTTTCCAGTTATTACCCATGTTAATTTTCTGTAGACTGTTCTCCACGGCTCTTAAAAATAGCGATTGCCTGAAACAGTGCTTCACGCATTGACTGTTCGCTAGCCTCGTTTTTGCCGGCAATATTGTAGGCTGTGCCGTGGTCAGGTGAAGTCCTCACAACAGACAATCCGGCAGTGTAGTTTACGCCATTATCAAACGCAATGGCCTTAAACGGGATCAATCCCTGATCATGATACATGGCGAGAACAGCATCATATCGTGTATAAAGTGATGATCCAAAAAATCCATCTGCTGGAAATGGTCCAAATACCAGCTTGCCTTTGTTGCGTTGATCGTTAACAACACCTTTAATAATTTCCTCCTCTTCGGTTCCAATCAGCCCGCCATCACCGGCATGCGGGTTAAGACCAAGCACTGCGATTTTTGGTTTTTTGATGTTGAAGTCAGCCTTTAATGAGGTTTCCATGATGCGCAATTTTTTTTCGATCCGCTCTTTGACGATAAGCGGTGCAACATCCCGTAAGGACACGTGTTCCGTAACAAGGCCTACCTTCAGTCCATCGGAGATCATGAACATAAGGCTGTCTTTAGCATCGAAATATTGCGTGATGAACTCTGTATGACCCTTAAACGGAAATTCATCGCTGTGAATAGTTTGCTTGTCAACCGGAGCTGTGACAAGCCCATCAATTAATCCTTCTTTCAATTCTTCGCAGGCCTGTTTGATAGCCATCAATGCCGCCTTGCCCGATTCGCGTGCAGCTTTTCCTGGTGTTATATCGAAGGCATCTTCCCAACAGTTTACCACATTAATGTTTTTGGGTGTAAACTGGCCCTTGCCTCTCACCTGGTTGTAGTTAAACTCCTCGATGTTAAGATGTTTCTTATAAAAAGCGATCACCTTGGCGGAGCCGTAGATTACCGGTGTTACAAAATTCAAAATCCTATGATCGGCTAAAGTTTTAATCACAACTTCTGGTCCGATGCCATTCAGGTCTCCGATGGTGATTCCTATGCGGGGTTTGTGGTCGTGCGGTCTGTTTACTTGCATGGTCAGGATAATTGATTCGCAATTAACAAAAATATCATCAGATAGTATCAACGACCATAACACCGGGTGTTGCTTTGGCTGTAAGTTCAATTTTTTACCTTTGACCGATTATGCAAAAGGAGAATAAGGTCAGGGCAAAGAAATTTTTGGGTCAGCATTTTTTGAAAGATCTGAACATCGCGCAAAAGATTGTGGGTTCATTGACAGCCGACAAGCCTGATACCAAAGTTTTGGAAATTGGCCCGGGTATGGGTGTTTTAACGCAGTATCTTATTCTCAATAAAAACATCGATCTGAAATTAATTGAGATCGATCGTGAGTCTGTAGCTTATTTAAAATCTCATTATCCTTCCCTGGAAACTGCTATCATTGACGGTGATTTTTTGCAGGTGGATTTGGGGTCGGTTTTTCCGGGAAAATTTTCTATCATTGGTAACTTCCCGTACAATATATCTTCACAGATCTTTTTCAGGGTTTTGGAATATCGCGGCCAGGTTGAGGAGGTGGTGGGCATGTTGCAGAAAGAAGTTGCTGACCGGATTGCCTCCATACATGGAAATAAAATTTATGGGATATTAAGCGTGCTGCTCCAGGCGTTTTATGAAATTGAATATTGTTTCAAAGTTCCACCGGGTGTTTTTAATCCTCCACCTAAAGTGATGTCTGCGGTGATCCGGCTAAAGCGCAATGAAAGGGAGAAGCTACCCTGTAGTGAAAAACTTTTTTTCCAGGTTGTGAAGCAGGGATTCAATAACAGACGCAAGACCTTGCGCAACGCGTTAAAAAATCTAAATTTGGCTGCCGAAGTTTCCGCATTGCAGATTCTGAATTTGCGTGCCGAACAACTTTCGGTCGATGATTTTATTGAGCTTACGCGGATAATCGAAGACAGTCGTGCAGGAACCAGTAGTTGAATTTGAATTAACAAAAGAATTTCGCGATCGCTTTCAGGAAGCGCTTGATAATCGCGATGCTGCGTTTATACTTGAATGTTTAGCAGGGATCAAATCCGCTGATATTACCGAATTATTGTATGAGTTCAGTGCAGAGGAATTCAAATACGTAACCGATCTGCTTTCTGTTGAAGTACAATCCGAGATCGTAAATAACCTGGACCCGGATACAAGAAAAAAATATCTCAAGATCTACGAGGTGCCCAAGATCGTTTCCTTTCTTAATCACCTCGCTTCTGATGATGTGGCCGATATTCTCCATGAGCTTCCAATCAAAGAACGAGAACAGGTTCTTTTTGGTCTTGATCATGAACTCCGTTCGCAGGTAACTGACCTTTTGCGATACGAAGAAAATGTTGCCGGTGGTCTGATGGCCAAAGAACTAATGAAAGCCCGGGTTGATTGGACCGTAGTTCAATGTGTGGAAGAGATCAGAAAGCAAGCAGAGAATGTTTCAAAATTTTATGCAGTGTATGTCGTGGATAACAACGATGCGCTCATTGGACGGGTAGCACTTCAGGACCTGATCGTTTCAGATGCAAGAACAATTGTTGGCGATATATGTGAGAAGGATATTATTTCTGTGCAGACTCACCAGGAAGATTCTGAAGTTGCTGAGATTATGAAGAAGTACGATCTGGAATCTATTCCTGTTGTTAATGTTCATCAGCAACTTGTGGGCCGAATCACCATCGATGATATCGTAGACGTTATTACGGAGCAGGCGGAAGAAGAGCGCCAGCTGATGACTGGTATCAGCGAAGCGGTTGAAGAAGATGACAGCGTATGGCGAAATACGCGTGCCCGTTTACCATGGTTGTTGATTGGTATTGTGGGCGGGTTGATGAATGCAAAATTCATGGGTCTTTTTGAATCGGAACTTGCGCAGATCACGGCCATTGCTTTTTTTACACCGCTGATCCAGGCAACTGGCGGAAATGTAGGAATTCAATCGTCTTCACTCATCGTGCAGAGCCTTGCCAATCCCGGATACGTTGATGAAGGTTTATGGAAACGTCTGATCAAAGTTTTCTTTGTAGCAATCCTCAATGGATTTTTTCTTTCGGTGCTCGCGCTTGGTGCAAACATAGTCTTGTTCGGACAATACAATTTATCCGCAGTTGTATCCGTTGCCTTGTTTAGCGTGGTAGTGTTTGCATCTTTTGTCGGAACGATCACACCACTGGTATTGAATCGTTTTGGTTTTAACCCTGCAGTTGCTGCGGGGCCATTCATCACAACGATCAATGACCTGCTGGGGTTAACTATCTATTTTCTGATTGTCCACTTGCTTCTGATATGACGTCTCTGAAAAAATGCCTCATCGTTGATTCCATGCACAAAAGTCTTTTTCCATTACTGGAAGAAACAGGTTGGGATTATGATTACATGCCCGAAATAACGCGTGAAGAGATCAAAAAAAAATTACAGGGATATATCGGATTGATCGTCCGCAGTAAAACCTTTGTTGACAGGGATCTGCTGGGAGAAAATCCAACCGTTAAGTTTATTGGCAGGGCTGGTGCGGGAATTGACAACCTTGATGTTAATTTTCTCGAGAGCAAAGGCATAGCGATATTGCACGCGGCTGAAGGCAATAGAGATGCCGTTGGAGAATTCACAGTAGGCCTGTTGTTGTCGTTGATGAGAAATATTCCGAAGGCTGATCAGGAAGTTAAGCGCACCGTGTGGGATAGGGAAGGAAACAGGGGTACAGAAGTGATGGGCAAGACAATCGCTATCATTGGCTACGGCAATATGGGTAAAGCATTCGCAAAACGGATTGCCGGTTTTGGATGTAAGGTTTTGGCTTATGATAAATATAAAACAGGTTTCACAGACGGTTTCTGCTGTGAGGCAAATATGGAAAGTATTTTTGCGGAAGCCGATATTTTGAGTTTGCACATTCCTTTAACAGAAGAGACAAGAATGATGGTGGATCATACATATCTTCATCGTTTTAAAAAGAACATTATTTTAATTAATACTGCCCGTGGAGAGATTGTACCCCTCTCGGCACTTGCTGAAGCAATCAAAACAGGCAAAGTAGTTGGTGCAGCACTCGATGTACTCGAAAACGAAAAATTGAACAAATTCACAACTTTGCAGCAACAATCTTTTAACTATCTGATAAGCCACACTAATGTAATATTCACCCCACACATTGCAGGCTGGACGTTTGAATCGCACGAAAAAATAAATGTAGCTTTGGTTAGTAAAATGAAAACACTTGCATTGTAAATTGATACTTTGTAAGCGTGCGCAAACAGAGCAGATCTTATGGGTTTTTTTACAAAGAAAATTAAAAACTGGACTGAATTCTACAATTCGGTAATTGAAAAGCCTCTGCTAACCTCAACAATCGTTTTGTTTACAGTTGCGTTTATCGTCATTGGTCTTTCGTTACCTTACTATATCAATGAATTTGATACGTTCATTCAGCAGGTACTGGCAGAAGCACACGGAATGATCTTCGATATCGCTGTGATCGGTATTCTTATTTTTTGGTTGAATCAAAATGGTGAAGTAAGGCAGCGCATCCGTACTTACAAAGATGAGATTGACGATTTTCGTTTGTGGGAGTCTGAAGAAGCTGCATTTCGTACAGTTGGTAATATTAAACGATTAAATCGTCATAAGATTCACGAGGTGAACCTGGTGAATTGTTTCTTGCCACGCACTAACCTGAACTATGTAAACCTTGCGGGATCGAATCTTAACTCAGCAAATATTTCGCAGTCTTCGCTGATTGAAGCAAATCTTGAAAATGCACGCCTGAATCAAACTAATTTCGAGAACTCTAATCTGAATCAGTGTATGCTGAAGGGAGCTTATGCAAGCGGAGCGAATTTTAAGGACGCATTTTTAATTAAATCACAATTTGAAAATGCATTTCTTATTAAAGCGAATTTCAGCAATGCATTTTTGATGGAGGCGAATCTTCAGAACTGTTACGTTATGGGCGCTGATTTTGAAAATGCAAGTTTATATAAAGCCGATCTGAGAGGAGCAAAGGGGCTCACGGTTGAGCAGCTGTCAAAAGTAAAAACATTGTACCTCGCAAAATTTGATGACGACATTCAGGATCAGATAAAAATGAACCTGCCTGAGCTGGTTGGCGTCTGATTTTTCTTTCCTAATAAAAGTATTACATTTGTATAAGAAACAACGGTCTCAGCAATGAGGCCGTTGTTTCTTTTTCGTCATTATAGACAATCCAACGAACGAAATGAATCTGACCGAATAACGGTTAATAATCATGAGTAAGATATCATACTATACTAAAGATGGCCTTGAGAAATTGAAGGCTGAGTTGAGTACACTCAAGACGAAGGGCCGTGCTGAAATTGCAAGGCAAATTGCTGATGCCCGTGATAAAGGAGACCTGAGTGAAAATGCAGAATACGATGCTGCGAAAGATGCACAAGGACACCTAGAAGCAAAAATAGCTCAACTTGAAGATCTGGTGAGTAATGCAAGACTTCTTGACGAGACCAATATCGATACATCTAAAGTTTCCATTCTTTCAAAAGTTACGATTAAAAATAAAAAGAATGGAGCCTCTGTTACCTATACACTTGTTTCAGAAGAAGAGGCTGATCTGAAAGCCGGTAAGATCTCTACCATGTCACCCATCGGTAAAGGTTTGCTTGGAAAGAAGAAGGGTGAGACTGCAAAGATCAAAACTCCTGCAGGTGAAATTGAATTCGAAGTTGTGAATATCGGCAGCTAAATTTTTTCGTCATGGCCAGCATTTTCACCAGGATCATCAACCGCGAAATTCCGGGACACATTGTTTATGAGGATGATCGTTACATTGCATTTCTCGATATTAATCCCCTTGTAGTTGGTCACGCGTTGGTGGTGCCGAAACAGGAAGTAAATTTTATTTTCGATCTCGATGATGACACGCTTGCGGGACTAAATGTGTTTGCAAAAAAAGTAGCGCTGGGCATCCGGAAAGTTATTGCGTGTAAACGCATTGGTGTTGCCGTGATAGGTCTTGAAGTTCCTCACACGCACATTCACCTTGTGCCAATGAACGTCACCGATGATTTGAATTTCACACGTCCAAAACTAAATCCTTCAAAGGAAGTCCTTGAAAAAACTGCGGCCGATATCCGGAAAGCAATTCAGCCTTTATAAGAAATCGATATCAACATTTAAGGGATAGCGCATGAGGTATTGCAGCGCTTGTTTCATCGTAAGATCTTCAAACAGAACTTTAAAAAGTGTTGTGGTTATCGGTGCCTTCACCTGATAGTAGTCGGCACATTTTTTCGCGATCTTGACGGTGTAAATTCCTTCTGCAATCTCATCGGTGCTTTCAAGTATTTTTGTCAACGACTCTCCCTGTGCAAGACGGTAACCAACATTAAAGTTTCTGCTTAAAGCGCTGTTGCAGGTAGTCACCAGATCGCCAACACCGGCAACGCCCAAAAAAGCTTTTGTATTTCCACCGAGTGCCCGCCCAAGGTAGATCATTTCAACCATGCCCCGGCTCACAAGAAGGCCTTTTGCATTTTCACCATATCCCATTCCACTTAGTGCTCCGGCCGCAATGGCAATTATGTTTTTAAGAACACCTGCGAGTTCCACTCCAACTAGATCATTGTTTCCATATACCTGAAAATGATCATTGCGCAGCAGGCGCTTACCCAGTACGATAACTTCGTTAAACTGACTGGCGATAACAGTTGCTGCCGGCTGACCCGCAGCGAGCTCTTTCGAAAGATTTGGACCGGCAAGGCATCCGACCCTTACAGCCACACTTTCTTCCATGATCACTTCGCTCATGGTTTTTACGCGCTCGCGGTTCAGATTTTTTATGGTATCGATGGTTTCACCTTCAGCCAGCTGAATATCAAACCCTTTCGTTCCATGGATAAGAATATGATACGGATGAAGGTGTGGCGACAACCTTCTCATCATCGACCGGAAATGTGAAGAAGGAACAATCGGGAAAATGACGTTACAGTTTTCAGCAACATACTCCAGGTCATTGACGGGCTGCACGTCAGGGTGCATTTTATGGCCGCGGTTTTCCTTTGTCTCTTTAATGCGGTTGATGACATGCTCATCACGCGCATACAAAAGAACTTTGCGATGTGGCGCCAGGAGATTGGCTACCGCACTCCCGAAGTTTCCCGCTCCGATCACTCCGATCGGTTTGTCGTCATCAGATAAACTTCTCGAGGTCATAGCCAACAAGCCTGTTGTGATAGTAGTAAAGAAGATTGAGATCCTGTGTAATGATATTGCCTTCTTTGTTGAAGAGCAAGGGTCTCTTTAAATGAAATATGCCTACGTTTTCAAGTCCATTTCTGATTACCAGATCGAGATTGCCTTTAACATGGGTGGCATGATTGACTTTTCCCTGTTCTTTCAGTTTGTAAATCTCTTTCCTTACTTTTTTGCATACCATTCTGAACTCCTCATAGGGGATAACAAGATCTTCTTCCGGAAGTCGTAGAATGCCGAAGAGGTCTAACTTAGGATGCTTGCGTTGCCACATCTCAAAAGCGACAAACGCAACGAGATGGCTGGCGAAAACTCTGTTGATGCGGTGATACTCAGAAACGATCTTCTGACTCAACATGCGCGTATATTGATCTTCGCGTTGTTTATCGATAGAAACTTCCTGATTGGTAATAAAGTAGTCCCGCGTGTTGATGACGCGTCCCTGCGCGTCAAGACTATTACCATCATCATCTACATAGTTTCCAAGCACGTCAAGTCCTTTGCCAATCGAGACAGATATGTTTGATCCTTTGGTGAAGAATTTAAAAAGGAATTGAAGTAATTGCCAGCTTCCATATTTATCCTGTTCTGGCAGATATTTATCCTGACCTTTTACGGAAAGATAATCCTTTCCAGCACAGTGGGATCCGAAGCTTGGAATTCACGTGACTTGAAGTCGCG
>JADMIO011367009.1_pt1 | contig 102672 bp, 78 predicted proteins | sample 8958161 | NCBI WGS metagenome assembly JADMIO01 (sample SAMN16585339, study PRJNA669376) | soil metagenome | isolation source: Crop rotation soil | place: USA: Cullars Rotation, Alabama | collected 2011 | reverse complement strand
GCCGCGACTTCAAGTCACGTGAATTCCAAGCTTCGGATCCCACTGTGCTGGAAAGAAATCTCACTCCTTTGCTCTCCGCGCTTACCGCTTCGTCAACTGCCGGATCCTCCAATTCGAATCCTGGAAAAGAACCCGACATCTCCCAGCGCGATGCAAAACTCGGCCGCCGCCTGGTTGGGGTAGGTGGCTTGTCCTGCGTCTCCTGCCATACTTTTGCTGGTCATGCCTCACTTGGCATCCCCGCGATTGATTTAACTCTCATGACTCAGCGGCTGCGTTTTGACTGGTTCCACCGTTACCTCATAGACCCTCCCGCGCTTCGGCCGGGCACCCGCATGCCTGCCTTCTGGCCAGGCGGTGAAGCCGTTAATAAAGACATTTTAAACGGCAACACAGAAGCCCAAATTAAAGCCGTTTGGGCCTATTTATCCGAGGGCGCCAAGGCCGATTTACCGAATGGTTTGGTGCAGGGAAAAAAAGAAATCATCGCTGAAACGGAACCGGTCATTTACCGAAACTTCATTCAGGGTGCTGGACCTCGAGCCATAGCCGTTGGCTATCCAGAGAAAGTAAATCTGGCCTTTGACGCGAATGCCACCCGGCTGGCGATGATCTGGCAGGGTGCCTTTATCGATGCTTCGCGGCACATGAGTGGTCGCGGTGAAGGATTTGAGCCGCCGCTTGGAAATAATATCGTGAAATTCCCCGAGGGGAGTGCGTTTGCCATTCTCGAGGACAAAAGCGCACAATGGCCAGCCAAGGCCGGGAAAGAAGCAGGCTATCGCATGCGGGGGTACCGATTGGACGAAAAAAGAAAGCCGATTTTTCTCTACGAGTTCAATGGTATTCGCATCGAAGACGCGATTGAACCCGTCTCCGGAGAAATCGATGCCTCCTTCAAACGTAAGCTTCATTTTGAATCGCCCAAACCGGTGAAAAATCTTTGGTTCCGAGCTGCGGCCGGAAACCTCGCCCAAAAGGGAAATGCGTATGTATTGGACAACAAAGTTACTTTTAAATTTACCGGTGTGTCTCCCATGCTGCGTGAAAAAGAATTGCTTGTGCCCATTCAGTTCGATGGGAGCACAGCCACTTTAGTTGAGGAGATAATCTGGTGAATCACTTTCCTATGAATCTTTGTAAACTCCTTTTGGCATCGCTCCTGATTGCCTCTTGTTCATCTCCGCTTTCAGCCGCAGACATCGAGAAGGAAAATGAGTTTTACAAGCTGATTACAATACCAATTCCTGAAGGAATAATCCTCGAGGCTGGCGCATTGCAATGGATGCCCGATGGTACACTCGCTGTCTCCACGCGCCTCGGAAGCATTTACATGGTTGAGAATGCTTTGTCAGACCCGCCTGAGAATGTGAAGTTCCATCTATTTGCCAGCGGCTTGCATGAAGTGCTCGGCTTGACTATTCACCGTGATGAACTTTACGCCACGCAACGGGGTGAGGTGACTCGTATACGAGATTTGGATAAGGACGGCAGGGGAGATTTATTCGAAACCGTTAGTGATTTCTGGGCAATTGGCGGCGACTATCACGAATACGCCTTTGGTTCAAAAATGGATCCCGAAGGGAATATTTGGGTAACCCTGTGCCTCACCGGTTCCTTTACGAGCGACAATCCATGGAGAGGATGGTGCATTCGGGTGAATACCAACGGCGTTGCTGTACCCACTTGCAGTGGCCTTCGCTCACCTGGAGGTGTGGCTACCAACTCCCTGGGAGATATGTTTTATACTGACAACCAGGGTCCCTGGAATGGAGCTTGTGCCTTAAAACATTTAAAACCCGGCTCCTTCATGGGCAATCCCTCCGGTAACACCTGGTACAAGTTGACCGATGCTCTTGGCCCCCGTCCACCAGATCCGAAAAGTGGTAGCCGAATGAACATTGAAGCCGCAAAAATCCCTCAATTAATTCCACCAGCAGTGCTTTTTCCTTATAATAAAATGGGACAATCAGCCAGCGGTATCATCAATGACCGAACCGAGGGAAAATTTGGCCCTTTTAAAAATCAACTCTTCATCGGAGACCAAACTCACAGCACCTTGATGCGCGTCTTTCTGGAAAAAGTTAATGATCGCTACCAGGGCGCCTGTTTCATGTTCCGCAATGGATTTGCCTCAGGTTCCTTAAGCGAAGAATTCGGGCCGGACGGCTCGTTGTTCGTCGGGGGAACCGATCGAGGCTGGGGTTCCAGAGGAGGACAGCCCTACGCCCTTCAACGCCTCGTCTGGACTGGGAAGTTACCGTTTGAAATTCAGGAAATGCGCGCAAAGCCGGACGGTTTTGAACTTACGTTTACCAAAGCTGTAGATTTGGAAACAGCAAAGGACCCTGCGTCTTATCAAATCGAAACATACACTTACATTTATCAGGCAAGTTATGGCAGCCCTGAAGTCGATCGCACCAAACCAACCATTCGCAACGCGAACGTTTCTGCAGATGCAATGTCGGTCCGTTTGACCATAGATGGAATGGTTGAGGGCCATGTGCATGAGATACATTTTCCTGGTTTACAATCTAGGGAAGGACAGCATTTACTTCATCCTGAAGCCTATTACACCTTGAATTCGCTTCCAAAAATCTGAGGCAACTCCGGTAATCGCAGTCGATTACGTTGATTACTACACAACTACAGTAAGTTGCTTGACATTGTAATGTAAATACCCGATCTCTTAAACATGCGCACGATTTTAGCCGCGGAGAATCAGGATATTAAATCAGTCACATTGCCCGAATGGGTGCGACTTGTTCAGGAGTCCGTCGGTTCCTTGCAGTTTGGGCTTGTTCAAATCGTTGTGCATAACTCAAAGGTGGTTCAAATCGAAAAAACAGAAAAAGTACGATTGGATTCAAGCCTTTGAGAAAATGCGGACCACCACAACCGGACGCAAGACAAACCAAAAGATTTCGAGGACTGACCAGTCAACCGGAGGTTCACGTTATGAAAAATAGCATAAATGAAATTCATTCCATACTACCTCGGGTTGTCAGTACTCGGGTTAGGCATCACTTACCCCTGGGCACAGGCTCAGGAGGCTAATATTTCGAACGAGGCATTACTGAAACGAATTGAGGAGCTTGAGCAACGCCTTAAAATTTCCGAAAGGAAAGACGAAATTGAAAATGAAGCTGCCGCAGAAAAAGCCAGGACAGCAGTCTCAGTTTCAGCCGGTGCATCCGGATTTCAAATTCGATCTGCGGACACAAACTTCGTTTTAAAGCTCCGCGGTTACATTCAGGCGGACAGTCGCTGGTTCATTAATGACAAAACTCCAGTCAATGACACTTTTCTTCTCAGGCGCGTGCGCCCGATTATCGAAGGGACTGTTTGGGACAAGTTTGATTATCGCTTGATGCTGGATTTTGGTTCCGGCGTTACCGCTTCTCCCGCTAACGATGCCTACGTCCAGGATGCTTACGTGAATGCAAGGTTCTTCCCGCAATTTCAAGTGCAGGCTGGAAAATTCAAGGAACCCGTCAGTCTGGAGCGTCTTCAACCGGGTTCGAATCTGCTCTTTGTCGAGCGAGCATATCCCAGTCAGTTGGCGCCGAATCGCGATGTTGGCATACAGGTCCAGGGTGACTTCTTCGACGGCGCTTTAAGTTATGCCGTTGGCGTTTTTAATGGAGTTCAGGACGGCGGAAGCGGCGATATTGATGCCAGTGACGATGACAAAAACATTGCCGCGCGCATTTTTACTCAGCCTTTCAAGAATAGCGATATCGAAGCATTGCAAGGCCTCGGTCTTGGAATAGCCGGCACTTACGGAGACCATGCAGGGAGCCTCCGTTCCCTCGTCTCACCAGGGCAACAGACATTCTTTAGTTATTATTCCGGCACAGGGACGAACGCCGTGACTGTCGCAGATGGCAAGCAATGGCGAATCGCGCCTCAAGCATATTATTACTGGCGCTCATTCGGCATTCTGGGCGAATACATTATTTCTGCGCCCGAGGTTCGACGTTCGGGAGGAGGTATTGGTGCAGCAAGAACCGAACGTTTGCAGCACACTGCCTGGCAAGTGGCCGCTTCCTATTTTCTCACGGGCGAAGATAACTCATACAAGGCGGTTTCCCCGAAACACCCATTTACCCTGGGCGGTGAAGGCTGGGGGGCATGGGAAGTCGCCGCACGTGTCAGTGAACTGAAATTGGATGATGACACCTTTCCTCTGTTTGCCGACGACCGGACCAGCGCTAGAAAAGCATTTTCATATTCAGCAGGCTTGAATTGGCATCTGAATCGCAACTTCAAGATAAACCTCAATTATGAGCACACCGATTTCGATCGTGGGACATCAAACCCAACATTGGCTCAGAACGAAAATGTAATCCTGACCCGGGCTCAGATTTCTTTCTAAACAACAACACTTAACATTTTATCATCTAAACATTAAACCGATTCTTATAATGGAAGAGCGTCGAACTTGATAAAACCAACGATTTAATTCGCCACAAGGGTAAAAGCCAAAGCCTTTCGAAATTGTCATCACCATCCCTGGGCAGGCCCCGGTTTCTCCAAAAGGCAGCCGTCATTCTCCTACTCAAAATTCTACCGAGAGAATATCGGAAGTTTATTGCTTTCGGTGCGAACATTTAATAGACACCCACTTCATTCATTCATGAAGAGTTTGACCGAGTATCTGTCATTTCAAGTTCCAAACCGGGTTGGTTTCGTAAACATATCCGGCACCGTTGAAAACCTGGTTCAGAAAAGCGGTGTTAAGGAAGGGCTCTGCCTGGTGAACGCCATGCACATAACCGCATCTGTTTTCATCAATGATAATGAGTCTGGCCTGCACCATGATTACCAGGTCTGGCTGGAGAAATTGGCCCCGCACGAGCCCACTTCACAATACCAACATAATCGAACTGGCGAGGACAATGCCGATGCCCACCTTAAACGCCAGATCATGGGCCGTGAAGTCATGGTCGCAATCACGAACGGCAAACTCGACTTTGGTCCCTGGGAACAAATTTTTTATGGTGAGTTTGACGGCAACCGCCGCAAGAGGGTGCTTGTTAAAATTATTGGAGAATAATTTTGTTTGGAACCTGGAAGGGGACAGTTACAACCTCGAATCGAAACTGATTAGGACTTTGTTGTAAAGATTTTCGGAAGCTTGAATTTGACTGTAAGCGGGCATCCATTAGAAATGCCGAACGCGCTAAGCCGGTCGGCCAGGGCTTCCCGAAGTGCTTTGGATTCGTTCTCTCCCTGGTATTTTTGATTCTGCCCCAGTGAATCCTCAAGAGAGTCTTTATTTGCGCCGCCAATCAACCAATCGTTCCCTGCGCCACCCCGGAGTGTATCACGGCCAGGTTGGCCGAAAAGAATGTCGTCTCCATCATCGCCATTTAAGAGATCATTACCGCCGTCGCCATACTGATTTTCATCCTCATGGGATGAGTTGCCATTGCTCATGCCAAGCAGATCATCTGCAAGGTCCTGGCCTTGATGCAGCGCGTCCGGTGAATCGCAGTTTCCTGACACTGTCACTGTGGAAGTGAGAAAGATAGCGCTGTCACCAAACATAAGATCGTTGCCTGCCCCGCCATTCATTGTGTCTTCTCCGGCAATCAGCGAGTCGCTTGGTGCGTCGTGGTGGTTTCCGTTGCCCTGCGAATGGGAATCACGATCTTCCCATCCGTGCTCGTCCTTTTTAGCCCAGACGACCACGTTTTCAGTGGTAACAATTATCGAAGGTGCAATCTGATTCCAATCGTCTCCGGCGAGCATGTCATTTCCATCTCCTCCATTGAGAAGATCATTCCCGATTTGAAGGCGATCGATGTGTTGTTCGATGTGAATGTCAAAATGTTTTCCATGACGCACACTGGTCACAATATCCCTGAGCCTATGCTCCACTTCGCTAAGGTCTCGAGCAGCATCCCACAGGTTGTCTTCCACTGAATTAGAATTCTCGGTAAAACAACGCACCTCATCCAAAAGGCAGAGAGGCACAGTCAGTGATGGCAGGCTAACCGCTCGGTCATCCCCAACGATCATGTCGCTTCCCGCACTCCCATCCAGCGTATCTGTGCCAATTACAATGGTGGCATCAATCACCACATCACAAGCGTCAAAGTCGGGTCGGCCTTGCCCAGCCAGAAGATCGCAGGCAAAGTCAGCCCAATTTCCAGATAGTTCCCGCAGATCTCCCAGCAATCCCGCCGCCCGATTAGTCAATTCTGCCGTGAAAGTGATTGAACGTGCGAATCGGGTTGAATCATCTCCGGTAAGTTCATCATTCCCATCTCCACCATACAGAGTGTCGTTACCCGACAGCAGTGCGCGATGATGAGCAATATCGGTCACAATTGACGCAAGTGGCACGTAAGCTGTCCCGTCGGACTCGACCAATGCGTTGCTCCCTGCTATCCAGGAGAAATCCTGGCTGATCTGGGAAAACACGCTGTTCAATGCATTAATCTCGTGGCCAGGGACAATGCTCACGAGTGGGATGAGAGTGCTGCTATCAGTTCCGGCAGTCACAAGTTTTAAACCATGCGCTACATTCCCAACTGGACCGTCGTTGCCTGCAACCGTGCTGTTATCGCCAATCAGCGTGTCATCATCGGCTCCGCCATTCAGCGTATCATCTCCAGCTCCGCCCTCGACATAATCCCGCCCCGAACCACCTGTGAGAGAATCGTTGCCTCGTCCTCCAAATAGAGCGTCATCCCCACTGTCCCCATCCATCACGTCATTTCCATCCGGAACCAATGAAATCAGCAGCAGCCGGGTTTCCCATTGCAAACAACCATTGGCATTACGAATTAGATGCCGGGTTCCGTCGGAATTATAAGCGCCAGTCAGCAGAACGATGTCGGCTTTCAAAATGTCCAACGCAAGAGCCGTGTTCAGGTCTGTCCATTGAAAATTATTGAGATTGTACGATACCGTGATCGCTCCCACATTCGTCAGCAGCACACTCGAACTCCAGGAGCCATCTTCTTTGCCTGTTCGCAGAATGATTCCTGTATCTCCAAGTAGAACATCACGTCCTTCGCCCCCATTTACATTATCCGAGCCCAGCCCCGCAATGATTCGATCGTCTCCATCGTCGCCGGACAGTCGGTCATTGCCCGCGCCACCGGTAATAATATCGTCATCCGCTCCGCCGTTAATCACGATGCCAGTCATCGCCCTGGCGGCATCAATGACATCATCGCCCGCCTCACCGTTAATCACGAGCGAGCTCGGTTTGCTCTCGGTGACAAGAACCACATCATTACCATTGCCCGACCCAACTGTGGTAGTTGTTCCCTCGCTGGAATTGGTCGAACGTATTTCGATGTGATTGCCTCCCGAACCTGCTTCGATGTTGATCCCGCCGCCGAACGTTCCCCCAGTGGCGCCGTAATAAATCTTTTCAGGTCCAAGGCCGGTAATCGCATCTCCAGTGATGATTACATTTTGATCCGCTAATACGCTCCCCTCATCACTTACGTTTAAGGTATTGACCCCCGCACCCGCCTCGATTGTTACAACAGCCACAAGGCCATCAAGCGTTCCGATATTCGCAGGAGCATCCGAGGAAACATTGATAATATCATCGCCATCACCTGCATTCACCGTTATAGCCGCCCCAACTCTACGCAGATTTATGGTGTCCCGATCTGTTCCGGTGTTAACGATGGCCTGACCCGCCGTGTTCTGCACTGTGACGGTGTCATCCCCCGCGCCGCTATCCAGCTTTGTTGTCCCGGCGTGCGTGTTTGCGATGATAAATCCGTCTGAACCGGAGCCGAGGGCGATGTTGAGTGACTCGAACGTGGCATAATGAACACCCTCGCCCATTCCTAGACCGGAGATCATCGTGCCGTTCAGAGTGCCTGTATTTGAATCTGTATCACCGGAATCATCCACATTCAGTGTATCAGAATCGCCTTCGCCGTTTACGATCAGCAGCCCGCTGATCTGATTGACCGTCCCACTGCCTCCAGGCGCAAAACTGCCAACATTGATTACGTCTTCCCCAGCTCCACTATTAATCGTGGTCTCGCCCGCTGTGCTCTGAACGTTAATAATATCGTTCCCTGCATTTGCATCCACTCGTGTTCTACCGCCATGTGTGCTCTCAATGGCAAAAGCGTCAGGACCGGACCCGAGAGCGATGTTAAGTGTCTCGAGAGTGGTGTAACCAATACTCCCGCCCATGCTAAGGCCAGTAATCGTGGCCCCGGTCAGAGTCCCGCTGGCACTATCTAAGTCCCCTGAATTGTCGACGTTAAGAGTATCAGCGTCACTGTCGCCGTTAACCGTGAGCCTGGCTTTAATGCCGTTAACTATGCCACCTGGAGAAGGCGCCAGACTGCCGATATTAATGGTGTCTTCGCCACTGCCCGCATTAACGGTGCTTTCGCCTGCTGTGCTCAGCACGTTTACTGTATCGTTGCCATCGTTGGCATCAACTCGCGTAGAGCCGGCGTGTGTGCTCTCGATGATAAAATTGTCCGAGCCAGAGCCGAGGAAAATGTTCAGAGCTTCCAGCCCGCCGTAGGTGATACCGCCAATCATATCGAGGCCGGTTACCGTCGTCCCCGTTAGGGTTCCCAGGTTCGATGCACTATCAGCCGCGTCATCCAAATTCAGTGTATCGGAGTCGCCCTCACCATTAACAGTTACCAGTGCCGCGATATCGTTGAGTGTTCCACCAGACTCAGGTGCCAAACTGCCAATCGTAATCGTGTCGTTGCCAGCGCCGGTATTCACCGTAGTGATGGTTCCAGCTTTGGTGCCGAGAATGTTTACGCTGTCCACCCCTTCCAGCGTATTCAGCGTGATACTGTCATTACCAGATGTCTCATTTGCATCGGAAATAACTACCGTCGCCCCGCCTCTTTCTTGGACTCGGATAATGTTTCCAGTGGGAGCGATCGTGAAAACGTCGTCGTTCGTTGAACCGTTTACCACGACGCTGTCCTGAACTGTGTCACTGCCAAGTTTTAAATTAATTTGCCGTAGGACTGAGCTGGTCAGGTCGTTAAAGGTAAGTTGGTCCGCTCCGTGTCGCGCTTCGATATTGGCAATCTCGACTCCATCCACTGTGAGCGTCTCCGCACCGATGGTTGTCGTAAAGCCGCTATCCTTCGCCGTAATCGTCAGGTGCTCAGAGCCGTTGTCTGTTCCAATAATGCTGACAGTATCATTGGCACCCTGGCCATCCACGCGGTCATTGCCATCTCCCACCGTCCAGTGGGTAACATCGTTCCCAGTCCCTCCATAAATCTCATCGTCACCTGTCCCCCCGGTCAGGCTATCGTCCCCGCGCATACCAAAGATTTTGTCGTTCTCAGCACCGCCATCAATCACATCGCTTGCCCCGAACTCCAGGTCTGCAATCGTGAACGTGACGCCTAAGGTCGAAGAGAACGTGGCTGTCCCATCATCGCCCACCAGGATGTCCCGATCACCGCCACCCAGAATAGTGTCCTGGCCGCCCCCGCCAAATATTACGTCGGCCTGTTCGCCCCCTTCAATCGTGTCATTCCCCGCCGCGGCAGAAACCTGTGTTTGCAAGGTAGCGCTCAGTCCATCGCCTCCAATGCTCCCAAGATCACCCACTATTCTGTCCCATCCTGCACCTCCCTTAAGTGTGTCATTCCCACCGCCGCCAAACATTGTGTCGGATCCATCGCCACCCTCCATGGAATCCTGGCCAGCTTGCCCATCCATAAAGTCGTCGCCCGTACCGCCGAAAAGCTGGTCATTGCCGCCACCGCCGGTCAGCCGATCATTATCGCCATCGCCGAAAGCGATCACGGCGGCGGAGCCGCGGTTATTCAAGGTGTCGCTGCCGGATCCCAGGTGAACCGTAACGCGAGTGGTAACCGTATTTGAAATCTCAACGACATCCGAACCGTCAGCCATATCACCCACTTGAATGTCGGTCACGTTATCAAAATCCCGGGAAACTCCGAACATGGTGATCGTGATCTTCTGTCCTCGTTGGGAGCCCGGCGCGCCATCAATAATGACGGATTCATTTACCTCGCTCCCTTGCAAATTTCTCGCTCCGGCACTCGAACCAACATTTAGCGTCAGGACCCCATTTCCATCCACCTGTCCGAGAATGATCGGCGGGGGAGGAGGAGCACCCACACCATTTATGTGTCCGATCGTAAATGAATAATAAGCGGTTCTGAAATTTGGGTAATAAACGCAGACATCCCCGAACAAGGTGCTCCAGCAGGAACTATCCCAAAACGGCTCCGGATAAGGTACACTGACAGTGACTGCACCATTCGAATAGCCGACCCCCAGAGTGAATGAGCCGAGACTGATTCCAAATATTTTTGCGGACACTCCCAGCGTGCCCGATATGGATAGACTCTTGCCGCCGGAACCGTGGAAGAGCATTTGGTTTGAGTCCCAATAACTCAATGTGAGACTCGCACTGCCGCTGATGTTTGTGCTGTCAGTTCCAAGCGTTATCCCGCCACTGACGCTCGCAAAAAACTCCCCATCCGAGTTGAACGCCGCGGTTCCGCTGATACTCACAAGGCTGAGAAAGTTTCCAGCCATCTTTACCTGCATGCTCAATCCATCCGGATTCAGCGACACAAAACCGGAAGCCTGCAGAGTGACAACCGAAAGCAAAGTGAGATCCCCCTTCAGGAATAGAACGCCGTACGGACCGGCCGTCGCTTCCGCGGTCCACGGAGTTCCATTAATGATACTATTCAAACTCGCGTCCGCGAGAGCGGCCGGGTTGGCCGGACCTGCCTTTGGAATTATCAGAGTGCTTATCCCAGCCGGCCGATTCGGATCGGAGGCACCTCCAGGAATGCTGAACGTGACCTGCTGCCCAGTCGTGTTCACCACAAAGACAAATCGCGCATCTAAGCTGATAATGTTCGAAAGCGGTCCACTTGCGCCAAGACTTCGCGTGAGGACCAGGTTTGCCGCAATGCCATTATCTCGAATTGCCAGGAAAGCAAAAACATTGAATTCCAGGAAAGGACTTCCGCGCGGCCCGAGACGGAACGTGGCAGGTTGGATCGAACCACCAATTTCCCGGAAGATCGCCACGTTGAATCCATCCGACGCGAATTCGAGCACAAAGCTCCCCGCTATCTCAAACACTGACTCGCTCGTGGCGAAACTATGGTTGCCATTGAAATCGATCCGGAAATCCACGCTGCCATCGAGCCGCAGTGCAAATGACTTCGCGGGCAAAGCGACAATTACTGTATTGTTGTTGCTATCCTTAAGCTCTTCGGAAGGTTTATCCGAATTGCTGCTATTGATTCGCAGTAAACCTGAAGCAGTCGCGAAAAGCCCAACCTTCTTCAGAAAATCGAAGTTCGTCGTTAAAATCGCCGCTCCCCAAACCTGAATCGTATTGCGCGATCCCAGTGGCACGTCCGCATCGATACTGACATGAAAAGCACCGTCCGCTTCAGCGATCGTCCCCACATGGGTTTCGCTCAGCGTTGCGTTAAAAGAAAGATTTACAAGGAGATCTTCAGCGACTCCAGATCCCGGCCGCCTGAATTCAAGTTCCGCCCCACCTTCCAACGTGATTGTTGTCACCGTGAATGGATTTCCGCCCGAATCGAACCCGGGTATATTCACGTCAACTCCTCCATCCATCGTGATGCGGAACCCTCCCTCCAATGCATTCTCGTTCACCACCGTACCAACGCTTCCCGAGTCCCACGTCCCCGGATCTTTCGTGCTTTTGACCGTAATCGTGTTGGTCGTGTCATCCACCGCCATGACCTCATAGTTGCCGTCAAAACCAAACGACCCGCTTGGCGGATGAGACCCAAAAATCACCGCTTTGTCCCCCACACGATACTCGTCCGATGGATTGTCATTAGGAAGCGTCACTTTGATTTCCCAAAACGCGCCGCTGCTGTTCTTAGTCACGGAGGCATCCATGATGCTCTGCCCAACCAGCGGCTCAAACGCCACCCGCCCGCGGAACACCAGAAGCGGATCTAGATCGACTTGGAAATCCGGCATGTCAGCCAGGAACAGGAACCGCCCTGTTCCATGAAAAAGTTCACTCAGATCGGCATAAAGTTTCGCAGGCACCTCAACGAATCCATCCACCAGTGACAGATTTCCTGTTAGAAGAATTCTCAGATTGCTGTCGATCAACAAATCCATCTTAAATTGCAGCACGGTGTCGGGGATTGGATCGATGCTTAGGGTTGCTCCGCCGCCCAGAACAACATTGCCGAAGAGCTGCCCCCAAATGTTGTCTCCTGCCGAGATTTGGTTCCTGACAGCCTGATCAAGCTGCGACCTCCAAACAAAAATATCTTCAGGCGGAGAAATCCCCGCTTCCAGCCCCTCATCCCGCAGATCCAACGGATTTGTGATTGTCAGCTTGGTGACGCTACCGGAACCCACGAACGCACCGGGGTCGCCTTGGAAGTCGACTACTACTTGATCTCCGTTTACCGCCAGGACAGTGAAGTCCCTATTAAAGTTGTCATTTGAAGCATTGCTAATCCGGAATCTGTTCCCCACCTCAAGGTCATGATCGGGAATAGTCAGCGTCGCTCGAAAATTCGGGCCTCGACCCAGCGGTTGTGCGTCCGCTCCGGTCACAAAGTAATCTGTCTCAGTCTGGAGGTCCTCAATCGTGGTATTGAAACGCACTCCAAGGTGCAGTTCCTCAATGGTCAATCCGGTAGTCGGCTCAAAGCGCTGAATAGGTCCCCCGAAAATAAAGAATTGAAGCGGACCAAGGTTGGAAATAGCGAACGCAATTCCCATCTTCGTGCTTCTCCCGCCCCAAACTTCGTCACCAATATCGAATGATCCCTCCACAGCCACATAGCCGGCTGTGCGCTCACCCAGGGGTCCTGGTCCATCCGGGTCAAAGCTGATTTTGTGGTAAATGAACGTGGCATCAAAACTTCCAACCTTAAATAGCTTGCCGCTGATTCTGCCGGCCAGCCCATCAATTTCACTTCCAATCGCCGCAGCAAGGCTGGCTTCCATCGCACCTTTTAAATCACCGCTTCCCACCGCTAACGCCGCATCCTCAATCTCTTTGATCGCTAGGGTTCCCGAAGCAGAGCCTTGCACGCTCAACCCGAAGAGCGGATTGTCCGCCGAAAGCAGATCGTTCAAGGTATCGCTGCCGGTATCAAACCCGGCCAGGGCCAGTTCAATGTGCAGGGAATTCAGATTGTCGTCCCCGCGGAAGTTCGAGAACTTAAACGCCAGATCAGTGAATTTGATGTCCAGAAATCCTGGAAATCCAAGTTGCTCCGAGTCCAGATCGTCCATCTTCAGCTCGGCACTTGCGCCCACCGACAGGTCAACCACTCCCGATACCGCAAAAGAGTCGGGATCATCTCCCTCGCTCGAACCGCTCTGGCCGTCATCTAAAAGGGTTATATTAAGTAGTCCTGAGAAGAGGACACCTTTTTCGGCCTCGACTCCCACTTGGCCGGTCCAGTTTGCTGCCGCGAATGCCAGGCGCGAAAAAGTCAGAGTAACGTTTTCAAGTTGAAGATCAGCCCCGCCGCCCAGTGTTCTACCTATATTAATGAGGGTAGGAACCAGGGAAGGGTCAGAGGAATGGGTGAAGGTAAAACTGCCCGATGGATTCGGGCTGCTTGAAGGGAAATGCGCCGCAAGTAGTGCGTTAATAACGCTGTTCAACGAAGCGCCAACTGCCAGCGCCGTTACGTTCAATGATTCGGGTGCAATCGGACCCCAAACCATTGATGGGGGAGCGTTTGCAGCCCGTAACGTCATCGTTAATTGCTCTGTAGCTGCATTGGAAATTCCTGGATCGTTGGCTGCCGGACCGGACGTGGTACTTTCGCCACTCGAATTTGAGGCGCTGGAACCCGATTGCATCGTCGATTTCTGGACGGCAGCCACAGGAACCGAATTTTCTGAAGGAGTTCCAGCCGGAGAATCGCTCGGGTTCGAAGTCTCGGGCGCGATGGTTTCCGCGGTCGAGATTAAACCGTCAAAAATGGAATTGATCTGGGACTCAGGTGAATAAGAAATATCTTGGTTAGCTGGGGAGGGCGCAGCGGTGTGCTCAGCTTCAATTGCGGGTGCTGCACTATTCGCGAACGGATCAGGCGCCACTGCTAACACCCCCGCCGCAGCCCCATCAAGCAGCACACGCTGCTCAAGAGCTTCCAGGGCAAACTGATTCCGTGATAATTTGCGATCCTCTGACAAAGCGAATGAGTGCTCGCATTTCAAAGGTTGCGAAAAGAGTTGTCAACAAAAACATTGTCCGAAAAACACCCTCCAGCCGAATCAATCCGCTTTTCTTTTTGGCGACGGCTTGGCATCGAACGTTAAGTGTCCATCTTTCAAAGCAATTTTAATTCGCGTATGGTCCGCGATTTCCCCGCCAATCAGTTTACGGGATAGAGCAGTTTCTACATGCCGCTGGATATACCGTTTCAGCGGCCGCGCGCCATAGACCGGATCGTACCCTTCGTTCCCAATGAATTCTTCCGCAGCATCAGTTAATTCAAGCTCGATGTGTCGGTCAGCCAGCCGTTGTCGCAGGAGTTTCAACTGCAATTCCACAATCTTCTTTATTTCGGAGAGAGTCAGCGGCTTGAACAGCACAATGTCATCCACCCGATTCAAAAACTCTGGCCGGAAGTGCGCCCTCAGTTCGTTCATGACCTTCTTCCGCACACTCTCCGGAATTTCTCCTGTGTCGCTTGCTTCCTCGATCAGGTGTGGGCTCCCGATGTTGGAAGTCATGATAATAATTGTATTTTTGAAATCCACTGTTCGCCCTTGGCTGTCCGTCAATCTTCCGTCATCGAGGATTTGCAGCAAAACATTGAAGACGTCGTGATGCGCCTTTTCGATTTCATCAAAAAGTATAACACTGTACGGCCGACGCCTCACCGCTTCCGTCAGTTGCCCTCCCTCTTCGTATCCCACATATCCCGGCGGTGCCCCAATCAGCCGTGCCACCGCATGCTTCTCCATGTATTCGCTCATATCGATGCGAACAATATTCTCCTCGCTATCAAATAGTGACTCAGCCAGCGCCCGCGCTAATTCAGTTTTCCCCACGCCTGTTGGGCCGAGAAAAATAAATGACCCAATCGGCCGTTTGGGATCCTTCAACCCGGACCGTGCTCGTATTACCGCATCCGCGACAGTTTGCACCGCTTCATCCTGGCCAATCACCCGCTCGTGAAGGATCTGGTCAAGCCGCAGCAGCTTTTCCTTTTCACCTTCCATCAGCCGGCTCACAGGCACACCCGTCCAACGCGAGACAATCTCCGCCACTTCGTCCGGGGTCACTTCCTCTTGAAGAAGTCTCTGTCCCTTGTTATTCCCGGCTTTACCCTCCAGCTCTTTCAGTTCCTTTTCGAGTTCAGGAATCTTGCCGTATTGCAGCTCGGCAACCTTTCGCAGGTCATTTTGGCGCTGCGCCCGCTCCATTTCGGTCCTGGAGGCCTCAAGCGCTTCCCGGCGTTTCTGAATTTCTCCAAGTTCGCCCTTTTCGCTGTCCCACTGCGCCTTCAAGGTGTCTCGCTGGTTCTTCAGTTCCGCCATTTCCTTCTGCAGAGCCGCCAGCCGTTCCTTCGAAGGTTGATCTTTTTCCTTTCGGAGCGCTTCCCGTTCAATTTCCAGTTGCATCAGCCGGCGTTCCAGCCCTTCAAGCTCCTCGGGCATCGATTCCATTTCGGTGCGCAGCTTCGCCGCCGCTTCATCGATCAAATCAATCGCTTTGTCCGGCAGGAAACGATCCGAGATATACCGTTGCGAAAGCTGTGCCGCAGCCACTAGCGCAGCGTCCTGGATATGAACTTTGTGGTGCAACTCATAACGCTCTCTCAATCCCCGCAATATAGAAATAGTGTCTTCCACGCTCGGTTCGTTCACCAGCACAGTCTGGAAACGACGTTCCAGGGCCGCATCTTTTTCTATATGCTTCCGGTACTCGTCCAATGTGGTGGCCCCAATGCAATGCAGCTCCCCGCGCGCCAGCATCGGCTTCAGCATGTTCCCCGCGTCCATCGCCCCCTCCGCTTTGCCAGCCCCCACCATCGTGTGGATCTCGTCGATGAAAAGGATGATCTCTCCTTGCGCTTTGGTGATTTCCTGCAAAACCGCCTTCAGACGTTCTTCAAATTCTCCCCTGAACTTCGCCCCGGCGATTAACGCGGCCAGATCCAGAGCAATCAGTTTCTTATCTTTCAGGCTGTCCGGCACATCGCCCGCCACGATTCTTCTCGCAAGTCCTTCCACAATCGCCGTTTTTCCTACTCCCGGTTCCCCAATCAGCACAGGATTGTTCTTCGTCCGCCTGGATAGCACTTGAATGCACCGGCGAATTTCATTATCTCGCCCGATCACCGGGTCCAACTTGTTCTGTTGGGCAAGCTTGGTCAGATCCCGCCCGTACTTCTCCAGCGCCTCGTAAGTCGCTTCAGGATTTGCGCTCGTGATCCTCTGGTTTCCGCGAACCTCAGTGAGCGCCTTCAGAAATTCATTCCTTCGAATGTTCAGCGCCTTAAAAATCTTCCCAATCGGAGTGGTCGAAGCTTCGTCGAACATCGCCAGGATCAGGTGCTCCACGCTGACATATTCGTCCTTCAGATTCTTGGCTTCGTCCTGCGCTTTCACCAGCAGACGATTCAGCCTCTGGGTCACATAAACTCCCTGTCCGGTCGTAGCGTCTCCTGAAACCCGCGGAATCCGCGACAGTTCTTCTTCGACTTTGGATTTTAAAAGCTCCGGCGAAACTTTCGCTTTTTCGAAGAGCCGTGGAACCAACCCTCCTTCTTGCTCCAGCAATGCCAGCATCAAATGCTCGACATCCACAGCCTGGTTTTGATTCCTCGTTGCAATGCTCTGCGCCTCAGCAAGCGCTCCCTGGGACTTCTCCGTGAACTTGCTAATGTCCATGCACTACATTAACACAAATCCACAGCACTCTCCGAAAAAAAAGTGGTCACTTTTTGCTCTGCAGGGTAGGGGGGGCTGCAGGATGGAAGCCCTTGATACACGGAATTCCGAGGAACCTGGGCAGGAATGGAAACGCTTAATTTAAGGTACGTAAACGAAAGATCTCAATTTGGTTTATTATCGGTACCTTTACGAAGATTGAACTGCCGTTTGTGCTCTGGGCTTCAGTAACAACCTGCCACCCCCCGGTCGGAACGGTACTCGATTCCAGCACCCTGCTCACAATGTCATTCGCCCAGGAGATTTCCAATTCACTGGAACTGATTGTTCTAATTGAGAGTTCAAGAGGCGAAGGCACTTCCATCGCAGTTAACCCAAGGAGGTTTGCTGGGGGTACCTTTCCTCCTCCTAGATTAACCGTCACCGCCTCAGAATCGGCAAAGAAGTTTTTTGTTGCTGCCTTCATTCTCACTTTAAAAGTGGCTGTGTCTCCCGGAGAACTTCCTGCGATTGGAACTGCTCCGCCAAGAAAGTATCCCGCCAGAGATTCCGCTTCAAAAGGTACTTCTTTTACTTTGACGAATGTGTTGTCACCTTGGCGCATCCAAAGTTCAGCTCGCCACTCCGGACCTGTCGGGCGTGTGTTGTTGGAAAAACGTATGGGAGCATTCACTCCGGCAGCCCCATTTGCGAAATTCACTGCTCCAACTCCTGCCTGCCCATTCACAGCTTGCGCCCCACTTTGAGATGAGGAGTTCGCCGGTGTCGTTTGGTTCACCTCAAAATGCACCACCCAGTTGGTCGCTTGCCCGGCATCTATTTCGAATGCCTCTCCGGAATTTACCGTTGGTTCGAAGGGCTTCCATGTTCCATTCGGCAAAAAGGTGAATACAGTCAGCCCACCGCCCCTCAAAAGATAAACGTTATCGAAACTGTTTAATTTTAACCCAAGATCCTGTGTAATTTTCCCCGTCATCGGAGGAATGCTGCATCGTATAGAAAGCCCCGCTGGAATAAAATTGGTTAAGTCTCCCTGCAAGATTTGTCCGACATCGGTCTGCGTCATCGCCTGGGAGGACGGATTTAATATGAAAATTCCTTCCCCCGGCAAAATTACTTCATCTGGCCTCTCCCAGTTGCCATTCCTAAAAACATTCGTCGTAAATGAGCCTTCGACAACCCTGTAAATAATACTCTCATCCACCAGTTTATATAATTCACCTACCGTATTATCAACTGAATCCAACTGTCTGCCAACCAGGTTTAATCCCGGCTTGAGCGAAATGTTGAGATATCCAACTGCATTGGGTTGCCCTTGCCCCTCCAATCCTCCCCACAACAGAATCAAATAAACTAGAAATAATGTCGCTGCTTTCATAATTGCTCCCAGGTGGATAAATTCCTCATCTACATTATTAACTCAGTTATAATGAGGTTTATGAAAATCTAAATCCCGGAGAGTGTAGCCAGGAATATTATTTCGAATTCTTACCAGTCCACAGAGGTATTTGCAATGGTAAGTTCCTCGGAATTTAATTGCAGGAAACTCTTAAACTAATGTCGCGAACGGATAAATTCCATAGAGAGGCAGGCCTTTTACCCGGAAATCCGAAATCTTTTTATCTGGAGGTAACCTACTTCGCGGTCGAACCCCATGGAACCACGTTTTCGACTCGAGTTGAGTTTTTCGGAACAGTCACTATCACTTCAATACCATTCCCGCTGGGTGGTGAGGTCAGATTAATATTCCCGCCCAGCGAACGGATAATTTCCCGCGCAAGATAGAGTCCCACACCATTGTGCGGCGCTGGCTTCGTAGTGAAAAATGGACGGAATACTTGCTCGCGCAATTCTTCCGGTATCCCCGGACCATTATCAGCAATCGTGATTCGATGTTGTTCTCCGGCTGCGATGAGTCGCACATCCACCATCGCTTCCGGTCTTCCCGCAACAGCTTCGATGGCATTATTTAGTAAATAGAGTAGAGCGCGTGCCAGCTCGCTTGGTCTTCCTATCCAATCAAAATTCGCCGGCAAATTCGACCGAAGGTTGATCTTATTAATCACCACCTGGAAGTTGACCATCGTCAATAGATCCTCCACAAGCTGCGCCAGCGAAACGGTCATTGCGTGGCGGCTGTTCTGCGCGATTAAAAGTAAGCTGCGAAGTTTTTGTCCCGCCCGCTGCAGACTGCTATCGATAATCTGCAATCGGTTCGCGGTGTTGGGATCAAGGCTTTCGTCCATCGTCAGGAGCTGCACGCTTCCGAGCGCCGCGGCCAGTGGATTATTGATCTCATGGGCAAGGCTCGCCGCGAGTTGACCCAGAGTTTTTTGCCAATGTTCACCCAGCATTTCCTGGTGAAGCTGATTGATCGTTTTCTGGAGTTTGATCTGTTCTTTTAATTGGTCCTGTAATTGTTTCACCCGCAGCGCGGATCGAGTGCGGGCTAGCAGCTCAGCTTGTTCCACCGGCTTGGTTAAATAATCATGCCCACCGACCTCCAGCCCCCGGATTTTATCCTGCATCTCATAACGCGCTGTCAGGAATAGCACCACAATGTCTTTCGTCCGCTCGTTCGCCTTTATTCTTCTGCAAACTTCGTACCCGTCCATCTGCGGCATCATCACGTCCAGGAACACGATATCCACCAGTTCTTTCTCAAGGAATGCCAGTGCGCTCGGCCCATCCGTGCAGGTAAAGCACTCCAGCCCCGCGTTCTGCAGTCTTATCTGCAATAGGCGAAGGGCGTCCCGCTGGTCATCAACCGCAAGAACACGTGCTTTTTGTTCTGCGGTAACGGCCGCGGGCGCGGCTGGTTCATTAACGTCCATTATTGAGGACCCGGGCATGTTTCGTGTTGAAAGTCGAGCAGGCTGACTTTAGGCTTTCTTTGAGCAGGTCGGATTGAAAATTGTATGAACACACTTCTTAGTCAACTCAAAGAGTTTAGCGTCATCGTCTCCGACACCGGCGACTTCGAAAGCATTCGCAAATACCAGCCGCGCGACGCCACCACCAATCCAAGTCTACTGCAAAAAGCTTCTGAGATGCCTGAGTACGCGGATCTCGTCCGCCGCGTTCTTTCGGAAGTGAAAAAAAGTTCACTCCCCTCAACCCAGCATGTACAGGCAGCTATGGATAGCCTCGCGATCACGTTCGGCACGGAAATATTAAAAATAGTTCCCAATAGAGTATCGACAGAAGTCGACGCAAGGTTGAGTTTTGATATTGATGGTTCCATTGCTAAAGCACGTCACCTCATAGAGATGTACCAGAAGGTCGGCATCTCAAAAGACCGGATTCTCATCAAGCTATCTTCCACCTGGGAGGGTATCTGCGCCGCTCGCGAACTGACAAAAGAGGGCATTCACTGCAATATGACTCTCTTATTCTCTCTCCCGCAGGCGATTGCGTGCGCCGAAGCCGGGGTTCAACTCATTTCCCCATTCGTCGGTCGGATCCTCGATTGGTTCAAGAAAAGCACTGGCAAAGCTGACTTTGTTGCAGCCGAAGATCCAGGTGTGCTTTCGGTCAAAGAGATCTACAATTATTACAAAAAATACGGTTATAAGACCGAGATCATGGGCGCCAGTTTCCGCAACGTCGGCGAAATCCTCGAACTCGCCGGGTGCGATCTGCTCACCATCAGCCCAACTTTGCTCGACGAATTGCAAAAAACGCCAGGCCATCTCACCCGCAAACTCTCTCCTGAAAATGCCCGCGATTTCCAAATGCCAAAGCAGTCCCTCGATGAAAAAGCATTCCGCTGGATGTTTAACGAAAACCAAATGGCCACCGAGAAGCTTTCCGACGGGATTCGAGTCTTCGCTGCGGATTCCATCAAGCTGGAAAAAACCATCGCGAAAAAATTGCAGGAACTTTAATTTCCTCGTCGCCGCTTGCCTCCATTTTCCAACTGGATGCAAGCATTTTTTGAGAAAAGATAATTTTTCTGAGAATCCGGTTTACACGCTGGACTTCATTGTTACTATGCCTGCCCCAAATGAAGAAGATCGAGGCCATCGTTAAACCGTTCAAATTGGAAGACGTCAAAGAAGCACTTTCCAGTCTGGGCATCGAGGGGATGACGGTCACCGAGGTCAAAGGTTTCGGACGGCAAAAAGGTCACACTGAGATTTATCGCGGCAGTGAGTACACTGTCGACTTTCTTCCCAAAATCAAAGTGGAGGTCGTTTTGGGTGACTCACAGGTCAATGAAGCCGTTGAAGCGATTGTTAAAGCAGCCAAGACCGGGAAAATCGGGGACGGAAAAGTTTTCATTTCTACAATCGAAAACGCGATTCGCATCCGCACCAGCGAAACGGGCGAGCAGGCGGTTTAATTGCCTCTCCATCCTCAATTCACTTTACCCTAAAAAAGGGAGCTATGGAAACGAACAAAAATAAACGTCAAATGAGTAATACACCCAAGAGTGTAATTGATCTTGCTAAAAAGCAGGGCGCAAAAATGGTCGATGTGAAATTCGTCGATACTTTCGGAACGTGGCAGCACTTTAGTGTGCCTATCGCCGAACTCACCGAGGAAGTTTTCGAGGAAGGTTTTGGATTTGATGGTTCTTCCATCCGCGGATGGAAAAGCATCGAAGCCAGCGACATGCTCGCAATGCCTGATGTGGGGACTGCTTTCATCGATCCTTTCTGCAACGTTCCCACTCTCAGCCTCACCTGCACCATCGCCGAAACCGGCACAAAGGAGGCCTACAATCGTGACCCGCGCGGCATCGCTCAGCGCGGCGAGAAATATCTGCAATCCACCGGCCTTGCCGATACAGCTTCATTCGGTCCCGAAGCAGAGTTCTTTATTTTTGATAACGTTCAGTACGACCATAAGCCTAACGGCACTTTCTATTCCGTCGATTCGGAAGAAGCTATCTGGAACAGCGGTCGCGATGAGATGCCCAACCTCGGCTACAAAGTCCGCTTCAAAGAAGGTTATTTCCCCGTCGCTCCAGCCGACACTCAGCAGGACATTCGCACTGAAATGACCCTCGTCATGGAATCTCTCGGCATTCGTGTCGAACGCCAGCATCACGAAGTCGCCACTGCAGGCCAGGCCGAAATCGATTTTCGTTTCGATACTCTCGTCAAAACCGCGGACACCATGATGCTTTACAAATACATCATCAAAAATGTCGCGCGCAAACATGGTAAGACCGTCACCTTTATGCCCAAGCCTCTCTTCGGCGATAATGGTTCCGGCATGCACACTCACCAATCTTTGTGGAAAAAGGGTAAACCTCTCTTCGCTGGCAATGAATACGCCGGGCTTTCTCAAATGGCCCTCCACTACATTGGTGGGATTTTAAAGCACGCAAAGGCGCTCTGTGCCATCTGCAACCCCACCACAAATTCCTACAAGCGCCTGGTCCCGGGTTATGAAGCCCCGGTGAACCTCGCTTATAGCGCGCGCAACCGTTCCGCCGCCGTTCGCATCCCTATGTTCAGCGATAATCCAAAGGCCAAACGCATCGAGTACCGCCCGCCGGATCCAGCAGCCAATCCTTACCTTTGCTACACCGCTTTGCTTATGGCCGGATTGGACGGTGTCCTTAATAAGATCGATCCGGGCGAGCCCATGGATAAAAACATTTACGAACTTCCTCCTGAAGAATTGAAAAAGGTTCCGAATGTTCCTGGCAGTCTCGGCGATGCTCTTGATGCTCTCGAGAAAGATCATGACTTCCTTTTGAAGGGTGACGTTTTCACCAGCGATTTCCTCGAAATGTGGGTTACTCACAAGAGAAAAGAACACGATGCGCTCCGCCTTCGACCGCATCCGTACGAATTCTTTCTCTACTACGACGTCTAGGAAATTCTTTTGGGAAAAAGGGCGTCTTTCTAAAAGCGCCCTTTTTCTTCAAAATCCCTTGTAAAAACGCGAAATTCAGCGCTGTGAATAAGTAGTGAATAAATTTATAATATGTAATGCTCGCCAGCGCTCTTTTGATTACGTAAATACTGTCCCGCACCTGAACGACTGCTAAAGTGTTTAAGAAAATTGAACATTACTTTTTTCTTGGATTTATTTTATCAAGTCTTTGATTGTTAATGCTTTACGCCATGATCGCTGGCGAATTGCTGCGGGATTCTGAAGTCGCCTGTTAACTTTTTTTTGAGCACGGATTGTGAGTCAACTACCTAAGTTTATGCGTGTTACAAACGTGTTGCTAAAGCCAGTGAATAATTTACCTGAAATTCAATTTCCTCGTGTCACAGCCGTCGCCACCACTCCGGCTAAAATTTGGTCCTGTTCTCAGGAGCTTTTGCGCACGATTTTAAACCCCGATATTTTTAATCTCTGGTTTGCTCCTCTGAAAGCTATTGCTTCGGACAACGAAAGCATTACTCTTGAAGTAGCCAATGACTTTAGCGAGTTGTGGCTAAAGGATAATTACTTGGGATTGATACAGGATGCTCTTGCTCACTCGTCGGGAAAACAACTTAAAGTGAATTTCAAAATAGCTTCCCACACACCCGCCTCTAAAAATTCTAAAAACCTGGCTGATGCGGCAGATCCTCAACCCGATCCTGACCTTGAAGAAAGTGTTCAGGAATCTCGTATTCCCAGGAAGCCGTCCGAGCCCCGCGAATTGCGCGAACCACGCGAGCCCCGCGAACTTCCTCAGGTAAAGGATACTCAGCTTTTTAATCCTAAAAATACTTTCGACAACTTTGTCGTCGGCAGCAACAACAGCTTCGCTCATGCCGCCGCGATGGCTGTCGCTCAGGCCCCCGGCAAATCCTACAACCCACTCTTTCTTTATGGCGGTGTCGGTCTCGGTAAAACTCATTTGCTTCATGCAATCGGCCAATATGTGACCGCCCACAAAAAAGGCGCCAAAGTCGCTTACCTCTCCTCCGAAAAATTTACCAACGAATACATCGACGCTATCCAAAATAATGCTCTGGTGCGTTTTCGGAAAAAATATCGCCAGACCGATGTGCTCTTGATCGACGATATTCAGTTTCTCGCCGGCAAGGAACGCATTCAGGAGGAATTTTTTCATACGTTCAATGCCTTGCACGAGGCTCACAAGCAGATCGTTCTCACCTGCGATCGCCCCGCAAGCGAGTTGCAAAACCTTGAGCACCGTCTGGTTTCTCGGTTTGAATGGGGTCTTCTTACCGATCTGCAGCCCCCCGACGTTGAAACCCGCGTCGCCATTCTTCGCAAGAAGGAAAATGCCATGAATGTCACCCTGGCGCCCGAAGTCATCAACTTTTTGGCCCAGCGTATTCGCGCCAACATTCGGAGACTGGAAGGCGCTCTCATTCGCGTCGCTTCCTATGCCTCTCTTACAGGCAGGCGCGTCAGTGTTGAAATCGCCGAAGGTCTCCTTCGCGATCTCCTCAATGAGGAAGGCCGCTACAGCATTACGACTGAAGCGATCCAGAAACGTGTCGCTGAACATTTCGACATCCGACTCGCGGACATGACCAGTAAGCGACGCCCTGAAAATATTGCTTTCCCTCGCCAGATTGCCATGTACCTCTGCCGCCAGTTGACCGACAATTCTCTGAACGTTATTGGCGAAGCTTTCGGCGGGCGGGATCACGGCACTGTCCTTCATGCCTGTCGCCTGGTGAAAGATCGCATGGAGGTGGATGCCAATGTTCGTCAGGTTGTCTTGTATCTTGAAAACCAGCTTCGCCGCTGACCTTCAAGTTCGAAAGTCCCGAACACATGCAATCCGATGGGCCGGTAATCCAGGTCAGGGACCTTACCAGGGTTTATCGCAGTTATAAAAAGAAGCCCGGCTTTTCCGGCGCTCTCCGCGGCCTTTTTAAGCGCGAATATGAAAATGTATTCGCCGCTCGCAATATCTCGTTTGAAATTCAGGAAGGTGAACTGGTCGGCTTTCTCGGCCCAAACGGCGCGGGCAAAACCACCACCCTCAAAATGCTTTCCGGGCTGCTCTACCCCACCAGTGGAACAGCTCGCGTTCTTGGTTACACTCCCTGGGAACGCAAGGATGGTTACCGCCGCCAATTTGCTCTCTTGCTTGGACAAAAAAATCAGCTTTGGTGGGATCTTCCAGCTCGTGAATCCCTCGAACTGAACGCAAAAATTTACGGCATCTCTTCCGAAAAATTTGAGCGGATCATCTCCGAATTGACCGAGTTGCTGGCAGTGCGCGACAAGCTCAATGTCATGGTGCGGGAACTTTCTCTCGGCGAACGCATGAAGATGGAGTTAATCGCCGCTCTCCTTCATGAACCTAAAGTTCTTTTCCTCGATGAACCCACCATCGGCCTTGATGTAGTGTCTCAGAAGACCGTTCGAGAGTTCCTGCGTCAGCACAATCGCACCCGCAAAACCACCATCATGCTGACCAGCCATTATATGGCCGATATCCAGGAACTCTGTGATCGGGTCATTATCATCGATAAAGGGACCATCTCCTTTGATGGGAAGCTGGCCGAAGTCCTGGATCGCTTTGCGGATTTTAAAATCATAACCATGCAGTTCGGTTCAACCGCGAACCTAGATCCTGCAAAGCTCTCCTCCTTTGGTGAGTTAATTGAAAAAACCGACGTCTCCCTCAAGATCAAAGTGAAAAGGGACCGGGTAATCACTGTCTGCAAGGAGTTGCTGGATACTCTGCCCGTTCAGGACATCGATATTCAGGAAGTTCCCATCGAGGAAGTCATTCGCAAAATCTTTGCGAGATAAAGCCCTCGAACTTTCGAACTTAAAAAGCCCGGTAGCTGTGGCCTTCTGAAAGCACCTCCGCCAGCATCGGGGTCGTGTGATACTTGATTGGCAGCGTTTCTCTCTGTTTGCCGCTTTGCGCTTTGAACACCGCAAAATGCAGGTGCGGCCCCGTGGAGTACCCGGTATTTCCGGAAAGGCCGATCCATTGTCCCACGGAAACTTTCTCCCCTAAATGCACCTGGCAGCCGCCTTTTTTCAGGTGGACGTAATGCCCAAGTGTCCCATCGATATGTTGGATCAGGATATAATTCGCGTCCCATTCATATTTTTTATCCCCGCCACCAATATTGGAATCATCCTTGATCCCCACCACAATTCCTTCTCGCGCGGCATGCACTTCGGTCCCTTCGGGCATCTTGAAATCAATCGAATAGCAATCACCACCGGTGTGGCTGTACTTGCCGTGAAACCCCTGGCTCACCGGAAAAGTCATTCCGGCCGGAAATGGCAGGTTGTAAATATAGGAGTCGTCATGGTGCACGCTTAAGCTCCCCCAGGTCGCGTAATAGGTGTACGACCAACTCGAGTCCTGCTGCGGATTCGCCGGGACCAAATTGAATAGATTCACTTTGCTCTTCGGCGGGATCGTCGCGGTATAGGGCAACGGCTTGTCGGAATTGAAATTCCTTACCTCCACTTCCATCGTCACCGTCACAGCCGCATTCTGCAGGTTCTCTACAAAAAATTCCGTCTGGTCATCCTTCTTCTGCGTCGAGATCTTAACCAGCTTTTGCTCCGTTGCATGCAGCGAAAGCGGCATCAACGCAAACGCAAAGACCAGCATCCGGGCGAACAAATTAGGAATGTCCCGATTTTGGATAGTTCGGGCCGCACTGTTTGCGCGCGATAAAATGGAATCGTTCAAAGGCATGCTTACTTCGGGTTAAAAGGCCAAATTTTGACAGTTTGGTTGCCTGTCATTCGAATCCGGTTGCTTGCCTTTGTTCAGCATTCTCGTTTCTGTCATCGGGAGTGGAACGATGCAAAAAATATGCCGGATAGTGGAAAATGCAAAAACTTTTTTAATCTTTTCCCCTAGATGCCCTTAAGGACCCCAAAATCGCTTACTTTGAGGGCATTTGCCTAGGGAGATTTCTTCACCCGATAGAATCCCTTTGAAAAAGGAGGCTCTTTGTCTTCCAGTGTGAATGGGGTCGTGCTCGGAGCCATATTGGTTACAACACTCCATTCCGCCAAATCAGGTGAAATCAGCAGGTCGTATTTAACCCCCACGCTCCCATCGACCAAAAGTTGGACACTGTTTGTCTCTGTTCGAGCAATCTGTCTAATGACAATCAACGGCTCCTCTACGGGTACAGACGGCAACGCGAAATCGAAATTGCTCACTTTTCCGGCCTCTACAACCACCACATTCGTGACTGCCACAAGGCCGGCCGCGCTCGCCGTGATGGTGTAACTCCCCTCCGGAACCTCAAAAAATGCAAATTTCCCGTGCGGCTCCGTTTTTTGAGTCTTAATTGGACTAATCTGGAGCGTGACCGTCGCATTATAAAGCGGCTCGCCACTTTCCAGTGCCGTAATCGTCCCTTTTGCAATTCCACCTGTCGGATTCGCTTTCCACGGCAAAGACGGTGTTTCCGCCCAACTCGGTTGGTAATTTGCCTTCACGTAATCGAACGTGTCCGCCTGGTTCACAGTCCCACTGTTCGGCGTCCGATAACTGTAAAACAAGCTCCCCAGCAGCCCCTTATTCCTCACATACTGCAATTGAGTCACCGTGTTTTGCTTCGTGTTCAAATACGACCCCTGGCCCACGTAAACTCGCCTCAACCCCTGGTGTGTGAACGCGTCATTCACCCGTGGATTAAAAATGCCACTGTTGTCCGCGGTGTAATTCATCGGAATACAAACATCGATGATCCCTTCACCATTCCATGCATTCCAATCCTGGAACCGATACGTGAACGCGTCGTTTCGATCTGCGAAGACTGCTGCCGAAATCACCAGCCCGGGCCTTACCTCCAGCAGATCCGCGTTCACCCACCTTAAAAAGTCCGTGACCTGCCTCCTGCGCCACGTCGCGAATCGCGTGTCTGAAATTGCCGGCTTGGTTGTCACATTGAATTCTGCCTGATATCGAGCCAACGCTCTTTGATTGTAACCGGCGTCCTGTTCAGGATATCGAATATAATCCCAGTGAAATCCATCCACTGCGTAATGCTCGACGATGTCCATCGCCATCCTGTAATTCCACAGCATCGCCTCCGGATTTCCGGGGTCCAGGTAATACCCTTCCGCCAGGAAGTTTTCTCCAGCCCGATTTGCCATCAGGTATTCAGGATGCAAATTCACCACGTGCCCCGGTTGTGAGGGTGGGGTAGGGCTGCTCCATACAAGGTTTGCCGTCACCCAGCAATGCACTTCAATTCGTGGGCTTCCCGAATGCGCCTTGGTCACCAAATCACCCAATGCATCGTAACTCGCTGAAATCGCCGTGGTTTTCGGATCACTATTCGGCGCATGGGGAGTGTAAAATGCATCCCCCCTCCGTCGCATCTGCACGTAAATCGCGTTGAAGTTATATTTCCGGCAATCGCTGATTAATTGCGTGCTCTGCGCCGCGTTCAAAAATCCATTTCCCCAGGCATCCACCCAAAGCCCTCTCAACTCAGGATTCTGTGCAAATGCCTGCGCCGCTGCGCAAAACGCAAACAGCAGACAGAGTAAAACCTTCCTTTTACCGCTCGGCATGTGAGGCAGCATACATATCAGAATCCAGTCTCGTTGTCCACGCTTCTGCCGCTCTCTTTTCTTCTTCCGAACACTTCAACTAAGGCCAGCCCTGAAACCTAAAGGGCAATTTTCCTTGGCCCCCAATCCGCTTCTTTCGACACTATCCAAACCTCCCTCATATACGAATGTACTTTCAATGGATGGACAAAAAATCCTGGCCGTCATTCAGGCCGACTTGCAGCTCATCCGCTCTCTTCGGACTGAACTGGAGTCCCATGGATTTTTTACCCTCAACATCGCTCGCAACAGCCAGGAAGCCATTCTTTACCTTCGCGGCATTGGCATTTACAACAACCGCATCCGTTATCCACTTCCCACCTCTCTCATCCTCGATTGCCAGAATTCGGACAACTCCGACCTGGATGTTCTCAGTTGGATTCGCGAACAACCCGCTTTCAGGGAACTTCCCGTTTATCTGCTTTGCCCGGAACACCATCACTCCCACGTAAGCTGCGCTTTGGATCCCTACGCATTTATTATCGACCGCGACAGGCTCTCCGAATTGGTCGATGCTCTCCATAACGCCGAAGCTATGGAAATCTCCTCTCTTCTTTCGCATCGTTCTTCAATCGAGCATCGAGCCATTTAAGGCTACTATTAAGTCGCCGCCGGTCCCGAAATCCTTATTCTCGGCGCGATGACACCCAACCTCGGCAGTACTCTTTGTCTGCAGTGCGGCCTTTGCTGCGACGGTTCTTTGTTCTCAGACGTTGAACTCGCCAATGACCGGGAGGCTTCTCGCCTCGAACTCTCCGGCGTGAATGTCGAAGAAGCCGATGAGGACGAGCAGCACCCACTTCTTTTGCAGCCATGCACCGCGCTCCGCGGAATGAAATGCTCCATCTATACCGCGCGCCCTGAATGCTGCCGCACCTTCGAATGCCAGCTCCTTCAGCAAGTCTCCCGTGGCATCACTTCTCCAAAAAAAGCCATGACTGTAATTCGAAAGGCCCAGCGCCGGATCGCGAAAATTGAAACACTGCTTTCTGATCTCGGCCACCCGAAGTCCCCCTTGCCACTTAAGGAGCGTTACTTCGAGGCCTCTCTTTCCTCATTTCCAAAAGGATCACCCCTTTTTCAAAAATCCGCTGCACTCCGCCGGGCGATGAATTCTTTGGAACGTATAATCCACGATTCCTTTCTCCGAATTTAACACTTTTCCGCTCTTCTCTCCTTTCATCACCGCAATTGACCACTCCTCATCCCTTCGTCAAAATCCTTCCATGTCACCGCGTCTTTTCCTCCTCCTTGCCTGGCTCGCTTTGCTCTCTCCTTCTTCAACATCTCAAGGCGCCCAAAATGATTACTTGGATTTCGTCCGATCAGAAGCAGCCCGTCTCCGCTCTAACGATCAACTTCCAGCTACGCGCGAAGCCTGGTACACAGCAAAAATTAACCTCCGTAAGAATCTTCTCGAAGCATGGGGCGGCTTTCCCGAAAATCCCGCTCCTCTTCAACCAAAAAAACTAGGAGAACTCCAGCGCAACGGCTATCGCGTCGAAAAAATTATTTTCCAAACTCTTCCAGGCCTTTGGTTGACCGCAAACGCCTACGTTCCAGACCGCCCCGGCAAGCTTCCCGCCATCCTAATGGTTCATGGCCATTGGCACGGGGCGAAACAAGACCCCGTCGTTCAATCCCGCTGCATCGGCGCCGCCCGCCTCGGTTTTTTTGTTCTCGCGGTTGATGCGTTTGGGGCAGGGGAGCGCGCAGTCGGTCGCGCCCTTGGCGAATATCACGGTGACATGACCGCCGCCACACTTCTTCCCGTAGGCCTCCCACTTTCCGGCCTTCAGGTTTACGAGAACATCCGCGCTGTTGATTACCTTCAATCCCGGCCCGAAGTGAATCCCGAGCAAATCGGCATCACCGGCGCAAGCGGCGGCGGCAACCAATCCATGTACGCAGGCGCATGGGATGAACGCCTCAAAGCCGTCGCTCCCGTCTGTTCCGTCGGTAATTATCAGGCCTATCTCGGTGCCGCCTGTTGCATGTGCGAAGTCGTTCCAGGCGCATTAAAGTTCACTGAAGAGTGGAGCCTCCTCGCCATGGTCGCTCCACGCGCACTGCTCGTGATCAATGCCACGCGCGATAGCTCTCAATTTTCTGTTTCGGAATCTAACCGCTCTCTCGACCGCGCCACTTCCGTCTTCACCGCCTTCGGCAAACCCGAAAACATTCGCCATTCCATTTTCGAATCCGGTCACGATTACAGCCGCCCAATGCGCGAAACGGTTTACGGTTGGATGACTCTCCACCTGAAACACGAAGGCAACGCTTCTCCTCTCCCCGAACCCGAACTTACCACCGAAGATCCCGAATCTCTCCGTTGCTTTCCTGGCGATTCACGCCCCGACGATTGGATCACCATTCCCAAATTTGCCGCCACGCAGGCTCGCCACCTCCTCGCATCGCGAAATTCCACTACACCCGCCGACCACTCCGCGATTGAAAAAAAGAACCGCCAAAAAATTCTCCTGGATCTGCTCGGCGGCTTCCCAACCTCATCTCCTCTCAACCTCAAGGTTATCGATTCAAGCGATCATCAATCCCGCCAAATTATTTTTACTCCGGAACCCGGAATCACCCTCACAGCCCGCCACCAATTCGGCCGCGACAACTCTCCTTTAACTATCGTTCTCGATCTCGAAGGCGCCGAAAGAGCCGCTGCCAGCGACGCCGCCAGGCAAGCCATCACTTCGGGCCATTCTCTAATCACTCTCGATCTTCGCGCCACCGGCAAACTCGCATGGCCGCAGGACAAAGTCGGCCGCGCTCCGGACCACACCACCGCACAGTGGGGCCTCTGGATCGGTCGTCCACTGCTCGGCCAATGGGTTTACGACCTTCATCTACTCCTCGACGCCCTAAAAGAAACTGATTCTGCGCCGCACACCGAAATTAGAATTACTGGCCTCGGCCCCGCCGGAATTGTCGCGCTCGCTGCCGCTGCCCTCGATAATCGCATCACCAAAGTCACCGCCGTGAATTCCCTCGCCACCTACGTGACCGAAGCTCCCTACGAAAACCAGCGCATGGGTATATTGGTTCCAGCCATCTTCAAATCTTTCGGCGATATCTCCCACATCGCCGCACTGATTTATCCAGCGCAATTAACCATTCAGAATCCGGTCGATGCACAGGGAAAAAATATTTCTTCTACCACCCTCAAAGAAATCTTTGAGCCTGCCATTCAGGCCTACTCCCTTGCTCCTGAAAACTTCCAACTCCTCGAATAATCTGGTTTCAATGAATTTAACCGCGCCTAAATTTCTTCTCCTCATTCTCCTCACCGCATTTTCTTTTTCCGTCCAATCATCCTCCGCCGACCGCCTGCGCCTCGTCATTGAAACCGACGCCGGCGGTGACCCTGATGACGAACAATCTCTCGTCCGCTTCCTCCTTTACGCAAATGAATGGGATATCGAAGGCATCATCGCCAACCGTCCTCACGCTCGCGACGGCGAAAACCTCAACCCGGAGCGAACCGGCATCGGAATAGTCCGCCGCCAGCTCAATGCCTACGGGCAATGCTGGACGAATCTGGTTCAAAACGATTCTCGTTATCCCACAAAAGATTCTCTCTGGAGCCGAACTGTTCCCGGCGACAACAACACCGCTGAAGCAGTGAACTTGCTCATTGCCACCATCGACCGCGATGATCCGCGCCCTCTCTGGTATTCGGACTGGGGGACCGATCACGGCGCCGCCACCAATAATTTACAACGCGCTCTCAACCACGTCCTCAATGAACGCGGTCCGGAAGGATACGCAATGTTCAAAAATAAAATCCGCCTCTCCTCCGCAAATGCCTTTTCCGCCCACACCTTCAACATCAATCCGCCTTTCACAATTTGGGTCAACACCTTCGAACCCGAGTTGGACCGCAAACGCTGGTATCACCGCTTCTCTGCGATTACCGCCCATGCCGGAGGCTTCGATCTCCGCCGCGATGTCCTCACTGGTCACGGCCCCCTCGGCGCTCTCTACCCCACCAACACCACTCACTGGCAAAAAGAAGGAGACACCATGTCTTTCCTCTATCTCGTCCCCACCGGCATGAATAATCCGGACGAACCGACCTGGGGCAGTTGGGCCGGTCGCTACGCTCTCAATCCAGCTTACCCCGACAAAAAATATTATTGGGCCAATCAATTGGATGCCTGGAATGGAACCACCAATCGCGACAACACCCTCGCCCGCTGGGCCGTCGCTCTTCAAAACGACTTTCGCACCCGCCTCGATTGGTGCGTCAAAACCTTCAAAGAAGCTAATCATCCTCCCGTCGTAAAACTCACCGGGCCCGGCATCCTCTCCGCAAAATCCGGTGATCGAATCGAACTCGACCTTTCTCAATCCAACGACCCCGATCTCAACACCCTCTCTTTTAAATGGGAATTTTACCCCGAACCCGGCACCTACAAAGGTCACTTGGAAGTAGCCAATTCGACCGATGCCCGCGCCACCGTCACCATCCCGCAGATCCACTCTCCCTCCACAATTCACCTCATCGCCACAGTTACCGACAATGGCACTCCGCCGCTCTCCCGCTATCAACGCGTTATCCTCAACTGCCAGCCTTAAGCTCGCAGCCCGTTTCTCACCACATCTTCCTGTTTGGCAGCATGAAAATCCTGCCGCGAATGACTCTTCAAATATTGATCAACCGCTTTAATGAAAACCGCCCCAAACTCTTCCAGCTTCCGTTCTCCCACACCGCTAATTCTGGAAAAAGCCACCAAATCTCTCGGATAGGTTCGGGCCATTTCTCTCAGTGACACATCTGAAAAAATTACATAGGCCGGCACCGCCCTCTCATCCGCCAATCGCTTCCGCAACTGTCTCAATTCTTCGAATAAATCTCCATCGTAATGCTCCTCGCTGCTCTTTTTTGAAGCCGCCACTTTTTTCCCGCTCGTCCGCGCCGTCAGGAAAATCTCCTTTCGTTCCTTCAGCATCCTCATTCCTTCCGCAGTGATCTCCACCGCGTTCATGATTTCCGGCACTTGCCGTAAATACCCGAGCCGCACAAGTTCTCTCCCGATGTTTTTCCAGGTCTGCGGCGAAATATCTTTCCCGATGCCGTACGTCGAAATCTTATCATGCCCGAATCGTCGGATTTTTTCGTTGTCTTTTCCCACCAGCACTTCCGCAATGTGCGCCATTCCCATTGCAAATCCGCTTTTCTCCCGCACCCGAAACACGCACGACAAATATTTTTGAGCGGCCAATGTCCCATCATACGATTCCTTCGGGTTCAGACAATTATCGCATGACCCACAATTCGCCTCCGGGTAAACCTCTCCAAAGTACCGCAGCAACGCGCTCCTCCGGCACTCAGCGCTCTCCGCGAAATGGACAATCTGCTGCAGTTGCTCCGTTGCGATCTCTCTTTCCTGCGGCGGTTTGTCATCCAGGAATCGGCTTAGTTTCGCCACATCACCGGCGCTGAAAAGCATCACGCAATCACTCGGCAAGCCATCTCGCCCCGCTCGCCCCGTCTCCTGGTAATACCCCTCAATATTCTTCGGAAGGTCATGGTGAACCACAAATCTCACATTCGGCTTATTGATTCCCATCCCGAAAGCAATCGTCGCGCAAATCACCCGCACGTTGTCCCGGATGAATGCCTCCTGGTTCTTCGCTCGCGCCTCACCATCCATCCCCGCGTGATAAGGCAGAGCTGTAATCCCGTCCGCCCTTAACTTCTCCGCCAGCGAATCCGCCGACTTACGGCTCTGGCAATATACAATCCCGCTCTCTTTCGGCCGCTGCTGCACAAGCTCCAGCAACTGCTCGTATGCCGATGACTTCTCTACTATCCGGTACCTCAAATTCGGCCGGTTAAAGCTTCCCACAAAAATCTGCGGCGACCTCAATTGCAATTGTCCGATAATATCAGTCCGCACCCGTTCCGTCGCCGTCGCAGTCAGCGCCAGCACCGGAAGCTCGGGAAAAACTTTTCGCAACTGCACAAGCTGCCGGTATTCCGGCCGGAAATCATGCCCCCATTCACTAATACAATGGGCTTCATCAATCGCCAGCAATGTCGGCTTCCATTCCCTCAAATCATTCAAAAATCCCGATTGCATCACCCGCTCCGGCGCCACGTACAGCAGTTTATATTCTTTCGCAAATAGCTTTCCCACCCGCTTTCGTCCCTCCTCGCTCGAAATCGACGAATTCAAAAACGTCGCTGGAATTCCTGAGGCCGTCAGCCCATCCACCTGGTCTTTCATCAACGCGATCAGCGGCGAAATCACCACCGTCAAACCCGCCCGCGCCACCGCCGGCAATTGGTAACAAAGCGATTTCCCCCCTCCCGTCGGCAGCAGCGCAAAGGTATCCCGTCCACCCATCACAGCTCTGATGATCTCCTCCTGGTGCGGTCGAAAAGTCGTAAATCCAAAATGCTCCTTCAACAGCAAAGGTAAATTGGGTGCTTCTTGCATTCGAAAAAATTCTAAAGACAGCAGCCTCGCCAATCAATCTCTTTGCATTCGCTTCTTCGCCGTTTTCCTGCTAAAAATTCGTCCGCCTGATCAAGGATAGCCGATGAATCTCGATGACAGCTACCGCGCCCTCGGTCTCAAGCCCGGGGCCACCCTGCAGGAAGCAAGGCGCTCCTATCACCAACTCCTCAAATTTTTTCATCCGGATCGCCATCACTCCAGCCCCGGACTTCTGCGCAAAGCCACCGAAGAAACAAAAAAACTCAACCTTGCCTACGAGCGCATTTGTAAAGTCTTTGGCACTGGACGGCGGGCCGCGCCCGAAACGCCCAGGCCCCACAAAACATCACGCCCCAAAACTTCCGGCGCCGCGCCCATTCCCGGTCAACCCTATACCGTTCCCGGCTGCGGCATAAAACTTAACTGGGTCGCCCCCGGCCGTTTCACAATGGGCAGCCCCTCCACCGAAGCAGGCCGCTCCAGCGACGAAGGGCCGCAAACCGATGTCACAATCACCCGCGGTTTCTGGCTCGGCCAATTTCCAGTCACCCAGGAAGAATGGAAAGAGGTCGCCCAGGACCTGACCACCCTGAATGCCGAACCCAGTTTCTTTCACGGAGCCCGTCTCCCCGTCGAGCAAGTCAGTTGGGACGACTGCCAGGCATGGTTGCAACAATTGAACACCGTCGAAGCAGACGCAAATCGCCTTCCCCTCAACTTCCAATATCGTTTACCCACTGAAGCAGAATGGGAATTTGCCTGCCGTGCTGGCACCTCTACCCGCTTTCATTTTGGAAATGCCGACGCGCTCTTGAGCGATTACGCCTGGTACTCTGCCAACAGCAGAGGCCAAACCCATTCCGTCGGTGAAAAAAAGCCCAATCCATGGGGCTTTCATGACCTGCACGGAAATGTCTGGGAATGGTGCCAGGACCGCTATGGTGGCCCGCTCCCCGGCGGAACCGTAACCGACCCCACTGCCCCCGCCGCCGGACTCAATCGCGTCTTCCGCGGTGGCGCATGGGGTATCGCTCCCTCTCGCTGCCGCCCCGCCTATCGCGTCTGGAATAGACCCGCCTATCGCGATTACACTCTTGGTTTCCGTCTCGCTCTGGCTCCTCTGTGAATCACTGAATCGACATGCTTCCTTGTCCCCGCCGCCATCAATTAAATTCCCGGCACTGCCATGATTCGAGCTTTCTAGTTTCTCGAGCTTCTATACGCTGCAAACATGACCAGAGGTTTTGAGTCCTGAAATGCACTCGCCCTCGACCATCTCTTGGTTCCTTCTCTTTGTTCTGCTTTCCGTTTTTCCCTCACACTCTCAAACAAACTCCGATTGGCCCGTCGCGTTGCCTGAAGAAGTCGGGATGGATTCCGCTCCTCTGGCCCAAATGTTTGATTATATCAAAAAGGAGAATGTCCCCATCCATAGCCTCCAGATCGTGCGGGACGGCAAATTAATTCTGGATTCTTATTTCTATCCTTTTCGCTCCGGGTTGCGACATGATGTTGCCTCCGTCACAAAGAGCATCACCTCCACCTTGACCGGTATAGCCATTGACCGCGGTCTTCTAAAAAGCGTTAAACAACCGGTTCTTCAATTATTCCCCGCTCACAAGCCGGCTCTGCTCGACGAAAGAAAAAACAACATTCTCCTCGAGCACCTCCTCACCATGCAGTCCGGTTGGGACTGCGGCTTCGAACCTTACGAAGCAAGGCTCTTTGAAATGCGCCGCACTCCTGATTGGGTTCAATTCATGCTCGATCTCCCCATGGTTGCCGAACCCGGCACCCGCTGGGCTTATTGCAGCGGTAATTGCCATCTCATCTCTGCTTTGATCACTCGAGTCACCGGCACAAACGAGTTGGGCTTTGCTCAGCGCGAACTTTTTGGGCCGCTCGGAATCTCAGATCTCCGCTGGGCCTCCGATCCCTTCGGCAACAACCATGGTTGGGGCGATTTACAGATGCTCCCCACCGACATGGCCAAAATCGGCCAGCTATTTCTTCAGCGCGGACAATGGAAAGGCCGTCGCCTCATCTCCGAATCGTGGGTCGATCAGGCCACTCGTCCCCACGTTTCAAAGACCAGCAACAGCGATCACTACGGCTATTTCTGGTGGGTTAAAGGCGAGCCCTACACCGGAATGTTTGAAGCTCTCGGCCGAGGCGGACAACGAATCACAGTCTGGCCAGCCAAAAAGCTCGTCTTGGTCTTCACCGGCGGCGAGTTCGAACCAGGCGATCTGGCCCCCTTTATTTTGAAGTCTCTTAGCACTGATCTCCTTTTACCTCCGAATACCGGTGACGCTGCCAGGCTTAAGGATCGAATCGCCATTGCCCAACAGGGTCCTCCCGCGCGCCCAATTCAAAAAATTCCCGCTTTGGCCCAGCGCATTTCAGGTCACACTTTCAAGTTGTCCACAAACACGCTGGGCTGGAGCAAAATGAGTCTCACCTTCAACAATTCTCCCCAGGCCCAACTCGACCTCGTCTGGAATCAAATCACACAGCACCTGCCTGTCGGCCTCGATGGAGTCCCACGTTTCGCCAATAACACCCTGGTTGATCTCCCCACCGCCACCACCGGTGATTGGAAAAATGAAAACACTTTCCATCTCGAACTAAACCTGGCCGGCGCCATCAATTTCTATGACGCCACTCTCACCTTCGCCAATGACCGCAACCTAAACATCATCCTCAAAGAAAAAACCGGCCTCAACCGCGAAACCTTTTCCGGCTCCCTCCAATGACTCTTTAACAGCTTCAACCTCCATGGTTGGATTGTCCTGACAAAACAAATAAGTCCATATTCATTCATCCCCGCTGCCGACAAAACGAAAACCTTCGATCAACTCTCTGGTTAATGAGGGAAAATTTGTTGGCTTTCCATTGAGGTAGGCCCCCTGGCGTGCATTTAACCAAATGCTTTGCGAAGGGATGTCATAAAGCATGTAAACGGAGTCTCCAGTATTGAGTTTCAAATCTCTCGCTAAAAAGAAGTTTCTTCCCACGAGGAGAAACTGTTGATTGTCAGCCAACCAAACCACTCTCTCAGTCCCAGGCGGCCCTTCATCGGCAGAAACAAAGAGTAATCGATCATTCTTTGCATTTTTCAATTCTCGCAAATGGATTTCAAAATTTCGATCAAAGCTTCGCAATTCCACGAGCCTCAGTTCGTACGTCCCATCAAGTGAAACAGAACGCAGAGAAACTCGAGACCTTTTCCAGCCGCAACCTGTCACGGCCATAACTAAGACCAGGAACGCAACAGCAAAGAGCTTTTTTACAAGTCCCATGAAAACTTAGACCTGCTTGAATTCGTAATCGTTTTATAAAATCCGCACATACTCCCGGATCAGACTATGGGGTGGAGTTTGCGATGCCTTTGAGTTGACGCATTCGACCCGGCCGGTCTCTCCCGAAAATGACGAGAATGGCCTTGGACAAATTCGGTTGAAAGTTTACAAGGTGGTGTGCGGCGCGGAACATCACCTATTTCCTTGTTCATGGCTATATTTGGCGCACTGCTAATGGGCATTCTTTTTAAGTTTCGGCTTTTTCCATTTTTTGCTTCGTCTGGTGGGCCGTTTGGATGATAGCGCGGTTCCCTAAAGAGGTCAGTAATAAAGGATGATTTCGATTGCCCCGAATACCGCCTCGAATCGGCATTGGGGGTTTCGATCTTCGGCAATGTGCCTGGTCGATCGCGTTGATCGCATCAACTTCTCTTTCACCGGCGTAGATAGGGTGGGTGGTTTGAGCCCGAATCCGCGTGGCAGGCAGGTAGAGGATTGATTAAATACCCTGGAACAGGACAGTAGAAGCCGAGCAATTTGAGGTTGCCTAACTCAAAATGTTGGAGCTTGGAAAAGTTTGTCGATCTGTTGAGATAGGAGCATGGAACAGCCAGGGCCTGTCGAGAGCGCTGTCCGTCCTGCGGCCACGCTCAGACGCATATTAAATTGCGGCTTAACATGGTTGAACAGAGCCTTCTTTATCGGTCTCTGGTCCATCATCTTCGTGGTCGTCAGTGTCCCAATCATCCAGATTGCCTCAGCAACAGTTTTGACCTTAATCGGCTTAGTCGGCTTTGATGTCGGGGATGTGAATTCGCGATGGGTGCAGCGTCTCTGGATTGTTGGTCCTTTCATCTGCGGCGCGTTAGGGTTTGTTTTGGGAATTCTCGGCATCCTTCCCTGTACCGAGAGAAGATGATTTCCTCCTATGACTTTAGTTGAGATAATCTCGCGCTGGATAATTCACCAGAAAGTTCCAATTTCTATTTCATTTGGCTTTGGCTTCCTGGCGTCTCTCATATACGTGCTGGCAGGTTATGCTCCCGGTGGGGGCCGTCTTGGAGCGTGGTACGTTCTATACTATCTTGGCTGGCCTATATCTTCGGCAGCTAACCAGGTTACTGCCAGACTCGAGGGGCGAGTTCCGAACTGGCTATTCGGATTCTGTTATGTTGCCGGAGTGATTGTCGCTGGGATGGTATCATTTTTCTTGGTGACCTCTATTATAAAGTTTCTGCTCTCGAAACTTAAAACGGAACCAAATCACGCCTGAACGTTTATGCTGCTTCCTCTAATCAGCGTGCCTTCGTTTTGTTAAACCATTTATCCCCGGAATTCTTGATCGTGTCAGTAAGGAGAAGATCCGAGGCGGTTCGTAAAATCTGCCCATTGAACGTAGTCATATCCGCCGTCGAGTGTTGTGAGGAAAACCGATCTAATATTTTGATTGGTTACAACTATCCACATAAATGGCGAATCTGATGGAGATTCAAATGGAAATTTCCTCGCAAATTGGTAATTCCCCGTGGGCAGCCAGTCAGGAAAGGGATTTGTAGAAGAGGGATTTATTGAGAGATCCGGGAAATCCTTTTGCACCGCCTGCCAGAATTGGGGGTAAGTCGTAAGATTTGTGTTTTTACTCCAGGCTTGGCTGATGACGTCAGCACTCAATGTGGCCATACCATTTCGAACCTTCCCAATATAAAGGTGCTCCGGTGTAATTCGAGAGATTCGTGCCCGATGCTTAAAGTATGCCGAGACAGATACGACCAGAATAAACGCGATGAATCCGCCAATCATACTGCTCTTCGCCATCTCACGAACATAAAACAGCCAAAAGCTCCAGAACAACGTCAAAAATAAAATCGAACAACCGAAAATACTCCGGTTCGGGAGGTGGGCGTTGGGGCGAAAACCTTCGTTATTCCCAATACAGCGCGAACTCTCTAAACCAATACACCGCGCATACCGTCCCCGGCGCAGTTGAAGTCGTCGGTTCCGCCATGAACATCTCAACAGTCACGGTGAATCGCCTCTCGGCCGATCGAAAAAGCGACTATTACCGGCGCGAGATCACCGTGGACAATACCGCTTCCGCGGTATATCAAACCATTACGAATGTGGCCGTTCTCAATCAAGGAACCAACGCTGACATCACGGCAACATCTTCATCCCCTAAACCCCCGAAATTTTCCAATATGACCTAGACGGCAACCTCACGAACGATGGCCGTTGGGTTTATCTGGGATGCCGAAAACCGGCTCGTCAACATGACGGCGAATTTGAACATCCCAAGCGCGGCCAAATTGAAACTGGATTTCGCCTACGATTATCGGCGGCCGAAGAACAGGGAAGATTATCTCTACTTGGAACGGTGCAGGTTACGTCTGTGAAAAAGATAACTTCGGTTCGCTTGACCCTTTTCTAAATGATGTTTTTATGAAGCCTTTCATTGATGTAAGCGTAATACGCGAACAAATGCGCGATGCTTTAAAGAACAAATAATGAATAAACGAATCATTGTTTTCCTCATCGGCGTGTCGATTATTGCCATTGTTCTTGCCCTAGCGATGCTCTCACATAAAACCTCATCGACAACGCTGGCCAGCGCGAAACTACCCGCCATTACTGGGTCAGGATATTCGTGGATCGAAGACAAAGATGGATTCCGAAGTAAAAGGGGAATTGTGATTACGAATGTTTTTGTCGCTTACACAACAAATGATTTGATTGCACAACAGTCAGCCTTCCTCTTCACGCCGGAAGACCAATTGGTATATGAGATGCTGCTTCAAGGCGCTAAACGTATAAAAAAGAATCCAGGCACTCCAAACATTCCCTACTTTTTCATGAGGAGAGAAAAAATTCGAATCGAGGAGATCCGTTCAGATCTCACATTACTACATAGAGAAAACATTCGCGCCCAAAACGTAAAACTGATGCTTAAGCCCATCGATGATAGTAAAGATGGCGAACTTTTCATTAACCAAAAACAAGGCTCCCTATAAAAGCCCAAACCTTAATGAACCGCCGTCACATCGATCTTATTTATGACAATTATGGCTTTACTTTTGGTTCTTTCGCTCTTGAATGTAAAGGCCGATTTTCAAACACAGGAAATGAGTATCTTGGAGATTGTTCAGTTTTATCAGCGGTCCAGTCACTTGCTCTCGGCCAAGACATGCATGGGCTTTTAAAATCCGGCTCTTCAATTTGTGGAAACAAAAGTTCAGTGGTAAACTGTTTGCTTCACGAGAAGCTTTTCAAACTCCGTTCATTTAGGTGATGAGAAACAACTCAAAATTTAAGATTGGCGTTCTGGCGGGTCCTCGCCCTGTATGGTTGGTCACGGTTTTAGTTTCGGTCTTGATGCTCTTTGTCGGTTGTGTAGTTCCCGAAAAAACTGCGAGCTCGAAGGGCCGGTCAGCGAAGGAGGGGGAATCTTCGGAACTCTCAAGGGAAGATAAGATTGTCGAAAAAATCCAAAATGAATCAGTCAAGGAGTTGATTGTCGAGCTTTCGTCTGAATTGCCGGAAATTCGCTTGGCTGCGGCAAGTGAGTTGTCTCGAAGATCCTTCAGTGCTTCTGAAGCAGTGCCAGCACTCTCAAAGCTGGCGCGGGAAGACAAAGATGAACAAATTCGTGAACGAGCGGCGGAGGCCCTTCGCAATATTCGGGGCTATGATGTGTTGCGATTGCCCGTCCCAAAAAAATCAACTCCAAATTAGCCTTAATCACATTCACACTCGGTGGCGATCCCCATGCCTATGGCCGTCGCTCAGCCCGTTGTTAATGTCATGTCTCGAATGAGGGCGACCGGTCAAACCATGTTTGTGCTATTGGCTGCTTTGGTCGTCGCTGGAGTTGTCTTTCGCCAAGAAAGGGAAATGTCGCGGTTGCGTTCGGCAATTGCAGAACTTACTGTTACCCATCCAATTCCTGCGGAGATCGAAGAACAACGTCGAGAGACGGCGGAAGTCCAGCATTTGCGAGCTGAGGTCGTTCAATTGCGCCACGAAATAGTGGGCATGACTTCACTTCGGGCAAGAATGGACAAGAAGTCCGCGGAAGTATCCGCTCGTCCAACAAACGCCAATCCCAAATTCACTCCCATCGACATCTTCGGTAACTTCGGCCCCGCGGCGGACACAGCGCCCATAGTTTCACAAGTTGCCGCATTCGCTGAATCGTCTCCTGAAGAGGCTGCCGGATGGGTCGCTGCATTGCCCGCCGGAGAGGAGCAAAATCAGGCGGCGCTGGCGGTAATCGACCGCTGGGTTCGTTCCAATCCCATCGGAGCCGCCACTTGGACAGCTCAATTCGGGGAAGGCCAATTGCGAGAACAGGCCATGGCTCTTGTCGCTCGACACTGGGGTCAAAGCGACTGGAATGCCACCGCTGGCTGGCTGGAGACGTTGCCGATGGGATCCTCCCGCGACGCCGCGATTGGAGCGTTCGTTACCAGCGCGGATGGATACGATATTCGACTGGCACTGGAATGGGCGAATCAAATTCAAGCTCCTGAGAACCGAGCCGAACGAGTCGAAACGACGGCCCGTCGGTGGCTGCGCGAAAATAATGAGGCTGCGCGCGCATGGTTGGAGCAAGCTCAATTGCCGACAGGGATGGCCGAGCGACTTTTGTCGGCAAAATAGTGTTATCCAACAGCAGGTCGGTGCCGTTCACAAATTCATGAGACCACTGGAAGAAGTGCTTTCGGCAATTCTAGTCCTTCTTGTGATCTGATTATGTTTGCAATGTGGTGGCTGCTTCGAGAAAACCGGATGCTTGCCAAGGCCAGTTTTTTAAATCCTTCGGATCGACTAAGAGGGCGAATGGCCGGGTGGGCGTGGGCGCGTCAATGGAAGGTGAATACGAGCGAGATCAGTATGTTGAAACCTGAACTTATATGGTATTTGGTGACGACCACCATAGTTTCCGAGTGCTATAAACAACACTCTGAAATTGCAGATTCGCTATGTTTTCCACTATACGTATGGGCAATGGAATCAAAATTCTGACGTCTTCAGCGCAAAGATTAAGCTTCGGCATATCGACTTGGATTTCCTCCACCAACCGCTTTCGCTAAATGAAAGAATGGTGTGCGAAGCTTGCCTCAAGCCAGCCCCGTTCCTTGAACTTCCGACACGACGAAGGCACGTTATTCCCCTGTCGCCGAGTTTGAAAGCTTATCCGATCAGCAGTTGTCCGAGATCTGCCCCGAGAGCCTCTGAAACTCCCACCAACTTTTTCCAATTAAATACTTGGCCATTTTCCCCCCTTGCATCATAATAGACCCGAGATTTTAAGTTGGTCTCGACGTCAATTCTAGTTGCCGTCGATCCCCACTAAACGGAATTCGGACACGTGGTGTGTCCCTCCCATAAATCTCAATCGTCGCCAAACCTATTTTGGTTAGAGCGGCAAAAATATGAATGCGCGAAACGTCTGTACAGGCCCCACCACCCACGGACGAATTGTCTCCACAAGTTTCGCATCTCTTGGCGCCTCCGCTTACCAAATCAAAAACCAGTTAATCGATTCACAATCAGCCGAAGGCTCAAAAGCCCAAATCCGCAATCCGCAATCCGAAATCCGCAATCTGTTGGAAGTCCTTGATTTAATGCTTATTAACCTGATTTATCCTTCAACCGCAGGTTCAAGCTTTTACTCAGTCCTGTGGCCGTCTGCAAAGACTCCCCAGTCCTTTCGATTGTCCTTCGCGCTCTTCGTGTTGTTCGTGGTGATCCCCCTTCTAAAATCCGCATTCCGCAATCGCCCCTGTGCTCACGAAACGCCCGTGTATCGGCATTTATCACGAATTATCGGCTTTGAAATTTCGCTCTTTAACTCAGTCCTCAGTCCACAGTCCTCAGTCCTGGTTATTGATTATCGGCGTTTATCACAAATTATCGGCTTTAAAATACCACTCAATTTCGATCGCCCTAAGCGGTTACCCTCGGTCCCTCCTTCCACGACATGTACAAAATTTACAATTTTACACAAAATTACACAGCGCGATTTACACCTTAAACCACTGTCCACTATTCACTTACCACTAAACACTACCTACACCCCCCACCCCCCATTTGTACAAATTCGATCAGCCCAAAACCAATTTCAAAAGCAACCGAAGGTTCAAACTTCCAAATCCGCATTCCGAAATCCGCAATCCGCAATCGCCCATGTGCTCACCAAACCCTTGATTATCGGGCTTTATCGGGTTTTATCGGCTTTCGAACTTCATCGGAAAAGCAGCCCAAAAGTCGAACCCGCATGTACAAAAAACACAAAAATGTACAAAATTACACAAACGTTTTTCGATCATGTACAAGCCGTAATAACTTCAGCACAAAGGTTATCGATCAAAGAAATGCTCAAAAACTCGACTCCCTCTCATCCCTCCCTTTTGTACAAAACGGGGAAGTTTTCTTTCGCACCGGAGTTTTGCCGGGAGGCCTTTTAAATTTTCAGCCCGTGAAGTTGGCGGCACCACAGGTCAACTGTCTCAGGCGAGGATTCGAATGGATTCAGCAGGTTCAGCGAATTGATCCCTTCCGCGTCGATAATTTCCCAATCGACAAAGTAACGGAGAGGTTGATTTTTCAATTGCTGCATGATGTGCGAACGGATGTTCGCTCGGGTGTTGGCTGGCGGCTTCCGCGTCGCTTCCTGGATTTCTGCCGCAGTCAGCTCCCAGGCTTCCGGTGTTTTGGCAAGAGCAACCCCAAGGCTGCGACTCGGGTCGATGTGATGGAATTCCAGGTCCTGTGCCCGAAGCCACGGATCGATCCACGAAATCTTTTCCGACTCCACGAACTGGCGGAACAACCACCGTTTCGTGATCCAATCGACCTTTCCTACGAGCGCTTCCGGATCTTTCGAAAGCGCCGAAAGGGTCTCATCCCAAATTTGCAGAACAATATCAGTTTCGGTGTCGCGCCCCTTAAACTCATTTGTGGCGGCATCACAATATTCGAACAGCAGTTCGACTGCGCTGGCGGATCGCCCATCCGCGAGCGTCGCCAGCCATGGACCATCCGGCTGGTGGGACATTCCCCGGAACGTCATCACAGCATCCGCAAGCACCACCTTCGGCATGTGATCCAGCTCCAGCAAATCGAGCACAAGAGAAGTGGTGCCCACCTTCAAAAGCAAAGTGGCTGGCAGCACACTGGTATCGCCATGCAGCAGATGAAGCCGCCGGTACTTTCGAGCGTCAGCCAGAGGCTCATCTCGGGTATTAATAATTGCGCGGTTAAACTGAACCCACTCGAACAAATCGTTATTGATATAATCGGCCCGCTGGCTGATTTGGAAGTGGCTGTCAGCCCCATGCCTGAGCAAGTCCCCGCGAAGCTCAGCCCCAGGTGTGGCGCCCACTCTTCCAGCGCCGACAAAAAGCTGTCGCAAAGTCAGAAAAGCCAAAAGAGAAAGAACGTTCGCTTCGGTCAAGGGAGCGGAACGGCGGACCAAATAATTTTCGTGGCAACCAAAAGTAGCGCCCGAGTAATGATCAATATTATTGCGAATGAAGCTGACTTGATCCTGCAGCCGAAGTTCTTTTACAGCCTGCAGGAGAATAGCATCGCCGGCGCGATCATATTTAAGCAGGTCGATCAGCGAGAGACATTCCGGCGTGCAATATTCCAGGTGCCCCATGTCCACATACGCCCGTCCCCCATTAAAAAGAAAGCCACCATTCCCCGCGGGTTCGTCCCAATCCCGCTGATGCATATCCGGAAGCCCAAACCTGGAGCGATCGAAAATCCAGTTCCGCACCCGGCCAACAGCGCTGGGTGGGCCCGAAGGGTCAGTCGTCAGGCACCCGTATTCAGTCTCCAGGCCGACAATGCGATTCATAGCTCGGCTCCAATTTACAGTAAACCCTTTGGCACGGAAAGCGGGTTCTCCCACGGATTTAGCAATCGGTGTTGCCCTGCCATCACGCTGGTAAAAAATTTATCTCCAATGCCCATGGTGCCATCGCCAGCCGTGCCGCTCATGGACCCATCCACCTCCCACCCACAATGCGTGCGGTCTCGGCGGGAAAGTATAACGACCCGGCACCCAGATCCATGCCCCGTTCCACGACCAGTAACCATTTACCCAGACATACCCTGGACCCGGCACCACCGGCACAACCTCCACTCGCGGCGGGGGCGGTTGAACCACCACCGTTTGTTGGGGTGGGGGAGGCGCAACCACCTGCGCGGGGGGCGGAGCCGCGGCTTCTGCAGGAGGTGGAGTGACTTGGGGAGCCGGTGCCGTCTGCTGGACCGCTTCATGAGGTAGAACGAAGGTTCCAGGCGCGTTGGTCAGAGTCACTCCCGGAACGGTTGACGTGACTTGCCCGGATTGCTGCTCGTAATAAATGGGCTGCCCCGAGGAATTTCCCCCAGGCTGAACCACATACGTAACCGGTGGCCTCTCTTCCGTAGCACAACCGACAGCAATGAGGAACACGCTGGAAAACGCGAGAGCTTTAGCTTTCATCATCTGTTCAGACGCAACCCGCCTTAAACAGTTACAGTCCGCGCAACCTCAGCCCGCGGATCCAGCCTACTTGCTCTTTGGTGCCCCCGGGCCATTGGTCTCTCCAAAAGTGCTTGCAGATCGTTCAAGATCCTTACTACTGCTTTTAGGATCACTTGCCGGAGTTTCTTTGATTGCTTCGGCCGGAGCGCCCGTCGCAACGGTCTTCGGAACGCCCGGATTCCCACCTCCCATGGTCCCTGGTTCGTTCCGGGAACATCCTAACAGTATGACTGTAAAAACAGCCGAGACGATTGTCCTTTTCATAAAACACTCTGCCTCCAATTCTGGCCTCCCGCTATCGGTGAAGATTTGGTAAATGGACTCAGGCATTATCCACGCGTCGTATGGCGGAGCCGACGAGCGAGCTGCTTGACGAATTAATTACGAGGGGAGCAGCAGGCTTATCGAGATACCAGGGATTGTTAACTATAAAAATTTGGGGTCCCCCTTTCATTAATATTAATCCCTTCAGGAACGTGGCTCGGTGTCGCACCAAAAAATGGTACCACTTTCTCTCCACCAGCTCGGGAACCATCACTCCAATAGGTCGGCCCGGATTCTCTTTCGCGAGCTTGCTCAGGTAATCAAGGAAAGGACCGTAGAACTCCCGGTACGCTGAATTGATTACAATGAGTTGCGGTGGCGGCAGCCCCGCCTTCCGTGCGGGTTCCGCAACAGTTTCGGCCCACTTATCTTCCAGGTTGTCCGCGCTGATTGCCTCGCTGTGTACCTGCACAGCCTGGACATAGGGCGTCAGGCGCATTGCCAGTCGCAGGGCTTTTCGCCCCACTCCATCGAGCCGTTTGAGAGGAATGACAACCATCGGCTCAGTCAGGTTTGTTAAATCAAGTGGCCCCTCCCACTCCGTTTTCTCCTTTAACGTTTCCTGATAGTTGCGCATTTGGTAAAAGAGCGTCGTCACCAGAGGAACCAGAACAAAGATCAGCCACGCGCCCTCCCGGAATTTAGCAGCGATAATAATCGTGAGCGTTAAACCAGTAGCGAAAGCACCAAAAGCATTGAAAACCAGTTTTCCAGACTTCCCCTTTCCAGTGGCTTTGCGCCAGTGAGCGACCATAGCCGATTGGGATATTGTAAACGCTGCAAATGCCCCAACCGCGAAAAGCGGTATCAGGCGATCTGTCACTCCGTTAAATACAATCAGCAGCGCCGCCGCGAGAATGCTCAGGAGTATAATTCCGCTGGTATAAACAAGCCGGCTGCCGCGATGCGCAAACTCCGCTGGTAAAAATGCATCCAGGGCAAGAACACGGCAGACTCGAGGAAAATCGGTGAAGCTTGTATTCGCTGAGAGACAAAGAACAGCTATGATCGCAAACATCGTGCTGAAGTAGAATGGCCCTTTTCCCATGACCGCCGCAATAATCTGCGAAAGCAGGCTCTCGTAGCCTTTCTGGCCTGGAACGGTTCCGGTGATGTGATACGCCTGAGTAAGAAAAGCCACTCCCGTAAGGAGTGCCGCAAGGATTAAGACAAGGCAGGTCAGTGTGATCCTGGCGTTGCGGACGGCAGGCCGTCGAAAGATTGGGACTGCATTGCTCACCGCTTCTACTCCGGTGAGTGCTGTGCAGCCACTGGCAAAGGCATGAATCAAAAGCCACCATGTAGCGGTCTGACTCACCGCGTTCATCGTTTTCGGTGGATGAACTACCGGCAGCGGGTGCCCGCTGCTCGAAAGGACTTTAGCAAATCCGATCCCAAACGTAATGAAGAGCATTCCGACAAAGAAGTACGTCGGGACCATAAAGAGAACTCCCGCAGTCCTGGTGCCCCGCAAATTCACTATCGTCAGCAGTATTAGTAATCCAAGGCAGATCCACAGAGTGTATGGAAGGAACGTCGGAATTGCCGAGACCAGGGCGCCAACTCCCGCTGCTATCGCTACAGCTACATTCAAGACGTAATCGAAACAGAGTGCCGTCGCCGCGAGCACCCCGGCAAATGGACCAAGGTTTTCTTTGGCAACAGTGTACGAACCTCCTCCGTTGGGGTACGCAGGAATGGTCTGCATGTAAGAAAAGAAAACGGTGAACAGCAGTCCAATGATGCAGACTGTAATCGGCATTATGTAGCCTGAGCCTGCGAGTCCCAAAGGTAGTAGAACCGTTATGGCGGCTTCCGGCCCATATGACGCGGAGCCAAGCGCGTCCAGGCCTAAAACTGGCACGCCTGCGGCCGGCGAAATCTGCTCGACCATCTCCTCTTCCGTCTTAAGCGGCCTGCCAATAAGCAGCTCTTGCAATCCCATCCCGAAAAGTCGCTTTGCAGCTATCTACTCGCAATAGAACGGCGCTCATTTTTTCCACGTACGTAAACTCCCGGATGCAGGTTCGCAAAAAGGCGGGGATTGGAAGGAAGGTATTGTCTCAGATGACTTCAAAGTCTATGGAACTTTCAACCTCATTGGCAATAAGCCCTCGTGTTTGACGCTCGACAAGTTCGGCGTAGTAACCGTCTTTGCGTATTAACTCCAGATGAGTTCCGGATTCGGCAATTACCCCATCTTTTAATACGAGAATTTTATCGGCGCGCACAACCGTAGCCAGCCGATGCGCGATGACGAAGGTAGTGCGATCGCGCATTAGGCGATCGAGTGCTTCCTGCACCAGAGCCTCGCTTTCAGCGTCCAGGCTCGCGGTCGCTTCATCCAGAATCAGTACCGGGGGGTTCTTCAGGATGGCCCGCGCGATAGTCACGCGCTGGCGTTCGCCCACGGAAAGGCGTCCACCTCGCTCGCCAACCATTGTTTCAAACCCGTCCGGCATTTGTTGGATGAATTCGTAGGCGTTTGCCGCTCTGGCCGCGTGCTCAATTTCCACTTGAGACGCTTCCGGACGGGCGTAGGCGATATTATTTCGAACTGTATCGTTGAAGAGAAGCGGTTCCTGAAGAACAACTCCAATATTCTGGCGCAATGATTTCTGTTTGATGTGGCGAAGATCCACCTCATCGAAGTAAATAATCCCCTCATCCGGATCGTAGAAGCGCATGAGGAGCGCCATTAGTGTGGTCTTGCCCGATCCGCTGGGTCCTACGATTGCGATTGTATCTCCCTGTTGCGCCTCAAGTGTGATTCCGCGGACGATGGGACGCTTCAACTTCTCATAAGAGAAATGCACATTTTCAAAAGCAATGTCACCACGCACCGGATTTGCTAATTCCACGGCGTCAGGCGCGTCGCCCAAAGTATCCTGCACATCGAGAATAGAAAAAATCTCGTCAAGCGAGACGGAAGCTCGCTGCACGGTCTGGTAAATACCGCTGAGGCCCTGGACAGGCCCAAAAAGGCCGCCGACGTACCCGAGAAAGGCGACGAGTGTGCCGACAGATTGTTCTCCCCTCACAACCAGCCAGCCACCAAGGCCTATAGCAGCGATGCGCGCCAGGGTGATGACCACGTTTGTTGCTGCGCCAAGTCCCGTATCGAGAACGACACCTTCAACGACAATATCGTTGGCTTTGCGAACGTCGGACAGGAATCGCTTCTTTTCCCGATCTTCCATGGCAAAGCTTCGGACCGTGACAATGCCGGAAAGTACTTCGTTAAATCTCGAATATATGCTCGCCCATCGATCCATAAGGGCACGGTCGCGCCTCGTTTGCTCGGGAGTGGCAAAAATCGCGATCATCGCGGGTATCGGAGCGAAAAACAAAACGGCGCAAGCCAGTCGCCAATCAAGGCGAAACATAACCACAATTGCGATGCACAAATAGAGAATGGCGGGGAAAACATTAAAAAGAATTTGGGTGATCGCATTGATAAACCCTTGAATTCCCCGATCCAAACGAGTCATTACAGCTCCTACTCCCTCCTTTTTGTGAAAGCTGAGGGGAAGGCGGTGAAGTCGCTCGACCGTGGCCTGAAGTAACTGGTAATGAATCCCAAGTCGTGTGTGCCATGTCATCCAATTTGAGGCAGCGGTCACGAGTTCTCGAATGATTCCCAATCCCACCAGCCAAAGAACTCCTTTCAGAAGGGGCGCGGCAGCAGGAGTGCTGGAAAGCGCATCGATGATAAATTTCATCACGAGCGGCTCAGCGGCATTGATCGCAGCTAAAAAAAGCGTAATCCCCAGGATCGTGAAAACTTTTCCGCGGAATGGCGCAGCAAAATGCAGCGCCCGCTTTAATCGTCCGGTGTCGAGTTTCGCTTTGGTTCCCAATCGATTAGGCACTAAACCCTCCCCGCAGAAGCTCGTAGGGCCTTTGAAAAAATTCAAGCGTGAGTCAGAATTGAGAAATGCTAATTTATGCTGATCCAAAGACATCTGCCACTGTTGAACAGGCGATGCTTGGGTTGGAGGGACTTCAGGGCAGGGACTTACTGATCGCACGAGGCATGCTGGAGCAAGGATTAGCTGACGCAGGCTTTGAAAATGGCGAAGCACTTCCTAACACCAAAATCGAACTCAAAACCCCCGAAGGCTTTGCCTTTTATCAATTGTACCCGGAACAGTATCGCCGCGCCGCGCAAAAATGGCTGCGCGAATGCAAGTCCGCAGGGCCTGCAATCGTAATCGGGATACGAAGCATTGGAACTACTCTGAGCCACGTCGTCTGGGAGGAGTTAAGAAAGGCAGGCGTGGAGGTATCGAGATGCACCGTTCGTCCGCAGGGTGATCCTTTCCAGCGAAGAGTGAAACTTCCGGATTGGGTCACTCCGTCGGCAACAGCATATCTCGTCGTGGATGAAGGTCCGGGACTGTCAGGCTCCTCCTTTGGGTGTGTCGCGGCAGAGTTGGAAAGAAGGGGAGTGGAACGGAACCGGATTCATTTTTTTCCTGGTCACCCGCACGATCCAGGCTCAGCCGCATCGGAAGAGACGCGCAAACTGTGGAGAGACATTGCACGTTGGAATGTGCCCCCCGAAACTCCCGTTTTGGAAAAAGATGTCGAATGGAAGTACATAGGGCCAGCACTTCCATGGCCTTTTGACTGCTCCGGACAAGCAGAACGAAACGCACGACGCTCCTCGGAACTTTCCTTCGGTCTACCGGTGCTTGAACATCGGGATTGGTGGCTATCTTTTCCAATAATACAGGGACATCAAGCCGCTGTGGACCCATTTACCTTGGCTGCACACATCGTTGCAGTCGCGGATGAGCCCCTTAGATCTGAGGATGAAATCGAAACCGAATACCGACTGCGAGAAATGTTGCTGGTAAATGTTGAAAAATACTTTCGAAATAAAAACTTATCAGAATCTCTCAAGGGCTGGCTTGAAAAACTAATCCTCACCCGCGGAAGTAAATCTTCAGGGGATGGAGAACTCGGCCCAGGGAGCTGGATACGCGCGTTGGATGGGAGGCTCTGGAAAAAGAACACGCAGGGAAGCAAACTCTCGCATTTTGTCGCATATCGATTGCCTGTTTGGTGGGACGTGGCGCAGGCAATTGTCGAATGGGAATTTTCAGCCACCGAAGAGGAGGCATTTTTACAGCTCATAAATGCTAAACTTCTCCTGCCGAAGAATTCCGAACTTGAATTTTTTAAAATGGCAGTCGCGGCCCTGGGGCTTGGCAAGTCTGTAATGCTGCAACAATCCCCCGGAAAAAAATATGAGCACCGCGTTTCTTTAACATTAGAAAAAATTTTTGGCGCGCTGTGTTTTCAAGAAGTTACCGCCCACAAATAGTACCATGGCAAGTGCTAGCATTGCTATTATGAACTGAGGCCCCTACGACCTTTTTCGTACGCTTACGAATCGTTTTTTCGGGGTCGAGCTGGATGAGAAAGTCAGATTAAGACCAATTGGTTTTCCCCATCTGGTAAACAATAATTTCGTTATCCGACAGCAAGGACCAAAGACCTTGGAAAAAGTCGGTGGCTGGTGACAGACAGATCAGAAGCCCAAACTCTTCGGGCCCTGTACATCGGAGAACAGCATGATAAAAAATGTATTGATTACCGGAGGAGCAGGATTCATAGGCTCACATCTAACGGACGAACTCTTAAAATACGGACATAACGTACGCGTTTTGGATAATCTCTGCGATCAGGTGCACGGAAAAGATTCCGCGCGCCCGGAATATCTCAATTCTGAAGCAGAGTTTTTCCAGGCGGACATTCGTGACCCGAACGCTGTTGCAGAAGCGCTGAAAGGGATAGACGCCGTCTATCATTTAGCGGCTGCCGTCGGCGTTGGGCAAAGCATGTACCAGATACAAAAGTACACGTCCATCAATAACCTGGGGACTGCAGTACTTTGCGAAGCTCTCATTAAAAGACCCGTAGAAAAGCTGGTGGTGGCCTCTAGCATGAGCATTTATGGCGAAGGATTGTACCGCGATGCCGGTGGAAAACTCACCTCAGGAAATGAGCGGGCTCTGGACCAGTTGAAGCGCCACGAATGGGAATTGTGCGACGCTGCCGGAAATGAACTGATTCCCGTTCCCACTCCAGAAAGTAAAACTCCTTCACTGGCATCCATCTACGCCCAATCCAAATACGATCAGGAAAGGATGTGTTTGCTCATCGGCCGAGCGTATGCAATTCCGACTACCGCACTTCGCTTTTTCAATGTGTATGGAACACGGCAATCTCTTTCCAATCCTTATACAGGAGTCATGGCAATTTTTGCTTCACGCTTATTGAACAACAAACCTGCCATGATTTTTGAAGATGGAAAGCAACGCCGCGATTTCGTGAGCGTTTATGACATTGTTAAGGCATGCCGGCTGGCACTCGATGCCCCTGGTGATGAAGTATTCAACGTGGGAAGTGGGCAAAACTATACGATCCTCGAATTGGCTGAGCGTTTGGGGAAGGTCCTCGGCAAGGAGCACATCGAGCCGTCAATTACCGGGAAGTACCGAACCGGTGATATTCGCCACTGTTTTTCCGACATCACCCGTGCGCGCGAAAAACTGAAATACGAACCTTCCATTACTTTGGAGAAGGGCCTTACCGAACTCACTCAATGGCTGGAGGGGCAAGTTGCCATAGATAGTGTCGAACAGGCAGGCGCTGAACTGGCAGAAAGAGGATTAACCGTATGAAAATTTCCCACGACTTATTTGGTGGCTCAGGAAACGGCGCCCTGGAAAACTCAAAACCAGTTTTGATCACCGGAGGCGCAGGGTTTATTGGGACAAATGTTGCGAGCCGATTTCTGAGCCGCGGCCAGCGTGTGATACTTTTCGATAATCTTTCGCGCGCTGGGGTGGAGAAAAATGTTCAGTGGCTTCGCGAAACCTACGGAAGTCTGGTCCAACTCGACCAATCCGATATTCGTGATGCCAAAGCCATCCGGCGCGCAGTCAAAGGCTGCTCTCGAGTCTTTCATTTCGCGGCCCAGGTGGCCGTTACCGAAAGCCTGACAGATCCCATTTTCGATTTTGAAGTAAATGCGCGGGGCACTTTGAATTTATTAGAAGCGCTTCGCACTCAGGAGATGCAAGTCCCTCTGCTTTTCACGTCCAGCAACAAAGTTTACGGGGAAATGGGCGATGTGGAAATGCGTCGAAAGGAAAATCGCTACGAACCCGCCGATCCACAAATCAGAAAATTCGGCTTTTCCGAGGAGCGAGCGCTTCAGTTTCATAGTCCATATGGATGTTCTAAAGGAGCGGCCGGCCAGTATGTCCTCGATTATGCCCGCACGTTTGGATTGCCCGCGATTGTGTTTCACATGAGTTGCATCTACGGCCCGCATCAATTTGGTAATGAAGATCAGGGATGGGTAGCTCATTTTCTGATCCGCGCATTGCAGGGCGCAGAAATCACCCTTTATGGAGATGGCCGCCAGGTGCGTGATGTCCTCTTCGTCGAGGATTTGGTCGATGCCATGTTGCTGGCGCAAGAGAATATCGCAGCTCTCTCCGGGCAGTCTTTCAACATGGGAGGCGGACCGGCAAATACCATCAGCCTTCTGGAACTACTGGATTTAATTAACCAGATAAACCATTCCAAAACGTCCATCCGGTTTGAAGACTGGCGTTCGGCCGACCAACGTTATTACGTCTCTGACATTCGCAAATTCTCTAAAGCCACAGGGTGGACCCCTAAAACCAAAGTCGAGGAGGGTGTGGAAAAACTCTATCAATGGCTTACCACACAGGGTGGGGCAATGCCGCGGAGTGTTAGACCTTTGCTAACGAACGATTCGGCTCCGCGAAATGGACGTAACCCTCAGCGAAAATCGAGACAGCCACGAAGCAAGAGACTTTGGCAACCTTCTGCCGGGATTGCTCACGACCTCGTAGAAAATTAACAGCCTTCGGACGTCGTATGAATAGAATGCAAGCGGCGGTCCTTGAAGGAACCTCCAGAGCCTCAATTCGAAAAACAGAGATTCCGGAAGCTAAGGCCGGTCAGGTGCGCGTTCGTCTGGAAGGTTGCGGGGTGTGCGGGTCCAATCTTGCTCCCTGGGAAGGCCGCCCCTGGTTCAATTATCCATTAGACCCAGGAAAACCGGGGCACGAGGGATGGGGAACGATTGACCAGATCGGACCGGAAGTGACAGGGTTGAATCCCGGGGACAGAGTTGCTCTCCTTTCTTATAACGCTTTCGCGGAGTTCGACGTTGCTTCAGCGGACACGATAGTTCCTCTTCCAGCCGCTTTGAAAGACAAACCTTTTCCCGGAGAAGCTTTGGGTTGCGCCATGAATGTATTCCGCCGGTGCGAGATTGAACCAGGCGCCACCGTGGCCATTGTAGGTATTGGATTTCTAGGCGCGGTGCTAACTGCTCTCGCGAAGAGAAGGCAAGCCCGTGTTATCGCGATTTCGAGGCGCGAATTTGCTCTGGAAATCGCGCAAACCTTCGGTGCCGATGAGTTGGTCAGCATGAATAATTCGAGCATTGAGAATGTAAAGCGAATCACTGACGGGATTGGTTGCGACTGCGTGATTGAAGCAGTTGGTCTCCAGGAAACCCTCGACTTAGCAACTGAACTCACACGCGAACGTGGGCGTTTAGTCATTGCGGGTTATCACCAGGACGGGCAGCGAACGGTGAATATGCAGCTTTGGAATTGGCGTGGTCTCGACGTGGTCAATGCTCATGAACGAGATCCCAGGGTTTACGTGGCCGGGATGAGAGAGGCGGCTGCAGCAATTGCATGCGGCGAGTTGGACCCTACTCCCCTGTACACGCATCTATTTGAGTTGGACAAAATCAATACGGCCTTCACCACCATGAGGGAACGCCCAAACAGCTTTTTGAAAGCCCTTGTACAATTATGATTCTTTCATCTACCGTGGATGAAAGCTGGACTCAGCGGAAAAAGCCACAATCCGCCAGGGCCCGTCTCGGTTTCCTGGGAGTCGGCTGGATCGGCCGAAACCGACTCGAAGCGGTAATCCAAAGCGGAATGGCGGAAGCAACCGTAATCGCTGAGCCTGAAAAGACGATCGCTGACAGCATGAGAAGTCTGGCTCCAGAAGCGGAGATTGTTACTTCTTTGGATGAGTTGCTTCGTTACGATATTGATGGCGTCGTCATTGCCACCCCAAGTGCCATGCATGCCGAACAAGCGGCTCGTGCATTGGAAGCAGGCAAAGCTGTGTTTTGCCAAAAGCCCCTCGGACGAACAGCAAAAGAAACTTCCGAGGTGGTGCAAGCGGCGAAAAGGGCGGACCTGCTCCTCGGGGTCGATTTGTCTTACCGGCATCTCACAGAGGTCCAAAAGGTCAGGGAATTAGTGAGAAGCGGAGCTTTGGGAAGCATCTTCGCTCTGGACCTTGTCTTCCACAACGCGTACGGCCCCGATAAACGGTGGTTCTATGACCGGAAACTATCAGGAGGTGGTTGTGTCATCGATTTAGGCATTCATCTCGTTGATTTGAGCTTGTGGATACTCGATTTCCCAAAGGTAACCAGCGTGAGCAGCCAATTATTTGCTAACGGTCACCGTCTTCGCCCCAACCCGCTGGAGGTGGAAGATTACGCCACCGCCAGTTTCGATCTTTCCACAGGCGCGACAGTGCAGTTGGCCTGTTCCTGGCGGCTTTCAGCGGGACAAGACGCAGTTATCTCCGCTGCTTTTTATGGTACGAACGGAGCGGCGTGCGTAAGGAATGTCGGTGGTTCTTTCTACGACTTTAGGGCAGAACGCTTTTCCGGAACGAGTGCCGAACTTTTATGTGAACACAAAGGTGGCTGGGGCGGTCGAGCAATTTTGGATTGGGTCCGAAAATTGAATGACGGGTCACGATTCGACAGTGAAATGGAAGGCCTAATTTCTGTCGCTGAAGTGCTCGATCACATCTACGAGGGAGGGTGGCACCATGCGTAGCCCCGTAAGCCGAATTCTGATGACGGCTGATTGCATCGGCGGCGTTTGGAGTTATTGCCTTGGCCTCGCTCGCTCTGCGCGGTGGAGAGATATTAATATTTATTTGGCAACGATGGGCCGGCCGCTTTCTCGAAGCCAGGCTGCCGAGGCTGCTGCGTTGCCAAACCTGCAAGTACTGGAGAATCCCTGCAAACTCGAGTGGATGGATGATCCGTGGTCGGACGTGGAAGCTTCGGGGGAATGGCTCCTTGAACTTGAAGACCAATTTTCTCCTGACATTGTTCACTTGAACACCTACGCGCACGCTGCCCTACCGTTTCAGGCACCAAAGGTTCTCGTGGGACATTCCTGTGTGCTCTCATGGTTTCAGGCGGTAAAAGGTACTTCGGCGCCTGAGCCTCAATGGCAAGAATATCGACGAGCGGTTCACCGTGGACTGCACGCGGCGGATGTAGTTGTCGCCCCTTCCTGCGCGATGCTTGATGCATTAAACCAATTTTACGGCCCATTTCAGAATTCTACGGCCATATACAACGGAGCTGATCTGAGCACTTATAGGCCTGGCAATAAAGAACCATTTGTCCTCTCAGCAGGCCGATTGTGGGATGAAGGGAAGAACATTGAATCTCTCGCCGATGTCGGAACCGGAATTGACTGGCCGATTTACGTGGCTGGGGAGAGAGGGGATTCGAAAAAAGAGAATGAAAGCTGGAACGCCTTGCGCTCCCTTGGAAAACTTTCTTCTGCAGCTTTAGCTGGCTGGTTGGGCAGAGCTTCAATTTACGCATTGCCTGCTCGTTATGAACCATTCGGGCTTTCCATTCTGGAAGCGGGACTTTCGGGATGCGCTTTGGTGGTCGGCGATATTCCCAGTCTGCGGGAAATCTGGGGTGATGCCGCCTTATTCGTGAAACCGAATGACCCGCTTCAGCTGAAGCAAATGCTTCAACGACTTATTCTAGACAGGAGCGAGTTGGAAGCACTTTCTCGTCAGGCGCTGAACCGTTCCAAGCAGTTCGGCATTGATGAAAGCGCGAGAGCTTATCTGGATGTTTATCGTGATCTCATCGCCAAAACCCGGAGAGAAAAAATGGAACTCATCCCATGCGCATAGCCATGTTCTATCACTCCCTGGTTTCCGATTGGAACCATGGGAATGCTCACTTTCTGCGTGGAGTAGTGACTGAATTGCTCGCCAGGGGCCATACTGTCAAGGTCTACGAACCAAAGGATTCATGGAGTCGTATCAACTTGATTGCGGAGCATGGAACCACTCCGCTGGAGAATTTTAGGCGAGTATACCCCAAACTCACTTCGACTGAATATGAGCTGGCTAGCCTGGATCTCGAGAGCTTACTGGACGCCGTGGATTTGGTAATAGTTCACGAATGGAATTCTCCTGAGCTGGTCCGCTCGATCGGCGAACACCGTGCCCGTTATGGAAAGTATGCGCTTCTGTTTCACGACACTCATCATCGAATGGTGACTGACCCGGACAGCATGGAGCGATATGATTTGGACCACTATGATGGCGTGCTCGCCTACGGCAACGTCCTGCGCGACTTGTACGACAGTACAGGTCGGGTGCGTAGCGCATGGGCGTGGCACGAAGCTGCTGACACACGCCTGTTTCACCCTCAGCCTGACGTTGTGCCGGAAGGTGACGTGGTTTGGATTGGTAATTGGGGTGACGATGAGCGCAGCGCCGAACTACGTGAGTTTCTGATCAACCCCATTCAGAACTTGCAATTAAAAGCGCGCGTTTACGGTGTGCGTTATCCAGAAACAGCGCTGAAACAATTGGCGGATGCGGCCATCGATTATGGGGGCTGGCTGCCCAACTTCGAGGTTCCAACGGCATTTGCCAGACACAGGATAACAGTGCACGTCCCGCGGCGCCCTTACGTAAAAGCTTTGCCCGGGATTCCCACAATCCGGCCTTTTGAAGCGCTTGCGTGTGGAATTCCACTGGTCTGCTCCCCATGGGATGATGCCGAAGGACTGTTCCGGCCCGGTGTCGATTACCTTCAAGCAAAAACGGGAGAGCAAATGGCAGAAAATATAAAATCGATTCTTGCCGACTCCGCGCTATCGCGATCTCTTCGCGAAAATGGTTTGGAAACAATTCGAAAACGCCACACCTGCGCGCACCGTGTAAACGAATTATTGGAGATCGTTGGGCGCATTAAGTCTTCCGGATCTACAGAGGCTCATGGCCGAGAGCCTCAATTGTGCGCTTCATCAACTGCTTTATGACAAGACCCATGAACATTGCTTTTTTTGGTTCCAGTCTGGTGTCAGCCTATTGGAATGGAGCTGCGACTTATTACCGAGGCTTGATCCGGGCCCTTCATGAACGGGGGCATCGTGTCACATTTTACGAGCCAAATGCTTACGGCCGGCAGGAACATCGCGATATTCCGGATCCGGATTGGGCTCGAGTTGTAGTTTATTCCGGCTCCGATGAAAACGCGGCTTTCCAGGCCGTTAAAGAAGCTAGCCATGCAGATCTCCTCGTAAAAGCCAGCGGGGTTGGAGTCTTTGATGAACTGCTTGAAAGGGCTGTCATTGAAGCTCGCCGTCCATCCGGTTTGGTGGCCTTTTGGGACGTGGATGCTCCCGCCACCCTGGATCGAATTGAAAAGAATTCTGATGACCCATTCCATGAGCTGATTCCTGAGTATGATGTGGTCTTCACCTACGGCGGCGGGGACCCGGTCATTCAGGCCTATCGAGCCGCGGGAGCGCGCGATTGTGTTCCCATTTACAACGCGCTGGATCCTTATACACACCATCCAGTCCAAAAAGACAAACGCTTCGAAGCCGACCTGGGATTTCTCGGAAATAGGCTTCCCGACCGTGAAGCTCGAGTGGAGGAATTCTTTCTAAAGGTGGCGGAGAGGCTGCCTCAAAAGCAATTCCTTATTGGCGGCAATGGCTGGCATGACAAACGGATGAGTTCCAATGTGCGGGATGTCGGACACGTTTACACACGCGACCATAATGCTTTTAACTGCTCTCCCACAGCCGTGCTGAACATAAATCGGGAGAGTATGGCCCGTTATGGCTTCTCTCCTCCAACTCGAGTTTTTGAAGCGGCGGGTGCAGGCGCATGTTTGATCACCGATCATTGGGAAGGAATTGGAATGTTCCTTGAACCCGATCTCGAGGTTTTAGTCGCGACCACTGGCGAAGACGTTTACGCCCATCTTGCCGACCTAACCCCTGAAAAGGCCTCGAGACTCGGACGCGCTGCTTACAAGCGAGTTCTTTCCGAACACACTTATGAACATCGGGTTCGTAAGTTTGAGTCCACTCTCAACCAGCTCGGCAAAGAGGTGGCGGCATGAAAACAATTCTCCCCGACTTGCCGGACGCTGCCAGTTTTTCCGAGAGAAAACCTGACGCTCAATGGAAAAACACTGTTGAGAAGAAAGGCGCTAGCCTAAAAATTGTTGTCTTGGGGTTATCGATCACCTCCTCCTGGGGAAATGGTCACGCGACAACCTATCGCGCTCTCCTCCGTGAGTTGTCCAAACGAGAGCATTCAATTCTTTTCCTGGAGCGGGATGCGGAATGGTATGCCTCAAACCGCGATTTACCGAACCCGCCATTTTGCCGGACAGAGATTTACGAAAGCTTTAGTGACCTGAAAGAACGGTTCGGTTCGGAAATTCGTGGCGCTGATCTGGTCATCGTTGGGTCGTTTGTTCCAGAAGGAATTGTCATTGGCGATTGGGTGACTTCTGTGGCAGGTGGCGCGACAGCATTTTACGACATCGATACCCCCGTGACTCTCTCTCTTCTCGGGAGTGGCCGATGCGAGTATCTCACCCCAAAGCTGGTTTCTCGTTATAACCTGTATCTCTCCTTTACCGGAGGTCCCACACTTGATCTTCTTCAAGATCGATATGCTTCTCCCATGGCGAGAGCTCTTTTTTGCTCAGTCGATCCTTCACTATATCATTATCAGGATCGTCCAATGCGCTGGGACCTGGCTTACATGGGAACCTATAGCGATGACCGGCAACCAACTCTGGACAATCTCCTCATTCAACCTGCCGTCCGCTGGAACTCTGGCCGGTTTGCCGTCGTCGGACCGCAATATCCCAAAGAAGTACAGTGGCCCGGTAATGTTGAGCGGGTTGAGCATCTTTCACCTCGCGAACACAGCGATTTTTACAATTCGCAAAGATTTACCCTGAATGTCACACGAGCGGACATGATACGGGCCGGGTATTCTCCCAGCGTCCGGCTGTTCGAGGCCGGAGCATGTGGAACTCCAATAATAACAGATTACTGGCCGGGATTGGAAAGTTTCTTTGCTGTCGGGCGTGAAATTCTTGTCGCCAGGACGGCAGAGGAATCTCTCATGTACATAAAAGACCTTTCAGAAGGCGAACGGAAGGAAATTGGCAAGGCCGCTCAGAAAACGATTCTCTCAAAGCACACCGCATCGCATCGCGCGGCAGAGTTGGAGCAATACGCCTTTGATCTCATCAATCCAACAATGGGAGGAGCCTGAAATGAAGATTGTTATTTTTGGTTTATCAATCACTTCTTCCTGGGGGAACGGCCATGCGACTCTCTGGCGCGCGCTTTGGAGGGCGATGGTGAATCGTGGGCATCGACTCGTTTTTTTCGAAAAGGACGTTCCATATTATGCCGCGCATCGTGATCTTTTTTCACTCACGGGAGGCGAAATTGTCCTCTATCCCCAGTGGGATGCTGTCACGACTCGCGCTGAACGCGAAGTAAACGATGCCGATGTTGTGATTGTGACGTCGTACTGTCCGGATGGAGTAGCGGCGTCCAACATAGCCCTTGAATCAGCGGCCACGGTTAAGTCCTTTTATGACCTTGATACCCCCGTGACGTTGGACGCTCTTCGCTCAGGGCAAAATGTTTTCTATTTGCCGAATAACGGTTTGAGGGATTTTGACGTTGTACTCAGTTATACCGGAGGTGAAGCAGTTGAGGCTTTAAAGACAGAATTGGGCGCCCGGCGTGCAGTTCCACTTTACGGAAGCGTGGACCCTGACGTTCATCATCCTGTCCCGCCCATAGAGGGTTACAGGTCTGATTTTTCTTATTTGGGAACCTATTCTGATGATCGTCAGGAAACTCTCGAACGCCTTTTTATTGAACCTGCCAGACAATTGCCTTCAAAAAGATTCCTCATTGGAGGCGCGCAATATCCTGAGTCCTTCCCATGGAGTCCCAACATTTTTTTTGTTCAACATCTGCCCCCATCCGAACATCCGGCATTTTTTTGTTCATCACGCGCCACCCTGAATGTCACCCGTCGCGCAATGGCAAAGATGGGATATTGCCCCTCGGGTCGTTTGTTTGAGGCAGCCGCATGTGGAGTTCCACTCATTAGTGATTCCTGGGAGGGGTTGAGTGAATTTTTTGAACCAGGCGCTGAAATTGTGACAGTAGAAACCACAGAGCAAACCCTAGTTGCCTTGGAGCAGGGTGAAGACCTTAAACTCATGGGACAACGCGCCCGCCATCGAACTCTCGACCAGCATACGGCATCGCGCCGTGTAATGGAGTTTGAAGAGATTATACAATCTGTAACCTCGGGAACTGCTCAAGAAGACCAGTTGCTCGAAAGCACCGTGACTATCGCTTGATGGAGCTTTGTATATGTTGGGAATAATACCAGCCGCCGGAGAAGGAACTCGGATTCAACCTCTCGCGTTCTCAAAAGAACTCTTGCCGGTCGGGAGCCGCATTGATGGTAAGACCGAACGCCCCCGCGCAGTCAGCGAATACCTTGTCGAGCGGATGATTATTGGTGGGGTTGATCGAATATGTTTCATCATCTCCCGAGGGAAATCAGATATTCTGGAGTATTACGGAGCTGAACTTGGTTCTGTCCCGTTTTCCTATTCTGTCCAGCCCGGGCCAGGGGGTCTTTGTGATGCGCTCTTCCGCGCAATTCCACTCGTGAACCCTTCCGAACCTGTACTAATCGGCTTGCCGGACACGATTTGGTTTCCGGATAATGGTTTTACAACCCTTGGAGACGACCTCCTATCGTTTCTTCTATTTCCAGTTGAACATCCGGAATTTTTCGACGCCGTTGTAACCGATCAGGACGGATTCGTTCGTGAAATCCAGGTCAAGCAAATCGGCGCAGCCTCCTCATGGATTTGGGGTGCGTTTAAAATGCCTGGTTCTATTTTCATTGACCTTCACAATCTTTGGCATGAGCGCGAGCGCCAGGATGAATATTTCGGTACTCTCGTCAACGCATGGCTGGCGCGGGGAGGAAAAGCAATGGGTATCCGTTCCGGTGTTTCGTACGTTGATGTCGGCACTCTTCATGGATATCGGGAAGCGATCAATTTGTTAAGTCAGCTTCCCGCCTGCGACCCCGCTGGCACACATCTTCCCATCCCGGCGGCGAAACCGATCTCCCGCCGGACCCTTAACCCTTTACAACAGCAAATTGCCCGAACCTGAAACATGCAACCATTCACTTATTAAACTCACTATGAATTCAGATCTCATTACGAGTGCGGAGGAAATCCAGCACCGAGTGCGACAGCTCGGAAAATGGTTTCATAATATCAACCTTCGCGGGATCCAAACAGCTCCGGAACATTTTCTGGGTGATTATCCCACTTTCAAATGGCGCCAGTTCGAACGCTCCATCCCGTCTGACCTGAGCGGGAAATCCGTTCTGGATATCGGTTGCAATGGAGGCTTCTACTCGATCGAAATGAAAAAGAGGGGAGCTGATCGGGTCGTCGCGATCGACATGGATGACGAATATCTTTCTCAGGCCCGCTTCGCTGCTGAAGTCCTCGATTTGGACATCGAATTTCATAACCTTTCCGTCTATGATGTTGCGGAGCTAAACGAGAAATTCGACGTGGTCCTCTTCATGGGGGTTCTTTATCACCTCCGACATCCACTCCTGGCTTTGGACTTGATTCGCGAATATGTAGCGGACGATCTTTTTATTTTTCAATCTCTTCAACGCGGAAGCTCTGAAGTCTTCGACCCAAAGCCCAATTATCCTTTTTCGGAGCGAGATATTTTTGAAGAGCCTGGCTTTCCAAAAATGTTCTTCATAGAAAATAAATACTCTGATGATCCGACCAATTGGTGGTTTCCGAATCGGGCGTGTGTTGAGGCCATGTTACGCAGTTCGGGTTTTACCATTAAATCCCATCCTGAGGAGGAGGTCTTTGTTTGCACGGTCGCTGAGACTCCCATTAAGCACGTCATCCCTGGAAAAGAAAGGCTCAGCTATGATTGAAGCCGTCATGTTCTGGAATGAACCAAACAATAAATCACACTGGGATTTTGAAGCCGATCCAGAATGGCGGATTTTCGCGCGCATGATTCGAATGGCCTCCGAATCCGTAGCCGCCGAAAATCCACAACTTTTGCGCGTTTTAGGTGGAATTTCACCCATTGATCCGAGTTTTATTCAGAACATGAAGCGACAGGGCGCTTTGGACCTTTTGGATGTGGTCGCGGTGCATGGCTTTCCTCTGGATTGGAATCACTGGCAAATCAATGATTGGCCGGAAAAACTGAAGGAGATTGAAAATGTGGTCGATCGTCCTGTCTGGGTTTCAGAAGTCGGCGTCTCGACCTTTGGAGCAGAGGAGGTGCAGGAATTCGGCCTTCGTCGCACCGCAGAATTACTGATCAATAAGGTGCCACGAATCCATTGGTACAGTCTCTTTGATTTGCCCCGAGCCTGGCCGGCCACAACCCGGCACCGGGAGGCCGAAGGGTCCTCTTATTACCGTCATTTCTACATGGGCCTCATCAACGAGCATGGCGTTCCAAAACGCGCTCTTCAACATTTCCCTGAATTCACTCCTGAGCTCGGCATTTGCCAATGGTTCCATTTCCAGGACCACCGATTGAAGGACGCCGTTCGCTGGCTCAAGGATCTTGGGGTGAAATATTTGCGCACTGGCTTAAGCTGGGCCGACAGCTATCGCGAGAATGCCCTTGAGTGGTTCGACATCCAAATGCGCGCGCTCGAGGATTTCAATGTTACAGTCACGTTCTGTTTCACGCCAGAGCATCGGGGAATTCTTCCCCACCACACAAGCCCTCCCCAGAAAATAGAAGAATTCTCTCAATTCTGTGTGGATATGGTTCGACGATATGCCCCAGCAAACTCACAACGCCAATTGGTCCTCAATTCGGTGGAAGAGGTTTCCCGTCGCGGATAGTTATGACTCTCTCATCTCACGCCATTTCGAATGCCTCCCTGTCCCCAGATGCGGAGGAAATTCTGGAGTGGCTGGTCGAGGGAGAGAACTCATCCTTTTATAAAGGAATCATCGTCGCAGCTCATCCCGATGATGAGTTCATCGGAATCAGTTCACGGCTGGGCTTTTTGCGTCGTAGCATCCTGCTTCACACAACTGATGGCTCCCCTGAAAACCTGCGTGATGCGCAAGCCCATGGATACACTACTTGCCGCGAGTATTCTGAGGCACGTCGCGGCGAATTTTTTCGTGCTCTCGAACTGGCCGGAGCAAAGGACATTTCCTACAGATGCCTCGAATTCCCTGATCAGCAATCTGCATTTCATCTTTCTGAACTCACGCTCAAGCTCCTTGAATTAGCTCTTAATTATCAGCCCCAGTTCATTCTGACTCATCCTTACGAAGGTGGACATCCCGACCACGATGCGGCGAGCTTCGCGGTCCACAATGTGTGTCGTTTAATGCAAAAGCGCGCACTCAGGGCACCTGCGGTAATTGAATTTACCTCATACCACAATGGCCCGCACGGTATTAAAACAGGAACATTTTTAAATAAGACCGATCGCGAGAAGGCCATCCCCTTAACATCAGAGGATCGCGATCGGAAAACCGAAATCTTTAAATGCTTTCGCTCACAGGAACAGGTCTTGCGCTGGTTCCCAATTGGCCCCGAACGGCTGCGGCTCGCATCCACGCCGGATTTTACCGCGCCTCCGCATGAGGGAACTTTGTTCTATGAGCAATTTCCCTGGGGAATGAATCGCTTTCTCTGGGGTGAATTGGCCACTCAGGCTCTGCACACTCTCGGCCTGGAAAAGGAGCGCCTTTGAAAATCCTGAACGTCGCTTATCCATTAGCTCCGGTCGGTCCAGATGCTGTCGGTGGCGCAGAGCAGGTGCTCACCTATATCGCTGAAGGATTGACCGCTGCCGGGCAGGAATCATTCGTCCTCGCTTGTGACGGATCGAAAATCGATGCCTTGCTCTTCACTGTAACGGTGCCCCAGGGAATGATTGATTCGGAAGCGCGGCGCAAATGTCATTACGACCTTAAATCCAAAATCCAGGAGATTATTGCCCGCGGAAATATCGATTTGGTCCATTTTCATGGCGTGGATTTTTATGAGTACCTCCCGTCCTCGGAAATTCCGATACTGGCAACCTTACATCTGCCCTTATTGTGGTATCCCGAGCATATTTTTGGGTCTCGACGTTTAACTTTGCAGTGCGTCTCCGCTTCGCAGCGGAGGTCCGGACCTGTCAGCTTGCGGCCTGCAATAGAAAATGGTGTGCCGATCCATCAGTTGCAGGCTCCTCGCGCTCGCGAAAATTTCGCACTCTGTCTCGGTCGAATATGTCCTGAGAAAGGCTTTCACCACGCATTGGCTGCGACAAAGCGCGCAAAAATTTCTTGCGTTCTCGCCGGCCAGGTTTTTCCGTACGAATCGCATATTGCCTATTTCAGATCGGAGCTCACTCCGCTGCTCGACTCAGATCGCCGATTTATTGGCCCCGTCGGTTTTGAACGCAAAAAGCATCTATTGAACTCTGCCCGTTGTCTCCTCATTTCCAGCACGGTGCCCGAAACGAGTTCGCTTATCGCCATGGAAGCTCTGGCCTGCGGCACGCCGGTAATTGCATTTCCTGTCGGAGCTCTTCCAGAGATTATCGACCACGGTAAAACCGGCTTTCTGGTGAAGGATGAGAAGGAAATGTCCGAGGCAATAGAGGCGGTAGAAAGAATTGACCCCGCTGCCTGTCAGGAAATGGCTGCCCGGCGATTCGATGTCACCAAAATGGTGGATCGCTATCTCGATTTGTACCGGCAATTACTCGGAAAGTCCTCCCTTCCTCCGGCCGCACATTCTCAGGAGATATGCCATGTTGGTTGAGACTCATGAAAGTATTCAAGCGGTAGATTACCGAGGCGTGATGGGTGATCTCCGCAGTGAGTGGGATCGTTTATGGAATCAGGACTTTAATGCGACTCCTTTTCAAACCGCATCTTGGCTCTTGCGCTGGCACGAACATTTGGGCAATGGCGAGTTTCTTCTCCTGGCTTGCCGCCAAAATGATCGGCTCATTGGCCTCTTACCGCTGAATTTGGTCCGGAACGGGACCCAGCATGAACTCCAGTTTTTAGGTGAAGGCATCAGTGACCATCTTGCGCCTATCACCTTGCCCGAATCGGAAGAGGCCGCGGTCACCGCATTTTGGGAGTATCTATTGGAGGGCAAACATGCGGCAGAACGCTGCGTTCTTCGGGATCTCCTGGCCTCCTCAAGTTTCAATAACCTCGCACCCGACCAAGTGGCCCGAGATCACGCAACACCATGCCCGCGGTTATCTTTCAAAGGCAGGCGAACTCTCCAGGAAGTACTGTCAGAGAAACACTTTCGAAATCTAAATTATTACCGAAGTCGTGGAAGCCGCTTGGGGTTAAAGTATGAAACCGCCAGCGAAGCTAACTTCGAAGAGTTATTTTCTGCATTCCTCAATCTTCATACCGCCCGCTGGCAGGCGCGCGGAAGCCATGGGGTTCTTTCCGAGGCTTCTATTAAAAAATTTCATCGCGCCGTTGCCTGGGACTATTTGAAGTCTGGAGCCCTCCGCCTGTACGCGGTTCGTCAGGGCGCCGATATTATCGCCAGCCTCTACGGCTTCGCGGGGCATCGCACGACATTCTATTATCTCGGCGGCTTTGATCCCCGATTCTCTTCATTAAGTCCGGGGATGCTGCTGGTGGGACACGCGATCGAAGAAGCAATCATGGAAGGGCAAACGGCTTTTGACTTCCTCCGTGGTTGCGAGCCATACAAATACTCATGGGGATCTGGTGATACTGCGAAAGTGTCATTAACGCTGCAACAGCCATCCAACTTTTTTAATTAAATATTTATGAAAAATAACAAAGTAAGAGTCGCCATCATTGGAGTGGGCAATTGCGCTTCGTCTCTCGTTCAGGGAGTTCACTTTTATAAGGACGCTCCGGAGGATGAAGCAGTACCAGGGCTCATGCATGTATCTCTCGGTGGCTACCATATTCGCGACATCGAGTTTACTGCAGCCTTTGATATCAATACCACCAAAGTGGGAAAGGATCTTTCCGAAGCCATTTATGCCGAGCCCAACAACACTTATAAATTCTGCGATGTGCCTCATCTCGGCGTTCCAGTCTATCGCGGCATGACTCACGATGGTTTAGGCAAATACTTAAACGAAGTAATTACCAGGGCGGACGGCCCCACCGACAATATCGTGGAAATTCTTCGCTCCACCAAAACAGACGTTGTTGTCTCCTACCTGCCAGTCGGATCGGAAATGGCCACCAAATGGTATGTGGAACAGATACTCGAGGCCCGATGCGCTTTCGTGAATTGCATTCCCGTTTTTATCGCCTCCCAAACTTATTGGCAGAAACGTTTCCAGGATCGAGGCCTGCCTATGATCGGGGATGATATTAAATCTCAGGTCGGCGCCACCATCACCCATCGAGTTCTGACAAATTTGTTTAAAGAACGCGGAGTCCGCCTCGATCGAACCTATCAGTTAAATTTCGGTGGCAACACGGATTTCATGAACATGCTCGAGCGGGAACGTCTGGAATCCAAAAAAATTTCCAAAACTCAGGCGGTCACCAGTCAATGCGATCGGGTATTGGAGAAAGACTCAGTGCACGTCGGCCCCAGTGATTATGTCCCATGGCTTGAAGATCGAAAGTGGTGCTACATTCGCATGGAAGGAACCACCTTCGGAAATGTTCCTCTCAATTGTGAGCTGAAGCTTGAGGTCTGGGATTCACCCAATTCCGCTGGTGTTGTCATTGACGCAGTTCGGTGCGCAAAACTCGCCCTCGATCGGGAGATCAGCGGCTCTCTCATCGGGCCTTCAAGTTATTTCATGAAATCACCGCCTGTTCAATTCACCGACTCGGAAGCCCGTCAGAAAGTTGAAGAATTTATTAAAGGTGAAGACCAGCAATCCCAGGAGGAAGTACGCTCTCGAGAAGCTCAAAAGGGTTTAACACGCCTCCGTCCAGGCAAAGTTCTGGAGAGTTCCAATTAAATTGGATTAAAGCTGATTCCGAAAGATAGTCTCCGTAAGGCAAGGTAGGGCCCTCGGTGCGTTGGCTTTTTGCATTAGGAGTTCCCCTGATTTTCCCGGGCCCTTCTCATCCTAAAATTAGCTCAATGTCGAAAAGTGTCAGGGGTGCTTTGCTTTCTTGCTTTCTCGCGGGATCAATCTTCGCCTTGCGTGGCGCTCAAACCGGCACAAATGAAGGCGAATGGCGAATGGCAGCTAAAAATTACGCGAACACACGCTTCAGCGAATTAAAAGACCTTAGTAAAGCCAACATCAAAGACCTCAAAGTGAAATGGACCTTCTCCACAGGTCTCAACCGTGGACATGAAGCTGCGCCTTTGATCATCGGCAGCACCATGTATATCGTCACCCCTTATCCAAATTACCTCTACGCCCTGGATTTGAATAATAGCGGCGCCCTCAAATGGAAATACGAGCCTAAACCGGAAGCTGCCTCCCAGGGGGTCGCCTGCTGCGATGTAGTGAACCGCGGGGCCTTTTACGATGATGGAAAAATTTTCTACAACACCTTGGATGGTAATGCGGTCGCGGTCGATGCCCGCAGTGGAAAGGAAGTTTGGAAGACGAAATTGGGCGATATCAATAAGGGCGAAACAATCACAATGGCCCCATTGGTTGTGAAGGGAAAGGTCCTGGTTGGAAATAGCGGAGGCGAGTTAGGGGTCCGCGGCTGGCTTGTGGCCCTCAATTCAGATGACGGATCAATTGCCTGGAAGGCCTACAGCACCGGCCCAGATTCAGAAGTTCTCATCGGCGATAAATACAACCCCTTTTACGATCAGGACAAGGGGAAAGACCTGGGCGTAAGCTCCTGGCCTCCGGAGCATTGGAAAATTGGCGGTGGCACTGTCTGGGGATGGATTTCCTACGATCCGGAACTGAATTTGCTTTATTACGGCACCGGGAATCCGGGCGCATGGAATCCTGAGCTGCGCCCTGGCGATAACAAATTCAGCGCGGGCATTTTCGCTCGAGACCCCGACACCGGCCAGGCTCATTGGTTTTATCAATGGAGTCCACATGATCTATTCGATCACGACGGCGTGAATGAAAGTATTCTGGTTGATCTCGATATCGAAGGCCATACCCGGAAGGTGCTCCTGCACCCGGACCGAAACGGCTATGTGTACGTCCTGGATCGTTCCACGGGTGAAGTGCTTTCTGCGACTCCTTTCGTCCGCATCAATGCAAGCAAAGGAGTTGACCTGAAGACCGGGAAATTGATTCCGAACCCTGAAAAGGAACCCAAAACTGGAAAAGTCATTCGTGATATTTCTCCCACGGCTCCTGGGGCAAAGGATTGGCAGCCATGCGCGTGGTCTCCAAAGACAAAGTTATTATACATACCCCACCAGAACCTCGCTATGGATTATGAGGGAGTGGAAGCCGGTTATATAGCAGGCACACCCTACTTGGGAGTGAATGTTAAAATTTATCCAGGTCCGGAAGGAAACCGAGGTGAGATCTGCGCCTGGGATCCCATCAAGAAACAAAAAGTTTGGCAGATAAAGGAAAATTTCCCTGTCTGGAGCGGTGCTCTCGCCACAGCAGGGGATCTTGTTTTCTACGGCACTATGGAGGGTTGGTTCAAAGCAGTTGATGCAAATACCGGCGATACTCTGTGGCAATTCAAAACCGGTAGCGGAATCATCGGCCAGCCAGTTACTTATAATGGCCCGGATGGAAAGCAGTACGTTGCTATATTATCGGGGGTAGGCGGATGGGCCGGCGCGATCGTTTCTGGCGGGTTGGACCCTCGCGATCCTACTGGCGCGCTTGGGTTCGTCGGGGCAACAAAAGATTTGCCCCAACATACAACAAGAGGAGGGGAATTGTATGTTTTCGGCCTGTAGCAAAGCTATCTGCTTTTTACTCCTTCTTGCTTGTTCCTGGACTTCCGTTTTTGGAGCACCTGATCAATCCGACACAATTCGCGTAGCATCCGATCCGAATAACCTTCCTTTCTCTAACGACCAAATGGACGGCTTTGAGAACAAGATCGCCGCAATGGTGGCACGCGACCTTGGTAAAAGACTCGAATATCTATGGCGGGCGCAGCGCCGTGGTTTTTTTCGAGAAACTCTAAAAGAAGGTAAAGCTGATCTCGTGATGGGCGTGCCAACAGGGTTCGACATGGCCCTCACTACTATTCCTTATTACCGCTCTACCTACGTATTCGTCACACGTCAAAATCGCGGACTGAAACTCAGCAGCTTCGATGAACTCCTTCTCCGTACCGCAAGAGTTGGAGTTCAAATTATCGGTGATGATGGAGTAAATACCCCACCCGCGCACGCTCTCGCTCGTCGAGGCATTATTACAAACGTGGTGGGGTTTACTGTCTATGGAGATTATCGCGAGCCGAATCCTCCCGCTCGTATCGTTGAAGCCGTCGCAAAAGGAGATCTGGATGTCGCGGTGATTTGGGGCCCCCTCGCCGGTTACTTCTCTCATATTGGAAATTTGCCGCTGGACCTTACTCCTACAGGGGAAGATCTGCAGGATCAGCCATTAAAATTTGAGTTTTCAATTTCAATGGGAGTTCAGAAACGCAATCGCGAACTCTGCGAAGCACTCAACCAGATCATTCGCAATCGCCGGCTCGAAATTCAAAACCTTTTAAAGGATTACGGTGTTCCACTTCTCCCTTTAAAGGAAAAAACAATTAACCACTCGGAGAAATGAATCCGCGCATCATCTTTTTATCCTTCGCTCTCGCTCTCCTGCTTTTGAGCGGGTGTAAACGCGAAGATCGGGGTTTTAGAGTGAGCCCTCCCTCCGCCAGCGCTATTCAAACCGTCAGCCTGAACCCAATCCATCCCGGGAATAGCGCCAGGGACGAGCCCGTCAAAAATGAGTATGAAGAGAACGCTTATGCCATGTCCGAAGGAAAGCGATTGTACAGCCAAATGAATTGCGTTGGCTGTCATTCTCATGGGGGCGGAGGAATGGGCGTTCCCCTGATGGATAGCGACTGGATCTATGGCAATAGGCCTGAGCAGATTTTCTCCACCATCGTGGAAGGCAGACCGAACGGAATGCCGTCTTTTCGTGGTAAACTACCGGATTATCAGGTCTGGCAACTTGCAGCCTACGTGCGGAGCATGAGCGGCCTGGCCGACAGCGATGCGGCACCCTCCCGTGACGACCACATGCACGTAGGACCACCCGAAAACTCGAGAAAACCGGAAAAACCAAAAGAGACAACGCTGCCTAAATGATTTTAAAATTCAGAGAATCGTTTCATGCGCGTAAATCCGTTCTCCTGTTTTTAGCGGCGACTCTGGTTCTTTGTTTTGTATCATCTGGGTGCAGCGGTAGCCAAAGTGCTCTTAACCCGGGAGGGGCCCAGGCAGGCACCATCAGTAATCTATGGTGGTTCTATTTTTGGATCACTCTCACCATCTATATAGCAGTCCTTTTTCTGTTGATTACTTCCATCATCCGTACCTCTAGCACGCCCATTCTCTCAGAGGCAAATCGGCAAATCATACGACCGGAAGAAAAATCGGAAAACAGAAGGACAGCACTCGTTGGTATCGCAGTCGGTATCAGCCTGCTCCTGCTCTTTGTCCTTTTTCTGGGAGATCTATTTGTGGGCAGGTCTCTCCATTCTCTCAAAGCCGCAAACGCTCTGACCATTAAAATAATCGGCCACCAGTGGTGGTGGGAAGCGATTTACGAAGATCCCATAGCCAGTAATACCGTCACCACGGCCAACGAAATTCACATTCCAGTGGGAAAACCTATCCAGATCAAGCTGGACTCGCGCGATGTCATTCACAGTTTCTGGGTTCCCAATTTGCACGGCAAAAAGGATCTCATCCCGGGCCATCCCACCACTCTCTGGCTCATGGCTGACAAAGCTGGGACCTATAAAGGCCAATGCGCTGAATTTTGCGGTCACCAGCATGCCCATATGCGGTTGCTCATGGTTGCGGAGGAGCAGGGGAACTTCAATCAGTGGCTCTCGCATGAACGGTCAAATGCTTCAATCCCCACCACCGCCAGCCAAATGGAGGGTGAAAAGCTTTTCTCCCAGGGCACTTGTATCACCTGTCATACCATTCAGGGAACTCTCGCTAATGGAAAAGTCGGTCCGAACCTCACTCATATCGCGAGCCGGAAGCTACTCGCAGCAGGTCGACTTCCAAATACACGTGACGACCTTGCCAGTTGGATTTTCGATCCGCAGCATCTCAAGCCCGGAGTTAAGATGCCGCAACATAATCTTCCCCCCGGCGAGCTGCAGTCACTCGTCGAGTATTTGGAAAGCTTAAAATAACATCCAATGGGCAAGCCGATCCTAGTCGAAAAGGAATTGAATGAAAGTGCCGAGCGTCTTGCCTTGGATACTGTCTGGAAGCGGCCCCCAGGTTTCATCGGCTGGCTTACTTCCACCAACCACAAGGATATAGGCATAAGGTATATAATTACCGCTTTCGTTTTTTTCGCTCTGGCCGGGGTGCTCGCGTTGTGCATGCGCATTCAACTCTCTTTTCCCGAAAACCAGTTCCTCGGCCCGGATCGGTACAATCAGTTTTTTACCGTCCATGGAATGACCATGATGTTTCTCTTTGCAGTGCCTGTCATGGAATCGATGGGCCTGTATCTGATTCCTCTCATGGTCGGTACTCGCAACGTCGCTTTTCCACGCATGAATGCATTCGGCTATTATACTTATCTCGCCGGAGGCATCCTACTGTATGCCGGTCTGTTTCTGAACATCGGGCCGGACACAGGCTGGTTTAGCTATGTGCCACTCGCCGGTCCGCAATTCTCTCCGGGCAAGCGCGTCGATTTCTGGGCTCAGATGATTACGCTTACCGAAATAGCAGCATTGGTGGGTGCGGTGGAAATTCTGGTCACGGTTTTTAAAATGCGCGCGCCCGGAATGTCCCTGAACCGTATGCCTGTGTTTGTGTGGGCTATGGTTGTTACCTCCTTCATGGTGATCTTTGCAATGCCCTCAATCATGCTCGGCAGCGGAATGCTCGCCATGGACCGGTTAACTCATGTATCCACCCATTTTTTCAATCCGGCCGAAGGTGGTGATGCGTTGCTCTACCAGCATGTCTTCTGGTTTTTTGGCCATCCCGAAGTTTACATTATTTTCATTCCTGCCACCGGTTTTGTCTCCACCATCATTCCCGTCTTTGCGCGGCGAAAGATCTTCGGATACACAGCGATTATTCTTTCGCTCATCGCCATTGGTTTTATTGGATTCGGATTATGGGTTCATCACATGTTTGCCACTCCAGTGCCGGAACTGGGTCAAAGTTTTTTCACCGCCGCCAGCATGATGATTGCCATTCCGAGTGGCATTCAAATATTTTGCTGGATCGCGACTCTCTGGAGCGGAAAGCCGCGAATTCATGTTCCACTTTTATTTGTGCTCGGGTTTATCGCCCTTTTTGTCTTGGGCGGCCTCACAGGGGTCATACTTGCGTCGGTCTCTTTGGACTTACAGGTGCATGACACCTTTTTCGTGGTTGCCCACTTCCACTATGTTCTCATTGGTGGCGCCGTATTCCCGCTATTCGGCGCGATTTATTATTGGTTTCCCAAGTGGACAGGACGAATGACGAACAGCACCCTGGGCAAGGTTCACTTCTGGCTGTTTTTTATAGGATTTAATCTGACTTTCTTTCCAATGCATCAACTCGGGCTCAAAGGGATGACTCGCCGAATTTACACTTATACTGCTGATAGTGGCTGGGGCACCTTGAATCTCCTCGCTACTGTCGGTGCAGGGATCATGGGCCTCAGCATTCTGGTGTTTATCTTCAATCTTTATCGCAGTCGGAAAAACGGAGCCATTGCAGGCATGAACCCATGGTTCTCTCCTACCTTGGAGTGGGCTACGGAATCCCCTCCACCGAACTATAATTTTGTTTTTTTGCCAACAGTTGAAAGTCGCGAACCACTGTGGGACCAGGAGCGGCTTGTCCCTCTTTGTGGTTTGGATAATGGCAAACGTGAAGCTTTAATAACCACGTTGATGGAAGGCACTCCCGATCATCGTTACGAGCTTCCCGAAGATTCCATCTGGCCTCTTGTCCTTGCGATTGTCGTGGGAGGCGGAATTACCTGGGCAATTTTCAACCCATGGGCAGTCCCCATTTGTGCGTTCGGAACCTTCGTGGTTTTGTGCTTCTGGTTCTGGCGCGGCAATGAACCGAAATCATTGACTCATCATACTCATGCCCCGGATATTCTATTGAAGGCGAACCCAAAACATTTATGACACCTCAGACCGCCATCGATGTGTCCCAATTGCCAGCTTCCACCATGGATCATCGTTCACCTATCTGGTGGGGGAATCTTCTGCTCCTTTGCATCGAGACAACGATGTTCGCTTTGCTGGTCGGCTGTTATTTTTACATCCGCCAAAATTATACGACCTGGCCTCCTCCAAAAGTTCATGATTTCCCCGTGATTTATGATTCAACTCCTCTCCTCGGTATCCCCACTATCAATCTGCTTATTCTTCTCCTGAGCTGCCTTCCTATGGCCTGGGTTGATAAAGCTTGCCTCAAGCACAACCAGTCTTCCGTTACCATCGGCCTCATGGTCGTTATTTTATGCGGGGTCGTGACGATCGCCTTCCGCTTCCTTGAATTTGGTTCTCTCCTCTTTAAGTGGAACGAAAATGCCTATGCCTCCACTGTTTGGACAATTTTGGGAATGCATTTGCTCCACCAGTTTACCGCAACACTCGAATTGGGTCTTTTGCTCGCATGGCTTTTAGTCAACAACATGGATATCAAGCACGCTCGCGATATCCGAGTGACCGCGGTTTATTGGTACTGGATCGCTGGCATTTGGCTGCTCCTTTACGCCGTTGTTTATTTAAGCCCGAGGTTTATTTAAATGAACACACAAACCAAAACTCACCCGCATGCTCGCCTCGCATGGCAACTATGGACAGGGATTTTATTGGCCCCGTTTGTTTGGCTGACTCAAATGGAGACCAATTATGCTCTGGTGCCCTGGGTTTGCGCCAACGGCAAACGTTTTGTCTTCTTGATCGTTTCCCTCTCCTTTGTTCTTTTTTCCATCGCTGGGGCCGTCATCGCTGCCAGGGCCAGGAAAGCGCTCCGATCAGATGTTGAAGCCGTCGAATCCGGCAAACCGGACTTGATTCAGTTTATGGCTTGCGTCGGTTTCTTCGGGAGCTTGCTCTTCACAACATTGATTATCTTCCAAACTATTCCGTTATTTATATTAGGTCCATGCGCCGAGTGAACAAATTCATCCTCGCAGCTTTGGGTTTATGCGTGGCAGGCCCGAATCTCTATGCGCATGGCAGTAAACCTTCTTCTTTCTACGAACTGCGGCGCGCATGGGAATTGGATTGGGGAACTCTCCTTCTTTTGCTTCTTCTGGTCGGATTATACGCGCGGGGATTGGCTAAATTGCGGCGGGCTATGCCCTCGGGTTCAATTGCCAGATGGGAACTCTATTCATTTGTTGGCGGCTTTCTTTCTCTTCTCATCGCGCTCGTCTCTCCGCTCCATCCATGGGGACGTGTTTTGTTCTCCGCCCACATGGCCCAGCATGAAATTCTTATGTTGGTGGCGGCACCGCTCCTCGTGCTCGGCCGCACCTTTTTAGTCACTCTTAAGGCGCTTCCAGTGAGTTGGATAAGAGCTATAATGGCCCTAACAAGAAGCGATCTTCTGCAGGGACCCATCAAAGCAATCTGCAATCCTGCCGGTGCCTGGCTTCTTCATGGACTCACTCTTTGGATATGGCATGTGCCTGCTCTCTTTCAGGCAACCATCGACAATGATTTCGTTCATGCCCTCCAGCATCTCAGTTTTTTCTTAACTGCTCTCTTGTTTTGGTGGGCCGTCATACACGGTCCCCATAAACGAATGGGGTACGGCATGTCCGTTCTTTACATGTTCACGACCGCACTACATAGCGGCGTTCTCGGAGCTTTGCTTACTTTCACGACCAGCCTTTGGTATCCCGTATACAATGATAGCACCCGAATTTGGGGTCTTACACCGCTCGAAGATCAGGAACTTGGCGGCCTCATCATGTGGATTCCCGCCGGTTTGATTTATATAGGGGCAGCTCTCGTCTTCTTTGCCGCATGGCTCAACGACTCAGAAAAGCGAAGTTTCAGGGCAGGTACTGGCGCCTCCATTCATAATCTCCAACAGGCCGCGACTATTCCACCAGTTGCTCCCTTCGAATGAAAAAAGGCGCACCTTTGGTTTTACTCTTCCTCCTCCTGTTACCTGCCACGTTGGCGAACGATACCACTCAGCTCTTTCCGCCTCTCCTTTCAGAACTGAAAATATCTGGCGGCTCTTCAGGACTGTTGCTGCCTCCGGGGTTTGTTCCTTACGAAGTTAATCTTCCCTTTTGGTCAGACGGTGCGGACAAGCATCGTTGGTTTAGGCTGCCAGATGAGCAAAAAATTGACGTTCACGGGAATGGACAATGGGTTTTCCCGCCTGGCAGCACTTTTATAAAGGATTTTTACTTCGAAGCTAAAAGCGGTCCGCCCGTTCGGATCGAAACCCGCGTTCTCCGTCTTTCTAAAGGCGGTCTGATCGAGGGCGTCACCTATCGTTGGAATAAAACAATCCGCGACGGAGAACGGGTCTTACAGGCCCAAACGAATAAGATCTGGAACCCTGCTGCTTCGCAATGGCAGGATTGGTACTTCCCCGGTCAAAATGACTGTAAGACGTGTCACAACCCAGTGAACGGGGGAGTGCTCGGCCTGAATTCAAGACAATTGAACCGAATCTCAATTCATCCGGTCATGAATCAAATCCAGCGCTTTCATCAGCAAGGTTTTCTCCATTTCAGCGGACCGACGAATTTTGAAAATGTTCGGCTTGCCTCTTTTTCCGATCAGACTGTTCCCCGGATCGAAAGAGTCCGTTCTTATCTCGACGTCAATTGCGCCTTTTGTCATCAGCCCGGAGGCGTCGCTGGAAATTTTGACGCGCGCTATGGGACACCTTTTTCGGCACAAAATCTTTTTAATGGTTACCCTCTAATTGATCTTAATATCGATGGTGCAAAGATCATTTCGCCGGGAGATAAGTGGCGTTCCATTTTACTGACTCGGCTTTCAGATACGAATGGCCTGAAAATGCCGCCGCTCGGCCACCAATTGCCAGACGAGGAAGCCATTCTTTTTATCGCGACTTGGATAAAAAGTCTGCCGTCTGTACCTGTTCTCGATCCGCCCACCATCTCAGTTAAACCCTCCCAAAATGGCCAATATTTAATTTCTCTCAGGCATCCGGACCCCGCTGCTGAACTCCGCTTTTCTACCGACGGAAGTTCGCCTGCTAAAAGCTCTGATTTATTTAAAAAGGAATTTTCGGTCGAACCACCGGCTGTGATTCGTGCTCGCGCCTATAAGTCAGGCTGTAAGAAAAGTATCGCAGTTCAGGAAGTCATTTCTAAATAATCTTACTTCTGTACCACAGTCACGCCCCACGGGCTCTCACCCGCACGGATCCGTTTTAGTTCCAATTCTTTTTCCAGATCTACAACGGAGATATCGTTCGAAGGTCCATTTGCCGCGTATAAGTATCGTCCATCGGGAGAAATTGCGATGCCCCACGGACGAGTCCCAACTTTGATTGTGTTCAAAAGTTTTCCATCGCTCGTGTTCAAAACCGCGATCCCTCCGCCCCTGCCGGTGCTGGCATAAAGCTTCATCCCTTTCGAATCAACCGCAAGGCACATCGGGCGCGACCCTTGAGGTAAACTGATTGTATCCAAAATGCGGAACGAACGGTTGTCGATGATATGGATTTTTCCGGTGCTTTCAGAGGGGACGAATGCGCGCGAACTGTCTGGCAAAAAAGCTACCGATCTTGGGCGGACATTAACCTTTAATTCAGCGACCCGTTTGTACGATGAGGTATCGATCACGAAAACGTTCCCCTCCGTCTCGCACGTCACATAGAAATATTTTCCATCGGGAGTGGTTCCGACTCCTTCGGGCTCTGGCTTGACCCGAATGATTTGATCAATTTTCCCGGACCCAATATCCAATATGCTCGCAGTAGCCACATCTTCGTTCGAGGCGTAAATTTTGGAACCATCTTTGCTAAGGGAAAACTGCTCTGGATCCGATCCCGCATTCAATTTTCCGGTGATTTTCCGAGTGGCGACATCGAGTATGACAATTCCGTCCGCCTTCTTGTCCGCCAGCTCATTATCATCATCATCATCTTTTTTCTCGAATATCGGATTGCCATTTGCATCAAGTTTAGGCGGCGCTCCAATCGGCGTTCCGCTCACCGCGACGTAAACTGTTTTTTGATCGGGACTCACATGGATCCCTCGCGGCCGTTTTCCCACTGCCACCCTCGCTACTGCCTTATGCGTGACACCATCCACAATCGTCACGTCTCCGCTCCGCTCATTCGTCACCCAAACTTCATACTGCGCTCCGCACGGAACAACGGATACAACGAGAAGAACCAGCAGCAAAATCGTCGATTTACCCATAAACATCCTTGGCACCGACATTGCCGAAAGTTGTCAATCAAAGCAATGGGTGCCGGACGTTATTGTGCTCCACGGAGCCTCGAATCGTTACGGTTTGCCACCAAACGTGCAGTAATCATCCAGGTCAAGAAGGTCAGCCCAGGTCCGTATATCTTCCCGCGTCTTCGTAAAGTTTGCGATGTAATTCGAAAACATCTGCATCGTCTCAGCGTCACTATCAGGTCCTCGTCGATCCTGAAAATCACTCCATTGCTGGATTTCCCACGCGCTCCGCTTGTTTTTGCTGTTTGCGGTAATCCACTCGAGTATCTCACCATCTCCTTTGCCCTTTCTCAATTCTTCGAGCAATTGATTGGCGTCGATTCCGGCAAAGTTCAGGATGTGCTGGTCCAAAGGACAATTATAGTGAAACTCACCATTTTTCCCAACGATCGTCGCTCGCCCTTTATCGAGCATGCGCGGCAGAAGTGCGTAACCGCCCAGGCGGCTCCGCGGGCTCCGTGGTGGGCGAGTTGTGAGATCAAGTGCGAATATATTATTGTTACTCATAAATTTAGATTTTTTAATGTACTAAATAGGTGGATGAGCGTCTCGGATCCTTTGCTCCGGCAGATTCCAGCGCCTCTTCGATCATCAGACGCCGCTCACTCGGTAATTGCCATCGTTCCTGATACCTTTCATCCAGTTCTCGTAAAGGATCGAAGTAAAGGAAGTACGCTCCCGGCTTGACTCCCGGGCTGGTGAAAACCGCAATGCCACTCTCCTCGTCATAATGCTCGTACGAGTGTCCATCCCGTTTGCCTCCTCCTCCCATCGTATCCACCACAAACGAGGGCGTATTAAATCCCGCTGTGTGACCGCGGACATGTTTCTCGATGTTCAATCCGCTCCGCAAAGAGGTCCTCAGGTCTTCTACTCCTGGCACCATATCGTGGAAATAGACGTAATATGGATGGATATTGATGTAACTCAAACGCCGGACCAGTAATTGCATCGTCGTTGCATTGTCATTCACTCCGCGCTGCAAGACCGTCTGGCATCGGACAGTAATCCCTCGTTCCGTCATCCTCCCCATTGCATCCTGGGTAATTCCGGTAATTTCGTTCGGATTGTTAAAGTGGGTGTGCACCACCACATCCTTGTGCAGCTTCCGCCCGAGTTCAACCACTCGCGTTAAGGCGTCCAACCACGGTGTATCGGTTAAAATTTTCTGGGGCAGCACCGACAGCCCTTTTGTCGCATAGCGAATGCGGCGTATATTCGGCATCCGGAGCAACCGCTCACCGATCATCTGAATATGTTCCGCTTTCAGGTTATAGGTATCGCCTCCGCTGATGACGATATCCTCTAACTCTGGACGCGAGGCGATATAGTTAAATGCATCTTCCCAGCGTTGAACCCGCGCCGAGAGCTTTAGCTTCGTCACGGTTTCCGTGTCCGTTCCTATTGCGTAACTCCGCGTGCAAAACCGGCAGTAAACCGGGCACGAATCGAGCGGCAGGAACAATGCCTTGTCCGGGTAACGATGCGTTAATCCAGACACTGGCGAATCCTTTTGCTCGTGCAGGGAATCCAGCCTTAACTCCGGATGATTGGCCACCTGCTGGGAAGCCAGCGGCAAAAACTGCGTTCGGATCGGGTCTGCATCCGGGTCAGACCAATCAATCAGGCTCAATAAATAGGGCGAGATTCGCAACGCCATCGGCGCCCGCTTAATACCCGCCTCCAAATCCGCATAGAATGACTCCGGCGCCAGACCACCTAATGTCTCGCGCAACTGCCGCGGGTTCGTTACGGAATGTAGTGATTGGAACGTGTGAGTATGGAACTCTCCAGCACTTACCCCCGCATAACCGGGGATGCCTCGCCAGAATTCGTCCCGTCGCAAATTCCGATGCTCTGACGCGCGCGACGCCGCCTCCAATACATTTCCACTTTGTGGTTCCAAAAGTTCGAGTTCCATATTTGTTATTGAACTAAACCCATTTCCCGGATTGTTTGTAACACCGACAGTTACATTTAACAGCAAAAATTATTTCCGCCCTTTCTTTGTCTCTGAACATCCTTTTACGATTTGAAGTATATCCGCCAGGCTCGTCCTTGATAACTCGCGTTCCAGCGCTTTTTCAGCATCTGCGAAGACCTTTTGCAAGGCCGCCTGAATACAGCTACCCACCGGGCAGGCCCTGTTCGCTTTATTTGAGGGAGAAGCAAACGGCTCATCACTTTCCACCGCATTATAAACCTCCGCCAGGGTGAGCCTTTCAGATTTGATCCGCAATTTGGAACCAGATCCTGCTCCTTTCCCGGTCTCAATAAAACCGGCCGCGCGCAACAACAGCAGCAGACGCCGAATGACCACAGGATTGGTGTTGACGCTCGAAGCCAGCATGGTGGACGTGACTGTCTCTCCTTGCTTGTAGGCAAGGACTGCCAGCACATGCACCGCAATGGCAAAGCGACAACTCGTTCGCATGTCTTTTATGTAACCCGAACTGTTACACTTGTCAATTGGTCCCGTACTTCAAATCTTTGTTCCGCGGGCGCCCGCTCCTTAAACTTCGCCCAGTCGTTCCTCCGCATCTCCAAAATGCGGAAGCTTTACACCCATTCGATCCATTAATGACAAATACAGGCTGCACACCTTTCGGTTCTCGTCCCCCTTATCGCGGTAATCCAGCACCCGGCCCGTTTGCAGCGTCCCACCCAGCCCTCCAAGCAGTACAATCGGGAGTTTTGTGCTGTCGTGTTTTGACCCGGACCACATGTTCGAGAGGAACATAATGCAGGAATGGTCGAGCACATTCCCATCACCTTCAGGCATGGCACTAAGCCGCTCCGCCAAATAAGCCGCCTGGCTGACGTAATATCGCGTGATCCGCTCATACGCATCTGAGAGGTCATCATGCGAAGCGGGATGATGAGATTTTCGCACATCGAGAAAGGGATAGAAAAGTCCGGAGAGATCCCGGCAAAGGAGCAAACTCGCCACGCGTGTTTTGTCAGTCTGAAATCCGAGCGCCACGATATCGCACATCAGTTTCATGTGCTCGCGAATATCTTCAGGAAGTCCATTGTCCGGCCGTTTCATCGTGAAAAGCGCCGCCGGTCCTTGCTTCTTGAGAGCAGCTTCCCCGCGAGCCTGGTCATCGCGCATCTTTTCGACTCGCTTTTCCACCTCCCGCACACTGGTCAGATACTCATCGATTTTCGCTTTGTCACTAGAGCTTACTTTCCGCTGCAGGCTCGATGCTTCATCTTTGACCCGATCCAGAATGCTTTGCATTCGGCGGTTCCCTCGATTTTCGAAGAGACTGTCAAATGCTAGCGAAGGATAAACCTCCATCGGCACCGGTGAATCTGCATTTTGCCACGAGATGTGCGAACTATAAGCCATTGAGAAGTTCGATTCGTGATACCCAGTGACCGGCTGTTCGCACCCAAGGACCATGCTCGGTTGCACCGTGTCCTGCCCGAGATGATTCGCCAACACCTGGTCCATGCTCACCCCGCCATGCAGGACCGCTCCTTTCGTCAGAGGCATTCCTGAAAGCAGATTCCCCGTCTGGCCCGGATGAATCCCCACGCCAACCGCGCTCCGATTGAAAAGCCCGCTGATCACATTCATCCGCGTCTTGAAAGGAGCCAGCGGCTCCAGACTCTTCCCAAGTTCCATCGCCTCGCCGGCGCCTTTGGCCCACCAGTGATTCGAATTCACTCCGTTGCCCCAAAACAGAATCGCCATCCGCTTCGGAAACGTTCCGGAACTTTCATTCGCCGCGGCGCTTAGCCCTTCACCCCACGTCGGGATTGACTCCAGCCAGGGCAGGGACATCGTTACTCCCACGCCACGCAGAAAGGTCCGCCGTGAAATGCGCCACTTTTGCGCTCCTTTAAAATGTTTGTGTTCACGCATAGGCTCTACTTGTTTGCGAGGTTTTGCTCTCCTCTTTTATTAAGAAATTGCGGGCTTGTGACAATACTTTCTACCACAGAATCGAACCGGTAACCACTGGGCGAAAGCTTTGTCCTCATCTCGCGTATCGTCGAATCGTCCGAAAGCATCAGCGTCCGCCCCAGGCCAAAGGCCAGCAACTGCCGGCAGAATGTGTCCAAAAAATCACTTTCGCGATGCAGTTTGATGTACTCTCGCAACCCTTCCAGCCCACTCTTCTCAGTCCCATCCGGGAAAGTCGCCCGCGTATCGACAGGCTTCCCACCCAGATCAAGCTTACGAAGTTCACCGATTGGCCCAAATCCTTCGAACACCAGCCCATAGGAATCAAACCGCGCATGACAACCCGCGCACGCCACATTATCCCGGTGTTGAGCCAATGCTTCGCGCAATGTCATATTCCCAAGTTTCGATTCATCCGCCGGCAACTCCGGCACCACCGGTGGAGGTGGCTGAATGTGTTCACCCAAAACCCGCTTAACCACCCAATGCCCCCGCTTCACCGGACTCGTTCGTAGTCCCGGCGCATTCTTCGTCAGAAAAACCGCCATCGGCAAAATGCCACCTCTGCCATGCTGATCGGCATTGTCGATCCGGACCCACTCGTTGCTTTGGATATTCTGAATCGGGATCCCGTAATGCTTCGCCAGCACCGGATTGACGAACGTGTGTTTCCCATAAACCAAATCCAGAACCGAACGGTTTTCCTGCACTACATCCAGAAAAAAACGAATTGGCTCTTCGAACATGGCTTGTCGCAGCTCATTATTAAACTGCGGGAATTTCTCCCGATCGACGCTGTTCAATTCTTCAAACCGGCGAAAATCCAGCCAGTTCGCCAGGAATTCCGTCGCCAGTCCGCGAGCCCGTTTGTCTTTCAACATTCGCCTCGTTTCAGCCGCCAGAATTTTCGCTTTGTGCAGTTCCCCTTTCGCGGCTCGAGTCAGCAGCGCCTCATCAGGCATGCTCGACCACAGAAAATAACTCAGCCTACTCGCAAGTTCGTAATCGGTTAACGGCTGCACTCGTTTTCCTGCAGTAGCAAGATCCGCCCGAATTAAAAAATTCGGCGACATCAATATCGTAGCTACACTATCGCGAATTGCCTCCTCATGAGAAAGGCCCTCCTCAGAACGCAGGTTTTTGTAGAAGCTCAAAAGGCCTGCCCGTTCGTTCTCAGCCAAAGGCCGTCGATACGCGCGTTCAGCCAACTCAAAAAGGCTTTGCAGTTGTTTAGGCTCGGCCGCAACCGCCATTCGCTCGACCTGATCGATATCCTGCCACACCCGCTCGAAATGTTCTTTGATAGCAGCAAGCACCGTTTCACTCGCTCCCACTCGCTTCGCCTTCGCGTAATAAAGTTCCGCCAGCTTCTTTACCTTTGCTTCGGAAGTGCAGTCCTTATCCTCAGCTCGCGCGAAATCGAATTCAGCATCCATCAGAAAACGGGAATCAGTCCGCTCAAAATAGATTGTGCTTTGGTGCATTCGTTGCGGCACCGCAGCAATCATATTGAATTCGTCCCACAACCGATCCAGTTCGCGCCGGCCGTTATCATCCAAAATCATCTCATATAAAGGACCGTCATCACGGAAATAGCCGGTCATATTATGTAACCCCGCGCTCAGAAGCCGCCCCACATTCCCATTCGCTTTCTCCTCCTCCGGATCCACAAAAGCCCGCGCCCGTTCTTTAACGTAGAATGCATCCGGGAAAGTCGATGCGAACCGTGCGAAAGCGCTCTCGTACTTTTCCCGCGCCGCCGGCTCCGAAGGCACCCACAGGTTTTCATCAGGCGCAGGTTGTTTTCGGACCACTTTTTTTCGATTGTAACTGGCCGCTTTAAATTTTTCCTCTTCGGGCTCCTTCACCACCCCGTCAATTTGAAGCAGCCCCGGATCATACTTGCGCCGATTGGCTGCCCACTGCCTGTCCTTCCAGAGCACCAACGCCTGCGCGCTCGGATTTATTCCGGGTGCGTTCAGGTTTTTCACCTCAGGTTTAATTTTTTCCCGCAGCTGGCTCACAAAATCCCGCATCGCCACGCACCTGGCATGAAGCTCTTCCGGTTTCTTTTTCTCCACAGGTGCTTTTAATTCGCGCCACATCGATTGCAGCTTCGCAAGCGGCCCCACCTCTTCCTGCTTGTTTAAGGCCTCCCAGATCGTCGAAAGATATTTCGGACTCACTCTTCTCTCTGCCGCCACCTGCGCCAGCGTCACTTTTGGTTTTCCGAGAGCCTCCCGGTATTTGTAACTCCACGCCGCTTCGAAATAATCCGCATAATCCGTCGGCTGCTTCTGATAAAAATCGACGATCCGCAGGATGCAATATTTGTCTCGGTCAGTCTCCACCATCATGCTGTAAGGCGAGAAGGCCAATCCATCCGGAGTGAGAACGAGATGCTCGCTGACTTCCTTCGCCGCCTGAAAATATTTTTTGAGCAGGGCAGGGGACATCGTGAGCGACTCTCCCGAATTATCGAACCCCGCCTGGTTCGCCGGGTCGACTGGAAATTCGCGGGTCGGACGAAGATCAATCCCCGTCAAATCACGAATCGTAAAATCATATTCGGAATTGCTCAGGCGGCGTGCCAGGACAATCCCGGGGTCGCCCGCATTTCTGTCCGCTTCAAATCGTCGCACCGCAACGATCCAATCCACCACCGCTTTGCGCTGCTCCGCCGTTGGGAATTTTTCAGCCTTCTTCGGCGGCATTTCGTTCGCCTCCAGCCGCTCCATCGCCAGCTCCCAATGCGGAAAATCCTCCGTGACGTTCCCTAACGATTTGAAAGTACTCAGATCGAAGTCGCCCTTCGCCTTCTCGTGGTTATGACACCCCAGGCAATACTCATTCACAAATGGCTGAACGGTTTTCGCAAAGCCTTTCTCCAATGATGCAGAACCCTCTTTGCCCTCTACTGAACAAAAAGCCCCCGTCGTAACTAACAGCCATGCAAAAGCTTTAAAAAGTGTCACCATCTGTGCTAAAGCCATAATAACTTACCAGCCCGCAAAAGCACAAGCGACTGTTCCTTGTCAAAATGAGCCTAACCCTTCTGCCCGAAGGCCATCATTTCGGCCCACTCATCAAAATTTTCGCATCCGCCCGATTCATTCGATTACATCCTATGAACAACCAGCGCCCCTGACCCCCCTGTAACTTCTGCCAGTAATACTCCACGGCCCGCGTTTGTAGATTTCTCTTGAAGAGAGTCCGAAATCCTACTCTTCGGAGCAGGAGCCTACCTGTGCACCAACAACGAGCGCGGCCAGAGTGCGATCGCGACAAACCGGGAATGCTGCGGATCACATGAGCACCACAGGAAAAGACAGGAGCAAGGCACGGAACCCAACGCTCAAAAAAAGAAAAAAGCGATGCTAAACAACGGATATCCATCCCTCTACCAAATCAATACCCGCGTCTGGTTGCGGGACCTCTCGCGCAACCTGGGGCACCCGGCAACCCTGGACGATATTCCAAACTCCGAATTGGATCGTATCGCAGCGATGGGCTTTAACTGGGTTTGGCTCCTCAGTGTTTGGCGGACCGGTCCTGCCGGTCAGCGCGTCTCACGTACCAATCCTGAATGGCGCAAAGAATTTGAAGAAACCCTGCCCGATCTCTGCGATGACGACATTGCCGGCTCCGGTTTCGCTATCACCGAATATACCGTCTCGGAAACCCTCGGCGGCGATCCGGCGTTGGTGCGCGTACGGGAGCGCCTCCGCAAGCGCGGTCTGCGCCTGATGCTCGATTTCGTTCCAAACCATACTGGCCTGGATAATCTTTGGGTGGAGGATCATCCTGAATACTACCTGCGGGGAGCGGAACTCGACCTGACTCGCACCCCTCAGAACTATACTTGGGCCAAACGGCGATCAGGTGATGTGCTCCTGGCTTACGGACGTGACCCATACTTTCCTGGTTGGCCGGATACGCTTCAACTCAACTACGGAAACCCGGCCACACAGGAAGCAATGATCGCAGAGTTGGTCAGGATCGCTGGACAATGCGACGGTCTGCGTTGTGACATGGCCATGCTGCCTTTGCCCGAGGTTTTCGAGCGGACCTGGGGCATTCCCGCCCAACTCTTCTGGCCGAAGGCAACCGAGCGCGTGCGCCAGAACTCGCCCGAATTTCTTTTCATGGCTGAGGTCTATTGGGATCTCGAATCCACCCTGCAGCAACAGGGATTCGATTATGCTTACGATAAAAGGCTCTACGACCGCTTGCGCGAGGGTCATGCGCGTCCGGTCCGCGAACATTTGCATGCCGGTTTGGATTACCAGAACAAGCTGGCTCGTTTCGTGGAAAACCACGATGAACCTCGCGCCGCCGCAACCTTCCCTCAGCCAGTCCACGAGGCCGCTGCCGTAATTACTTTTCTCTCGCCGGGTCTCCGCTTCTTTCATTCCGGTCAGTGCGAAGGAGCAATTAAGCGCATCTCTCCTCATCTTTGCCGTGGGCCTAAAGAGCCGGTCAATTCCGTCCTGCGACAATTCTACGACCGATTGTTCGAGGTCTTGCGCCGACCTGTTCTGCACACCGGCCGCTGGCAACTGCTGGAATGCGTTCCCGCAGGGGAGGGGAATTCTTCAGCAGACAACTTTATCGCTTTTGCCTGGGAAAATACGGACTCCTCCCGGAGCGAGCATCTGTTGGTTTGCATCAATTACAGTTCGCATCAGAGCCAATGCTTTGTGCATCTGCCCTTGGGCGACCTCCACGGTCAACGCTGGCAACTCTCCGATCTCATGAGCGAAGCCCACTACGAACGCGAAGGAGATGATCTTCAGTCGCGGGGCCTTTATCTGGATTTAGCCCCTTGGCAGTACCATGTTTTTGAATTCAAAGCGCCGTAGCTTTGGCTATGCGCGACGTTGAACCTCATCTTTACCCGAGTGTCATTCGCGAAATGATTCGGCATGAAAATGATGTAACCAACCATCGCATCATGTGGCTGTTGATAGGCCAGGGCCTTATCGCCAATACCTATGTTGCCGCCGGCGGTGTCAAAGCAAGACTCCTCACCGGGCTCGCCTCCGTCGGAATTCTCATCGCCCTTTCCGCATTCGTCATTCTCTACAAAAGCTATCACGCTCGAGGCTATCTCCAGTTCCTGGGCATGGAAGCCAAGCGTGGGGCTTTGTCTGAAGACAACCTCCCTCTCCTGGGATGGCCAGAAAAGAGAGCCAAAGGATGGCGTAGCAAAATCTGGGGTACCCGATGGTTCGCACAACTCAGCGATTTGCTGGAGCCCTATCTGTTCCTCCCCAGCGTTCTCATCTTCGCCTGGTTATTCGTTCTCCTGCGCCTTTGGCTGGACCTAACCAGCGAAATCCTCCTCGCCCTCGATGCTTTCCTCCTGGCACTTTTCTTTTCCGGTTTCTGTCGCTTCTGGGTCTGGTCCCAACGAAAGGGCGAGGAGAGTTAGCACCGAAGGGGTCAAACTATAGCATTGGCTTGACCCGTTATTTCAAATCTCCTTATTTTTAACCCGTGCCGAGGAAAATCCGCCTTGAGTATTCCGGTGCCGTTTATCATGTCATGAGCCGGGGCGACCGCCGCGAAGACATCTTCTACGATGACGTCGATCGTCAGGATTTCCTCAAAACTCTCGCAGAAGCCTGTCAGAAGACTGGCTTTCAGGTACACGCCTATTGTCTCATGCCAAATCACTTCCACGCGATCATTGAGACTCCTAACGCGAACCTTGTAGCCGGGATGCGCTGGCTTTTGAGCAGCTACACCCTCCGCCTGAACCATCGTCGCAAACTCTTTGGCCATGTTTTTTCCGGCCGTTACAAGGCCCTCATCGTCGAAAGCGGCAATGGCTATCTCCGAACCGTCTGCGATTACGTTCATCTCAATCCAGTTCGCGCTAAACTGATCCGCGCTGAAGATCGCCTTCTTGCCTATCCCTGGAGCAGTCTCGGCTGGTATCTGTCATCTCCAGAGCATCGGCCTTCTTGGATCCGGACTGATCGCCTTTTAGGCGAACACGGCATCCAGCACGACAACCCCGCCGGGCGGGCCGAATTCGAGCGCCGCATGGAACATCGCCGGGCCGAGCACGACCGCGAAAGTCCCCAGTGGAAAACAATTCGGCGTGGCTGGTGTCTCGGCACAGAACAGTTTCGCGAACGCATGCTGGCTCTTGTGGACGGACGATTAGGCGATCACCACTCCGGTCAATTGAAACAGGAAAGTGCCGAGGCCAAAGCTGAGCGCATTATCACCGAAGAACTCCACCGTCTCGGTTGGACTCAGAGCGATCTTCCACTCCGCCTCAAAAGCGACCCCGGCAAACTCCACATCGCCAACCGTCTCCGCAAAGAAACCATTCTATCCATTAAATGGATTGCCACACGTCTGCATTTGGGCACTTGGAAAAGCGCGAGCGCAAGAATCCATTTGATAAAAAAAGCTCGCCAACCCAATGAACAGCTCTTGCTATAGCCCCAGCCGTTTATCTTGACGCCACTCTCGACCCGGCACTCGATAATGATTTAATCGCATTCCCAATGCATCCATACTTCCGTTCGGTCCGTTGGCATTTGCGCATCTTCAGCATTGACGATTTTCCTGCCGCCCCGCACCGTTCTCTCATCGCAAAAAACCCGGTATGAAACTTCTCATCCTGATTGCAACTATTCTTTTGCTCCCGCCCCCAAATTTCGCCGCCCAGGAGCTTCGCGGCGCTCAGGCGATTATTGAGGAAGTCCAATCCGCTTCCACCCCTCCACCGGGGAGCGAGAATACTCCCGTCGCTCAGCTCAAGGCAAAAATTCAGAATTTCAAAACTGCTCAAAGCCGTCTTAAACCCGATCAATCCGCCGCAAACTGGCTGGCTCTGGCAGACCAATATTTCCAATTGCCCGCGGCCGATCCCTTGCAGCGGCTGAGAGGTTCGGCTGCTCTTTCCTTTCCCGAACTTTTCGCCGTTTTGCCCGGTCCTGAAACCTGGCCGGACCTCGTCCGCCTTGTTTCGATGCGACCCGCTCCCACCGACAAAACCGCTGTTCGCGAACTTGTCTTTCGCGCGCTGATTTCTTCTCTGGCCGGTGATTACAACCAGGCCTCCGAGAGTATCAAGTCCGCTGAAACTCTTTCGCGCAAAGCTTCCAGTAACACTCGCGCTTACATCTCCTATGGTTTGCCGCAACTGAAGAACGCCCTTATCTCAATTTCTGATAGTCCCACTGACCGCAAGCAAATGATTGAGGACCAGCTCAGTTTCTATGAAACCACTCGAGAGCAGGAAAGCTGGCGAATCCCCGACCTGGTCCTGCTAATTGGGCGGGAGGAAGCTCAGAAGGTCTTGCGACGCGCTTTGGTCCTCCCCACCGCCCGCCTCTCTTTTGGTGAGGGCAAGGAAACAAAGGCTTTAGCTCGCCAGGTAGCTCTTGGAATAATCGATAAAATAGTTATCCCGCCCTGGGACCTGGTCGATGCTCCTCAAGCTCTCGCGCTTTATGAAGCTCTGAATAAAAAATTTCCCGAAGTTGATCAGGCTACCATCGAACGCCTCCAAAGTACCGGCGCTCCCGGCGTTGGTTTCGGGCAGGATAATTATGAGCGGCTTGCTGCCCGGCAAAACTATTTGCTCGGTCTGGTGCTCGCGGGAAGGCGAGAGGATGCCTCCAAACTGCTTCTCAAACTTCAAACCAGGCCAGATGATTTCTCCTCTGCCCTTGCCTTTAGCCATGAGATCACTGCTTCAGAAGCGGGGAAAGTCGCCGATTTTCTCGCTGAATTCCTGCCCGCGCATCCCCAATATCCTTTATGGGAGCTGTACGTCTCCACCGCGTCCGTTTCCGGCCAGACCGCCACGATGCTCACGAACATTAAAACAATTTTGCAGGATGGAGCCATTACTGATGAAATAAAGCAAACCGTTCGCCAGCAATACTACCCCGCACTCCTGTCGGCGGATCAGGTCGACGACGCCGTCCTGGAAATGAGCAAACTTATAAACGGGGAAGAGGGGCAGGACGAAGGTGGCTCGGACAAAAAAGATAACGCAATTCTTTCTCTAGCGAAACTGGGTGCGGTCCTCGACAAACCCGAGTGGCTTCAGCAGGCCCTGACAGCCTGGCAAAATCGTTCCCCTAAAAGTTCCTCCTCTCCCTACCTTAGGTCGGTCTCTTTCCTTGAAGTGGCAACATTGCTTATTTCAAAAGGTGAATTTCCCCAGGCTGAAGCGATCATCACTGCTGAGTTGAAGCACAAAAACGCTCCTGAATTCTCCATTCCGGGATATTCCGAAGGGGGTAATCAACTGCTCGTCACTCTCGCTTCCCTTTATACCGCCGCAGGCCGCTCCAAAGACGTTCTTCTCCTCATGGATTCCGCTCCCTGGTGGAATGTCGGAGACTTAGCGGAGATTCACATCTCCTCCGGCGAATACACCCGCCACGAGCATCAGCCCGAAATCCATTACCTTGCCGCAAAAGCATTGGCCGCCGAAAACCGGACCGAAGAAGCCATCGCTATCCTGAAGTTTTTGCTCCTCGTCAGGCCGGGCTACGATCCTGCCTATGATCTCCTCATCTCTTTGCAAAAAGAGGCGGCCCTTCCATTTCTCGATCAGCTCTTCCAAATGGATAAGTTCGAGGAACGACCGCTCATCTGGAAGGCCGCCATCTTCAAAACGCAGAACAAACTCGATGAAGCCGAAAAACTTCTCCGCCAGGCTATTGCCATCGACCCCTCCGATGGCGAGCAAGGGCCCCCCGACAGAATGCGGGCTTACTCCTTTCTTGCGGATGTTCTAGCTGCTAAAGGGAACAATAAAGATGCGGCTGTTTTTCAGAATGCCGTCAAAGCCATCCGCCTTTCCGAACAGGCCGACACGATCTACAGCGCTGGCCTGGTTTCCCGCGCCTTAAAAATGTATGAGCAGTCTCTCAACATTTTTGCCGATGCATATTGCATCCAATCCCGTTTGGCCCTGCGTTATACTCAGCTCGGCATGGAAAAGGCTGCCGAAGAGCATTACCAGCGCGCTTACGAATTGATGCCCGAGAGTTTTGGCCGCGTCGAAAGTCATTGCTTCGGATGTGAAGGAGTGTTCGACAACCCCAAAGGCCAGACCATCGCCGAGCGGGTTTTTACCAGGTTGGTTTCCGCTCAGCCCAACAAACCTCAAATCCATTATCTCTTGGGCTACCTCAAAGCAGAGCAGGGCAGATTTGAGGAAGCCTCTGCCTCGATTAACAAAGCTGTTACCCTGGATCCGGATTATCTGAACGCCTGGAAAAAATTACAGGATTTGCAAGAGCATCTTCTCCTGCCGGTTCGCCGTCGTGACGAAATCATTCTGAATATCCTTCGCCTGGATCCTCTCGCCCGCCACGTTTCTCCGAATGTTTCCAAAATGTCGGACCTCCCCTCTCTTTGGAAAGCCGCCGAAAAAGCCGCCGCTCTCGTGCCCGTCACACCAAAACAACTGCTTCCTCTCACTGTAAGCCAGCGCGTACTTGAAGAAAAAAAGAAAAGCTCCAAAAACTCACGCGAAGAAGATTTTGAAAGTCGAATTTTCGAATACAGTAATCGCTTCGCCGAAAAACACGACCCTGCCAGCGTCGTGGCTGAACAGGAATTCATCCAATCCGCCATCCAGTTCTTCAGCGCTCCTTTTGAATAAGCGAGGGGTCAGACTATAGCATGCGCTTTCCTGTGATTTGACCTGATCCTATTTGCAAAAGGCGGCTACGGAACCGAGGGCAATGGTGGATTCCATGTTACTACCGGATGAAACAACCTTTCTAACTCAATGAATCCTGAACGGATTACGGCATCTGCCCTATTAAGCGCTGCCAGGAACAACGTGGGCCTCTTTTCCAAACTGATCACGGAACTCGATGCCAATCCTGAAGCGGAGGAGAAAGTTGTTTTCGAACTATTAGCTATAGCTGAAAAATGCCTTCGGTCACGGAGTGATCCCCAGGATGCTCTATTGTGGGCCGTTCGTTGTCGGAATTCTGTCTCTCCAGCTCGAATACCTGCCTATTTATCTGAACTTGAAAGCATAGTCGTTCGCTATCTGGAGAACCTACTCCAGGAAGTTTCCGACCCGCGTGACGAATCCTTGCTTTTACCACTAGCCATGGCGATGGGTGGCATCAGGGAACTTGATCGGCATCGCTTTACAACACTGCTTGAGATTCTTCGGAAGCAGGAACCAAATTCGGACCGCAGGCGCGAATTTCTTGAGAAAACTATAAAGTTCATACCCGGAGCCTCCCGAGAGAGCTGATAACTAAATGCAGAATCTTCCAAGAAAAGGATATCACCGGGAAATGTACTTCCGAATGGAAATGGCTCAGAAGCTTATGCCCTAACTTTCTCTTAGCTCCATTCAGTCGGGCCTTCCCAATAAAACCGATGTTCCCGCTTAATCAGCGGAAAATGGATAATTTGGCTCGAGGCAAGTGCTTCACCGACCCTTTTGAAATCGCTCTCCATACTTTCGTTCGCAACAAAAATTGAATACTTAGCGGTTGGATGAAGGAGCACGATTAGCCATTTCAAACGTGGTAGCAAGAAAGTGAATTGCTCAAGGCATTGGCGATAATTCGACGGGTCGAGTAAGTCTATTTCCCGGATCAGATCTGCATCACTCGTCGCCGGAATGATCGCAGAGAAGCTTTGCTCATCAAATCGAGTTTCACAATATTCGTAAACGATTCGTTGATTTTCTGGTAGCGCCCACAGGTGAAAATTCTCCGGAAACGTAAGATCATCGCTAGTGTGCTCAACAAATGATCTGCCCAACCTATCAAATGGAACTTTCGCTGGGTCCCACCAGACACCTCCCGGCGTCCTGAGACTCTTTAGCACAACTTCAACCCCGCTCTTCGATTCGAGAATAAGATGTTTTCTCTCCGCAATAGCAGGGAAAAAGGTTAAAAACGAATAGAGCATTTGCTTGTCCTTGTCTGAAAGGCTTTCCATGTACTGCCAATCCTTCAGCGCACGATTTTCAATTGTTTTCCAGGGTGAACTCATATCCTCTATTGCTGCTCACGAATATGAACTTGGACCTCTCCAGGTTGGATATTGGGCGAGGGTTGACACTCTCAAAATTCGTAGCGCTACGCTCTCACCATCTCGCCCGGCAAGTCCCATTATCGGCTCCGAATCCGAAGCCCCTTGATTTATTGATCCCCGCCATTGTCCATGGATGGCACTGGCACCGCCCAGCTAATCCCACCACAAAAATAAGCGCTTTGTTTTCTTTAATTCACTTGAAGCTATTTCCAATGTGCCTGAACCCTGATCAACTAAATCCGGGCATATTCGGTAAAGAGCTTTCGCTAAACGCATAGGAGTTTTGATTTCTGTGGTAAATACCCCTGATATAAAATCATAACCAATTCCAGTCACTCGGAACGGGTATTGCTTGTCGATACGCTTTAATACACGAACAATTTGTGCGGTTGTGATACCATAATTATCACCGTTAGTGCCCATTCGTTTAATGACATTGAATTTATCAGTTCCTGGGAATACCACTAAGTGATTATTGCTGGCAAAAATGTAAACGCCTTCCTTCAGGGCATTCACACTGTGCTTTGCCGCGATTCTCTCTGCTTCTTGCCGGGGAATTTTAAACAGAATGCTTTCACGCATTTCTGCTTCTTTCCGCGGAGAAAGGCCGTACGTTTCGGAAATTTTTTTCGCCCATTTTTTTACGGCGCGGGTGCAGAGTCGCGGATTTTCCTCCGACGAGTTCATTTTAGGCCTCATTCGCCTCTGGTTCGAATTTCCGCTGGAGTCTAATTCCACTGAGGTTAAGCCGCCGTGCTTCCGGATCAGCTCTGCCACCTTTCCTTGTTCGAATCGTATGGCAAAATCTAACGCGGTGTTACCCTCGTTGTCCAAGTAGTTGGGATCCGCACCTGCATCGAGCAACATTTTGACAATTTCCGTATCATTTGTACAAGCGCTCCAGAGTAAAGGGGTCTCGCCAATCTTATCCTGTCGATTCACATCTGATCCAGCGTTCAACAGGACCTTAACGACTGCCGTGTGCCGTGCTGCTACCGCTGTATGTAACGGGGTTTTTCCCAGTTCATTTAAAGCGTGAATATCTGCTCCAGCTTTGAGGAGCATTTCCGTGATTTTCGTATGTCCCTCATCCGCGGCTTGATGTAATGGCGTCCGTTTATGAGAATTTTTTATATTCGGATCTGCACCTTTTTTTAATAAAGCATTCACTACGTTGGGAGCATTTCTGTATGCAGCCATCCCTAATGATGTGTTCCCGCCGTATTTTCCATTGTATGCCGCCCCCTTTTCCAGGAGATACATCGCTGCTTGCTCTTCTTGGGCGTAAATTGCATATATCAATGCGGTTCCAAGTCCCGGAGCGTGCCCGGGAATACCTGCGTCCCTCGCATTGATGTCAGCGCCTGCTTCAAGCAGGCACTCCATGACTTTCAAATGACCCCCTTCGGCAGCATACATCAATGGCGTCACATTCCAGGGTAAGTCGCGGTTATCGCGTGCATCGGGGTTTACTCCCGATGAGAGCAGTTGACGCACTTTATCTTCATCACCGACTTTCGCCGCCTCGAGGAGAGCGAACTCCTCTGGCGTGGCGACGGGAAGTTTGTCGCTGGATGTCATAAAAACTAAACCGCTTCCTTTCCGATTGAATGCTGCAAATACATTAAAACCATCCCTCGCTTGAAACCTGCCTCCATTAATTTTTGACTAACTTTGAAGCCCGTTCCAGAAGATTCCATTGTTGGAAGAGATCATCCTGCAAAGTCAGCAATTCCCGTCACTCTAAATTGCTCCGCAACATTCTTCGCCGTTCGGCCTTCGCTGTCCGTATGTTTTTCATCTGCACCCTCCTTCCTCAAAATCTCGATGATCTCTAAATGGCCGCCGCGTACTGCATAAAATAATGGGGTCCAGCCTCGCCTGTCCTTTGCATTCACCTCTGTTCCCGCCGAGACTAGAGAATTGACAGTTCGGTCGCATCCTTTGAAACAGCCACCCCTGAGGGCAGTCGTTCCATCGTTATCAGCTCCTTGAACATCTACGCGGGCTTTAATGAGGAGTTGTACGATCTCCCAAAAGCCCTCTGAAGCTGCTTCGATTAATAGAGTTTGACCGAAGTCCTTTTCGCGAAAATGAACGTCGGCCCCACTGCGAATAAGTCTATCCGCAATGTTTACTCGGTTTCTTGTCACTGCGATGTGTAATGGGGTAATGCTGCTTTGCCCTCTCAAATTGACGTTAGCTCCAGCCTCAAGAAGGACCTCAACGAGGTGCTGGCGTCCTTTGTCCACGGCGATAACTAACGGCGTCTCACCATTGCTCTTTTTCGCATCGATCTTTGCCCCTTTTTTAAGAAGCAATTTTACAATTTCTACGCTGCCAGATTCCGCCGCGCAGTGGATCGGATAAATCCCCGCGTTCTCGCCAGGGATGCAATCACTTCGAGCGTTAATATTGGCTCCCTTTTCAATCAACCATTTTACAGTGTCTAGCTGTCCCTTTAGGCACGCCCAATGTAAGGGGGTATGGCCAAATCTATCACGGGCATTGATGTCGTCGTTTGGGAGCAACATTTGTAAGCAGGGAATATCTCCCACTTCCACAGCTTTAAAAATGTTCATAACCATCGGATTAAACTGAGTAGCCTTCGTTTTCCCTCCCATCACATATTGGTTAGACAAAAACTCCCAATTTTACAAACTCCTTTCCCATTTTCAGTACGATTTTCCCCAAACTTTTCATTCGCCATTTTGTTGGCAATCTAGCATAATATTTCCAGAGATTTAAGTTGGTCTCAATCCCGACGCGCGGGCCCTGCGCCTCCAGTCCGGATTGATCCCCACTAAAACAAAAAGGAGCACAGGTGTGCTCTGCCGATTTGATTAAAGTCTCAACATTATGAAATCGCCGTACGTCTGTACAGAACCAGCCAACTGCGGACGAATTGTGCCTTCGCATCCCGGCCCTCTCGGCGCCTTAGCCCTCATCCGTCCCGATTCCAACCTGAAGCGCGTCCATGGTTTTCTCTCTCCTTTGGGAATAGGGCAGGGTGACGCTGTGCTCCAGCCCAAATTATTTCCAATCCGAAAAGCGTTCGCGGCTAAAAATGTCGACTTTCTTTTGCAAGTACTTGATTTAATACTTTTTAGCCTGTTTTATTCCTTAACCAAAGGTTCAAGCTTTTACTCAGTCCTCAGTCCGCGGCCCTCAATCCTGGTCATATCCCAAGGTTCAAACTTTTCCTCAGTCCAGTGGCTGTCTGCAAAGACTCCCCTGTTCTTTCGATTCTCCTTCGCGCTCTTCGTGTTGTTCGTGGTGAACCCCCATCTAAAATCCGCATTTCGCAATCGCCTCTGTCCTCACGAAACCCTTGATTATCGGCGTTTATCGGAAATTATCGGATTTCAAAATTCGGCCGGTGCGGCTCGCACTGAGGGCGAACTTTTCCCCTGCACGACAGAGCCAAACTTCCCAATCAAAAATCATTGTGCCCGTCTGCAAAGACTCGAAAATCAAAAATCCTGCTGGAGTGCTCATGAAAGGCCCGTGTATCGGGCTTTATTGGAAATTATCGGCTTTCAAAATTCCGCCGATTTCGATGGGACCAGGTGCTTTGCCTCTCATGTCGGCGGAGACTATCTGTCGCACATAATCGCACAAAAATCGCACAACGAAATTTTTCAAAAATTCAGCACAACCGCCTCAATAACATCCACATCTAGTCAAAAATCTCTCTTTTCAAATCGCACACCCCCCTCCCCTGGATCTGCCTTCGCAAGCCTACCCTCCAGCTACGCCCCAGTAGCCGCCACCCTTTCGACACCTATGTCGGGGAAGAGGTCCAAAGACGGATTCCTAAAATGCTTCCCTCACAATTCCATGGTATACTCCGTACGGAGTAGGTTAATCTTTGGCAGGGAACGATTAATGACCACAAAACAATTTTCAGAACTCGGGCTATCACAGGAGATGCTCAAGGCGATCGAACGCCTTGGGTTTGAGCAGGCATCACCAATTCAGTCGGAAACTATTCCAGTACTCCTCGAAGGTCGCGATGTCGTGGGGCAATCCCAAACCGGCTCCGGCAAAACTGCTGCTTTTGCTATCCCCGCCATCGAAAAGATCGATCCGCAAATTCGTGCTGTCCAGGCATTGATTCTTTGCCCAACTCGCGAATTGGCAGTGCAGGTTTCTGAGGAGGTCCACAAGCTGGCATTTTTTAAGAAGGGAATCCACGCGCTCCCCATTTACGGAGGTCAGTCTTACGAGCGCCAGTTCTATGGATTGAAGCAGGGTGTTCAGATCATTATTGGTACGCCCGGCCGCCTTATGGACCACATGCGCAGGGGCACTCTCCGTCTCGACCAGGTCAAAATGGTTGTGCTGGACGAAGCCGACGTCATGCTCGACATGGGTTTCCGGGAAGATATCGAATTTATCCTCCAGGCTATTCCAGCCGAACGGCAAACCGTTTTCTTTTCCGCGACGATGCCGCGCGCCATTCAGGAATTGATTAAAAAATCCGCGCGTGATCCCCAGAATATTCGGATCGAGCAGAAAGCGATGACGGTCCCCACAGTTGAGCAGTCTTATTTCGAAGTGGACCGCCGCTTTAAAATTGAGCTGCTCACTCGCCTCATTGACATTTACGATCTGAAGCTGGGAATTGTTTTCTGCAATACGAAAAGAATGGTGGACGATCTTGTCGATCATTTAAACGCCCAGGGATATTCCGCGGATCGCCTGCATGGTGACATGAGTCAGGGAATGCGTGATCGCGTCATGAATAAGTTCCGCAAATCCGGCCTGGAATTTCTCGTGGCTACGGATGTCGCCGCGCGTGGAATCGATGTGGATGATGTTCAGGTCGTCTTCAATTATGATCTCCCGTACGACGTCGAAGATTATGTCCACCGGATCGGCCGAACCGGAAGGGCAGGGCGAAGTGGCCGGGCCCTCTCGTTCGTCGCGGGGCGGGAACTTTTTCAAATTCAGCAGATTGAGCGCTACACAAGGACGCGAATTCAACGGGCCAAAGTCCCCACCGTTACGGAAGTAGAGCAGGCTCGTTCCAATGCATTGCTCGAAATGGTTCGCACGACTTTGCGCGCCGGCGAATATAAGCGGCACGATGCTTTGATCGAGGTCTTGCTTGAGGAAGGGTTTAATTCCACGGACATCGGATCCGCGCTGCTCCATCTCCTCCAGCAGGATAAAGCCTTGAACGCCTCAAATCGCGCTCAACCCGATGAAAGCCGCGGGCAGTATTCAAGAAACGAGAGACCTGAGAGACCTGAAATGAATCGCGGTCGGTCAAATTTTAATACAGCGCCGGAGAAGCCCGAGAGATTCAGTAAAAAGGAAACTCACCGAGCGGAGCCTTCAAAACCGAAAGCGGCTCCCATACCTTCCAGTGATCTCCCGAGCCGAACAGCAGATATTCCCGAAAAAGAAAAAGCCAGCCGGCGGACACCAGATGGCCAGACCCGGGTACATCTGAATGTAGGTGAGCAGATGGATGTGGGACGAGGGGAGATCGTCCGCCTCATTCAAGGCGAAACCGGTTTGCCTGCCTCAGTGGTTGGTCACATCGATCTCCGGGAACGACATGCTTTTGTGGATGTCGCTAATGAACATGTCCGTTCCATTGTCGGCAAACTCAATCGCACCCGCTTGAAAGGCCGGAAAATTGCCGCTCGAGTGCGTGAGGCCAAAGAGCCTGAGTTGTAAGCTTAGGCTGAGCTGCCCCTATAAAAGGGTGCAGATTTCTTCCTTGTTACAAGGTCAATGTTAAGGTTAGATGCCGCCTTACCAGCAAACCACGCGCCTTAAAGCCACATATATTTAGATCGGGCCTTCGATCTTCTGGCTTTGGGGCAGATGGCTGCTAAACCTAACCGAGCCCATGAGAAAAAGACACCAAGCCCTCATCATACTAACATCATTGTTTGCCCTCTTCCTAATGGCAAACGTTCACGCCGGAGATTTCGAACGACTTTATTTCGACGGAATAGCCGGTACTCCCATGAACAACCTGCGGAACTCGATCAACGGAGCCCCGACAGACCCTAATGACATTGTTTATTCGAACTTTCCTCTCGACTACAGCCTTTCCGAAGTGGTTTCCGTGGGATTGGACAGAGTTGAGCTGAGCGGGAACACCGCGGACAATTTCGGAAGTCTCATTCGCGCTTATATCCAGGCCCCCATGGATGGCGTTTACCGTTTTTCCATAGCATCTGACGACACCTCGGAATTGTACATCAGCAGCAGCGAAAGTCCTTTGGATATTCATGCAGCCGGCAATTTTTTGGGATCGGCGCCCGCGCCTGCCGCTTTTGAAACGGGCTGCTGCACCCCTCTTTTCTCCGGCGACCGTCTTTCCGAGCGCACCACCGCGCCCATTACCCTGCAGAAAGGAAAACTCTATTATATTGAGATCTACCAGAAAGAAGGAGGCGGAGGCGCATGGGTGCAACTCGGTTGGGAAAGACCCGATGGAGTGAAGGAAGTCATACCCGCGGCCGCTGTTTTCCCCTTTATCTTTTCCGCCAGCGTGAATTTCCCCGCCGCCTCTGGAATCACCGTAAATCCTGCAGACCAAACCGTATCGGAGACACAGCCAGTCACTTTTGCAGTGAACACCGTGATGCAGCCTCCCTTATCTTTTCAATGGTTCGAAGGCGCAACCGCTATCCCGGGCGCAACGCTTTCTTACTACACCATTCCCCAGACAACACTGGCCATGAATGGAAAAAAATATTCCGTCACAGTAAATGGAACGGCCAGCACCGAAGCCACATTAACAGTGCAGGCTGATCCGAATCCTCCAACCGTCCTGTCGGCCTGGTCCTCGGCTTTTCCGCATGGAATTATTATCACATTTAACAAACCCATGGACGCAGCCTCCATGACCACTTCAGGTTTTTATACCATTAGCGGACAGACCCTGACGGTTTCGAGCGCACAGGCTTTGGCTCCAAATCAGGTTTTGCTGAAAGTTCCCGATTTCACTTCCGCTCCGATGACCGTGAAAATCACCGGCGTGAAGGATGCGACCGCGGCAGGAAACGCAATCGCGGCGAATACAACGGTGAACGTGAATATGGCGATGAGAGGCCTTGCTCTTGCCAACTTGTTTACTGGTTTAACCCGTGGAGAGGATGGAACTGGCGCATCGGAGGTAGCCAGAACCCGAGCATTGCCGGGCTATCCGAATTCGCCAACCTGGACAGGTTTGATCAATGGCGTCAATGTTCCCCAAACATCGGCAACATTTGGGCCGACCGGCGCCAACATTGAAGATTTCCAGACTTTTGTGCATGGCTTCATCGTCCCTGCTGTAAGCGGTGAATATACCTTTTACCTCAGCAGTGATGATCCGAGCGCATTCTATCTCAGCACAGATGATAACGCTTCCAATTTGCCGGGTGTGGATACTCCCACTTTATGGGAAGATGGATGTTGCCGTGCTTTAGGCACGGAAGCAGATGGACTGAATACGCCCATTACTCTTGAGGCCGGCAAGTCGTACGCATTTGAGGCTTATGCGGCAGAATACGCGGGCGGCGATTATCTCCAGGTGGGATGGAAACTGCCCGGAGGGACTTCCGTATCCGTCATTCCGAACGAAGCCCTGGCTACACCATGGTCGAGCGGCGCGCTGACAATCAGCCAGAATCCCCTCAGCCAGACCATTGTCCAAAATACGCCTGTGACTTTTTCGGCCGGCGTCACCGGCTCAGATCCGTTTGTCATCCAGTATCAATGGTATCGAAATGGAATCGCAATTCCAGGCGCCACCGCCAGTTCCTACAGCATCGACAAAGTTCAGGTGGCCGATAGTCTTTCCAGCACATTGGGATCCTAAGCTTAGAATTCCACGTGGACAAGTTGTCGCGG
>JADMIO011210278.1_pt1 | contig 102686 bp, 83 predicted proteins | sample 8958161 | NCBI WGS metagenome assembly JADMIO01 (sample SAMN16585339, study PRJNA669376) | soil metagenome | isolation source: Crop rotation soil | place: USA: Cullars Rotation, Alabama | collected 2011 | reverse complement strand
CGCGACAACTTGTCCACGTGGAATTCTAAGCTTAGGATCCCAATGTGCTGGAAAGCCCGAAGGAGATGTGGACCGTAAATTATTTACCGGTCAGACCACACTGGTGCTGGACAGGAGCTTTTGGGCAGGCCTCGTGGGCAGTGAATTGCTTGATACAAATAAGGTGAACATGAGCATTAGCAACTCCTACAACGCTTCAACCCGAATATTAAATGTTACTGTCGATGTTACCTATGCAATGGATGTAACGGTACCACAGAAAATAAATGTGATGCTAACCGAGAGTGGAATTACAGAGCCGCAGGAATATCCTTTAGGCATAGATACTTTCTATGTTCATAGAAATGTATTCCGCAAAGCTTTCACCAATGCCACCGGCGATTTGATAACCCAAAGCACTGCCGCAGGCAGCCACTTTCAAAAAACTTATTCCTATACATTGCCATCAAGATGGGTTGCAACCAATTGCCGTGTTGTAGCTTATATATGCAACGACGTGGTGAATAAAAATGTGTTGCAGGTGGCAGGGAAGGATGTGCAGTAGACCCCTAACCCATAAAGGGGAATATCGTTGACTGTACCTAATCGCTAAAGTCCCCTTTAGGGGATTTAGGGGTGTTTCTTTAATTTTACCCGCAATGAAGATTTCCTATAACTGGCTGAAGCAATATGTCGATTTTGATTTGACTCCGGACCAACTGGCCGAGGTATTAACAGGCGTTGGGCTGGAAGTAGACAGTATTGAGAAGTATGAATCCATTAAGGGAGGACTGCAGGGCCTTGTGATTGGCTGGGTGAAAGAAGTAGTGAAACATCCCGATGCCGACCGGTTAAAGATCACCAAGGTTGATGTGGGAAATGGCGAGCCGCTGCAGATCGTATGTGGCGGACCCAATGTGGCGGAAGGACAGAAGGTAGTAGTTGCCTTACCCGGAGCTGAGCTATTCCCTGTAACCGGTGAGCCATTTACTATTAAAAAATCTAAGATACGTGGTGCAGCATCTGAAGGGATGATATGTGCTGAAGATGAAATAGGGTTGAGTGAAAGTCATGCAGGTGTGATGGTGTTGCCGGCAGATTTAAAACCCGGCATGAAGGCAGCGGAATATTTCAAGCCTTATACCGATTATAGCATTGAGGTTAACATTACACCCAACCGCGGCGACGCCATGTCGCACATTGGTATTGCCCGCGACGTGGTAGCATGGCTGAAGATAAACGGGAAGAAGGATGCCGCGTTGAAAAGCCCTGCGCTTCATGATTTAAAAGGCGACAATACTGTAAACATTGAGGTGACAGTGGAGAATACCGATGCCTGCAGGCGATACAGCGGCATCACCTTCAGTAACATCACAGTAAAAGAGTCTCCCGAATGGCTGAAGAACTATTTAAAAACCATAGGACTGCGACCCATTAATAATATAGTCGACATTACAAACTTCGTGATGTATGAATATGGTCAGCCATTGCATGCGTTTGATGTGGCTGATATCAAAGGCGGTAAAATAATTGTAAAAAACCTTCCTGCTGCAACACCATTCAAAACATTGGATGATAAAGAAATAAAACTTCACAACGAAGACCTGATGATATGCGATACAAAAGATGGCATGTGTATCGCCGGTGTGTACGGGGGATTGAATTCCGGTGTAAAAGATTCAACCAAAAGTATTTTCCTTGAGAGCGCATGGTTTCACCCCGTGAGCGTTCGTAAAACGGCAAATCGTCTCCAGTTGCGTACCGACGCCGCCATTCGTTTTGAGAAGGGCGCTAATATCGAGATAACAGTTACGGCCCTGCAACGTGCGGCCACTTTAATACTGGAACTTGCCGGTGGCAATGTAAGTTCTTCCCTCAAAGACGTTTATCCTGCGAAATATCATTCACCCGTCATCACCCTCGGCTATTCCAGGCTGAACGCAGTGGCCGGCTATGATATACAAAAAACAACCGCAGATGATGTCCTGCAGTCGCTTGGGTTTGTGAAGCAGGAAGAAAAAGGCGCAGTATCCGAATGGGCTGTTCCTGCCTATAAGAATGAAGTGCTGCTGGAAGAAGACCTGGTGGAAGAAGTGATGCGTGTAAACGGGTACGATAAAATTCCTGTGCGCGATACTTTCAGTTCTTCCCTTTCCTATACCGATGAGCAACAGCTCAAAGAAAAATTCATGAACCACGTGCAGGATTACCTTGCCGGCATTGGCTTCAACGAGGTGCAGAACAATTCCATCTTCAGTGCAGCATCTACCGAAAAAGTTTTCCCCGATTCAAAAGATGATATCATCAGGCTGCTGGCATATTCCAATTCAGGCCTCGATTCATTGCGTACCAATATGCTGTTGCCTATTCTTAACGTGGTGCGGCACAATATCAATCACCGTCAGCTGGATTTGAAACTATTCGAAGTAGGAAAAGTATATTCCAGGAAGAGTGGCAAATACGTTGAAGAAGAAAAACTGGTGCTACTATTAACCGGTGCCCCTGATGCAGAGCACTGGCGAACCAAACCTGTCAAAACTGATTTCTACCATTTGAAGTCCGCCGTGGAGGCATTGTTGAACAAGCTGAACGTTTCTCTATCAAGTGTCAAAGAAATTTTTTCTTCCCCGATATATAATTACGGTTTATCTGCGGAGCATGAAAACAAAACATGGCTGCAGATGGCGTCCGTTAATTCTTCCCTGCTGAAAGAATATGATATTAAGCAGGAAGTGATGTATGCCGAGATTAATGTGGCGATGTTGATAAACCTTACATCGGGCAGAAAATTACAATTCGTTGAGCCTTCGAAATACCCGGCCATGCGGCGCGATTTAGCTCTGATTTTACCTGAAAATATACGTTTTGAGCAGGTAGAGAAGCTCGCACGTCAATATGGCGGAAAAGCGCTTACCGATGTAAACCTCTTCGATGTGTATATGGATAAAAAGTTGGGTGACCATGTTAAATCGTATGCCGTTAGTTTTATATTTATTGACGAGAACCGGACTTTAACCGACAACGACGTAGACGAAAAGATAAAGAAGCTCATCAGCCGGTTTGAAACGGAACTAAACGCTAAAGTGAGAGTATCATGATAACAGAATTACTGGATAAAGCCACTGTACTACAGAAACAGGTGCAGGCGCTGGTTACAGAATTAAAAGATGCGCGCAAAGAGAATGCGCTCCTCAAATCAAGGCTGGAGAAACTGAAAGAAGAGCTCGACAAGAGCACCGAGAAGCGTAACGAATTCAAGTCGTTGCTGGATAATGAAACACTCCTTGCCGGGCTCGAAAAGAAAGAAGACGTTCGCGAGCTTCGCCTGCGTATTAATGAACTCATCCGGCAGCTTGACCGCGCCATTGTATTAGTAGAACAGGAGGGATAATATGGAAAACAAATCAGTAGAAATCATTATCGCCGACCGCAAGTACCCGGTAATTGTTCCGGCCAACGAAGAGAAGATACTTCGCGAAACCGAAGGCATTATAAAAGAGCGCCTTGCGCGCTGGCAGAAACAGGTGTCCGCCAAGGACAACCAGGACTACCTGGCCCTTACGCTGCTTACACAGCTGGTTGAAATATTAAAAGAAAAAAATGACCGCGATACCAAGCTTAAGTTCCTGGATACCAAGATCCAGTCTATGAGCAAGCAGATAAATAATTTGGGTATCGAGATGGATCCGTACAATCTGTAATTCAAAATTCCAGATTCAAAATTCAAAATTGCCTGGCGCACCACTTTAATCAGGATGCCATTCTTGTGAAATTGGTGCAATTAATGGCCTATTTCCGCTTTTATCTGCATCCTGCCTTAATCTTGAATTTGTCCCGCAATACTGCGGGATGAATCTTGAATTAAGGGGCTCCAATCTTGAATTTTTGTGTGTATTTTTGTTTTTATGTGGATAACCCCACCTAATACAGAGAATTAAGGATTTATTGATGAAAATTTCAAAAACAAACCATGGATTTACAAACTATTTATATAGCGGTAGGGAGCGCCGTTGTCGCTCTCATCATTGGCGTGGTAGTGGGCCGCATGCTGGCCGGGCCTTCTAAAAAGCAGAAAGAGCAGGCAGAAGCGGACGCGAAAAGAATCGTAGAAGAAGCAAAAGTTCAGGCGGAAAATATAAAAAGAGATAAGCAGCTGGAGGCTAAAGAAAAGTTTATCCAGTTAAAAGCTGAACACGAGAAGGAAATAAACCAGCGCAACCGTAACGTTGAGCAGAACGAAAACCGCATCAAGCAGTCACAACAGCAATTAAATCAAAAGGCCGAAGCTTTTGCCCGCAAGGAACAGGAAGTAGAAAATGTGAAACAGAACCTCGCCCGCCAACAAGAACAGGTGCAGCTGAAAAAGACCGAGTTGGAGAAGGCACAGGAGCAGCACATTCGTCGCCTGGAGCAGATAGCAAAACTCTCCGAAGCGGATGCTAAAGCCGAACTTATCGAGAACCTGAAAGAGACTGCCCGCACTGAGGCCATGTCGCACATTAAGGATATCATGGACGAGGCCAAGCTGAAGGCCAATAAGGAAGCCAAGAAAATTATTATTCAAAGCATACAGCGCACTGCCTCCGAGCAGGCGATAGAAAATACCGTATCGGTTTTCAATATCCCGAGTGATGACATCAAAGGGCAGATAATCGGCCGCGAAGGAAGAAACATACGCGCTTTGGAAGCTGCTACAGGAGTGGAAATCATCGTAGATGATACACCGGAAGCTATAGTGATATCGGGCTTCGACCCGGTGCGCCGCGAAATAGCGCGCCTCTCGTTACAAAGATTAGTTGCCGATGGCCGTATTCACCCGGCGCGTATCGAGGAGATAGTGGAGAAGACCCGCAAGCAGCTGGAGGACCAGATTGTAGAAATAGGAGAGCGTACTGTAATTGAATTAGGAATCCACGGGTTACATGCCGAACTGGTACGCATCGTAGGACGTATGCGCTTTCGTTCTTCTTACGGACAAAACTTATTGCAGCACTCCAAAGAGACAGCTAACCTGTGTGCTATCATGGCGGCAGAGCTGGGGCTTAACCCAAAGATGGCCAAGCGTGCCGGCCTGCTGCATGATATAGGCAAGGTGCCGGATGAAGAAACAGAATTGAGCCACGCACTGTTGGGTATGAAGCTGGCCGAAAAATACGGAGAGCATGCTGCAGTAGTAAATGCCATCGGAGCGCACCACGACGAAATAGAAATGCAATATGTTATATCGCCTATTATACAGGCGTGCGACGCTATCAGCGGTGCAAGGCCCGGTGCGCGTCGTGAAATTATGGAGCAGTACCTCAAGCGTCTCAAAGACCTTGAAGCTATTGCCATGGGTTACGACGGCGTGGAGAAAGCATACGCTATCCAGGCCGGCCGCGAGCTGCGCGTGATAGTGGAGGCTGATAAGGTAGATGATAAAAAATCCGAGGAGCTATCCTTCAACATGGCACAGAAGATACAGAACGAACTCACCTATCCCGGCCAGGTTAAGGTTACGGTGATAAGAGAGAAGCGTGCTGTGAACTTTGCTAAATAGACCGCAGAAGCTACAGAATAGCAGAAATAACAGAAGTATTGTGAATCCCCTTTGCGCTGTCATGTTGAGTTTATCGAAACATCCTGCGAGGGTATAAGTGCGCAAAAGAGTGGGTCACATTGAGCTTGTCGAAGGGTCTGCGAGGGGGTAAGTGCGTGGCGTGCTACACCTGCCGTGTCTCCCGTTTGGCGATACTGTGTTTGCGGGCACACGGTGGTAGTGAATGATGACTTGCCTTTGTTTGGCATGTTTGTAACCGTGCAGTATTTAAATATTGCGGATTTAATCTGCAGTAATTGTTTGCGACTCGGTTATTCCTTTATCACTTTGCCTGCATAACTTCTTTCTTTCCCGGTTACAGTTATAAAATATAATCCTTGTGAGGCAGGAAGTTTTACTGTAGCAGTTGAGCGATTGGCATCATACGAATCGCTTTGTAATTCTTTGCCCAAGAGGTCGCTTACAGTAATCTTCAAAATTTTATCTGAAGTCTTTATAGAGATAACGGCTATATCCTTTGTTGGATTAGGATAAATTGATATGCCCTTATTATTTTGAGGTAGAATATTACCTGTAGAAATATTTTTAATCGCACTGGTTGCTGTATTAGTTATGACAGGTGTGTTATAATCGAAATATATAGAGGCTTTGTTTTCTATCACAGTATTTTCAGGTAGGTTCTTTAATTTTTTAATTGAATAAGTCACAAATCCCTTACTGCCCGCAAAGTCGGAGGTGCTGTCCGCCAGGATGAGAGGATTAAATGTCCAGGTTGCGGTGCCTTTACCTGAAATGTCAAACTCTGAGTATTCATGACTTGAAGCTATTGTTTGTAGTGTAGAAGGATCAAGAAAAGGCGAGAGAGTATCCTTAACGATAATAAAATCTGTAGGTGCATTCCCGGTATTTTGGAAATGAATAGTATAGGTAAGCACAGAATCGTTTTCTGTAATATTTCCGGATGGCTGTACTTCTTTTTCATTAGGATCATGAGAACTTAATACTGTCGACGCCACACGCACATGATTGCTTATTGTATCGCAATCATCCTGCATAGGTAGGATAGTAAAATAATTTACAAGGTCTTTGTCAATAGGCAAACTTGCGGGAACCTTAAAATTTGCTATATAGGAAGAGTTATGATAGTCAGCGGGTATATAATTGGTTGTCCAGGTAAGTGTATGAGTTGCCGAATCGTATATGGCAGGGGGCGTACTGTTTTCATACTCAAGTGCCGGATCAAATTCAAATACTATAGAGGCTGGCAGATTAAAATCTTCATAATTCTTATTATAAGGATAGATGCTATAAGTTTTATCGAAACCGGGCTTGGCCTCTGTATAATGAATATTCATAGCCAGGTCCGCTTTGCCACTTGAATTACTCACCGCAATATCCTGGTTCATGATATTAGTGCCCAGCGTGTCAAAAGTAATAGTTCCCGTCGGGTTATTGCACATGTGATAATCTAAGCAGGCTGCATGTGCAACGTTAATATATGATACTGTAAAAGTGCCGTTGATAGAAATAGGGATGTTAAATCGCCCATCCGTATTAGCATTTGCAAAATAAGCTCCGGCACTGCTTTCAGCCAGTACCAATGCACCATTTAAAACAGATTCATTACTGTCAGCCACACAATTGTTGTTCTTGTCAAAGTATATTGTTCCCCTTATATAATTCTCACAAGCAGCTTTTACGTTTGCCGGAGCGGTTGCGGTGCAACTATTGACATCCGTAATTGTAACCTCATAGGGACCAGCCTCCAGGTTCGATTGATTTTTAGTGGTGCCACCGTTTGTCCATACGTAAGTATAAGGCGGGGTGCCACCTTTTACTGAAAGCGTAATTTCTCCATTGGTTCTGTTGCAGTTTTCGGGTGTGGTAGAAACGAAGGAAGATAATTTTGAAGCAGGACGAAAGAAAACAGTGTCGGTGGTCTCTGTTTGGCAGCCACCATTGTCTGTTACTACAAGGTGATAGATTCCGGTCGGCAGATTCGGGAATGTCGAATCACCGGGCACATTATTCCACTCGTAAGAATATGGAGGTGTTCCTCCTGTAGCATGTGCTGTTATTTTACCCACCCCGCCGTAGCTGCAAAGTATATTGGTAACATCAGTTGATATTGTCGGACCGTCAACATTTATGATGGTGGCGCTTAAGGTTTGTGTGCAAGCCAAATCTGTAACTGTTACGGCATAATTGCCTTGCCCCAGATGTGAAAGGTTTTGGGTGGTAGCACCGTTATTCCATAAAAAAACAGCAGAGGACGTAAAGCCGGAGGAATTGAGGTTTACAGATCCTGAACTGTCTGCACAATGTGAATCGTTATGTGTAATTGAAAGTGAATAGGGACATTGTATATCTCCACAGGTGTTCCATTTACCGGTGTATGCAGAATTATAAGGGGGTATCACTACTCGTCGGTTCATCCACCCGTTTCCGTCGTTCAATGCACAGTCTGAAGTAAGAGCGGTAGTAGATTTGTCTGATTCGTTGGCTACAACATTCATCCAATCGGTGTTACCTACAGCGAGAGTAAATAACAAGGTATCGTATGGTATAAGGCCGAACATAGTTATCTTATAGGTATCGCTTGATCCCACTCTTTTGAAATTTCCATCTGAAGGTGTCCAGTCAACCAGCGTATCGTTGCCGCAACTGTGGAAATTTCCTGCTATGCTTAGGCCTTTAGAATGAAGAGTAAAATTATTGTTGGTCTGCGCTTGTACATAGGGCATCATATCAATTGTAAAAGTCATGGAAACTTTGTTCTGCGCGGAAGCAATAACTGCAACCCCCAGGAATAGAAAGGAGAAAAATACTTTCATGGGATTTTTCTGAGATTAAAAATATATAATATATAGATAACAAGTTCATTGACGCGATAATATGTTATTTCCCCAACCAATTTCTCCTTTTGTACAATTACTATATGGCAGGAGTTTTCTGCCGTCGTTCTTTGAAATATTATTTGAGTTGGTAAAAGAATCATATGTCGAACATATGTTTACTTGCAGAAGGGAGGGGGTACCCCCTTACCGTCACGTAGCTTCACAAAACTTCACTCTATTAAGTTAGAGGTTTGAGGTTAGAACAGAGGTTGCTGGCGCGCGAGAAGATGTTTCAACGATTGTCAAACTGTGCTTGTTTTTGAATCAAAATTAGGGTACCCCCTAAAACACTCCCCAAAACCGAAACTTTCCGAAATATTCCGAAAGGGCTCCTGCAAGTACCCCCTCCCCCAAGTACCCCTTTTACCGACACTTACCGACAGAAAAAGACACTCTGCGGTAGTTGGAGGTTGGAAGTTAGAGGTTGGCTGGCGCGAGAGAGCAGAGCAAATGCTTCGCAGACCCTTCACTTCGGCAAGCTCAGTGTAAACTCTCAGCTCTCCGACATTCATCGGGGCAGGCAGGGTGTGACCCACGAATTAGGCGCGACAGCAGCGCTGGCTCCCTTTAGGGGACAAAGGGCTGCGGGGCCACGGCAGGCACTTCGACAAGGTCCCCGATATCGGGGCAAGCAGGGCGACCCCAACTAAGTCAGCACCTGCTCTACATTTCCTTTGGCCAAAACCTTAGTCAGGCACTCTAATTGTGGATAAGTAGGCATGAGGAGACGATTTAAAAATTCAGGGTATGAAAGCAAAGGTTTACGCAGTATTAATAATGCTTTTTTTAAGCATAAATGCCTCTGCGCAGGCGTCGGAAGAGGGCCAGATAGATTCGATACAGCAGCAGAAATTTGTTTTGAGCTCAAAAAATGAGGTAGCATCGAGCGGTAAGTACAAACGCCTGCAAATATTTATTAATTATTACGAAGAGGACAGGACCTATGTTATAGCAGCTCATTCAGAGCGGGAAATTAACTGTTACCTTGAAATAAAAGACCAGGACGATAATGTGATTTATTTTAAGCCGGTTTCGATTCATCCCGGCGCGAACTATTTACCGCTGGAAACGGAGGATGGCACGCAAACGATGTTTAAACTATATTTCGAGGATAACTGGAGCGGAACCACAGCTGCCTACGTTTTCCGGTTTGTAAAGGAAATTACATATTCGAGAAAATAGACCCCTAACCCCTGAAGGGGAATTGCTTCGTTCGTTTCTACTTTGCAATGAAAGCAGGCGATAGCAACGCTGGTCGTCCCTTTAGGGAATAAGGGTTGCGGCGAGGGTTTTAGAATCATTAAGAATCAGTTAAATCAATTTTACTGGTAAATCAGTGGTCAATCTGCTGTTATTTTTAAACTTTCATTAAAGCAATTGGTCTGTTTGAAGAAGTTTTGCAAGCCGATGAGGATATTTTTAGCCATTCTGTTTTTAGTTGTATCATGGTCGGCAGGCGCACAATCCAATAAGGTAACCGGAACTATAACCGACCGGGCCGACAGCAGCGCGATGGTAGGCGTTACGGTGGTGCTGCAAAATTCAAATGATACAACGGTAAATAATGTGGCTTATACCGATATGGCAGGTCAGTTTGTGTTGACGAATGTTTCTGCGGGCAGGTATCTTTTTAAAACCGCTTACATAGGATACAAAAGCTTGCGCAGAATAATTAGTGTGACGGATGCCGATGTGGTGCTTGGAAAAGTATTTATTGAATCGTCGGCTTTTACATTGCAGGGAGTTGTAATCAAAAGCGACCCGCTGCCGGTAGAGATACACGGCGATACCACGCAGTACAATTCAGCCGCCTACAAAACGCAGCCCGATGCCAATGCCGAAGACCTGGTGCAGAAGATGCCGGGCATCACCTCGCAGAATGGTACGGTGAAGGTGAACGGCGAGCAGGTGCAGAATGTGTACGTGGATGGCAAGCCTTTCTTCGGCGATGACCCAACGCTGGCGCTGAAGAACCTGCCTGCCGAGGTGATTGATAAGATACAGGTGTATAACCAGCTAAGCGACCAGGCGCAGTTCACGGGCTTTGATGATGGCAACAGTACCAAGGCCATCAACATTATTACCAAGAACGGGAAAAATAACGGTGAGTTCGGCAAACTGTACGGTGGTTATGGAGGCGATGAACGCTACCTTGCGGGAGGAAACATAAACCTGTTTCGTGGCGCGCGGCGTCTTTCGCTGATGGGTTTGTTCAACAATGTGAACCAGCAAAACTTTGCCACGCAGGATATTCTTGGCGCGCTGGGCAGTACAGGTGGTGGAGGTTTTGGAGGGCGCGGCGGAGCAGGAGGTTTTGGCGGAGGAGGCCGTGGTGGTGGCGGATTCGCAGGTGGCGGAGGAGGCCGTGGCGGGGGAGGAGATGCGCTGAATAATTTTTTGGTTGGTCAGCAGGGTGGCATTTCAACCACCAACTCTGTAGGCTTTAACTACAGCGATGCCTGGGGAAAGAAAATAAAACTAACGGCGAGCTACTTTTTCAACTCGACGAAGAATACAAACAATACCATGCTGACAAGGCAATACATTACTGGCAGCGATACAGGGTTGTTTTACAATGAAAAGGACACAGCAGTGAATAGTAACTACAACCACCGTTTCAACCTGCGCTTTGAGTATATGATTGATTCGTCCAACTCGATTGTAATTACTCCACGATTAAGCACGCAGCAAAACAATCAAACGCAAAGTACGCATGGAATTAATTTTATGAGTCCTGAAAATAATATTGAAAGCAGTGCGGATAATGTAACGGGTGCCAATACCACAGGGTATAATTTCGGAGGAAATTTTTTGTACCGTCATCGCTTTAAGAAAAAAGGGCGCACCTTCTCGTGGAACATCAGTCCGGGCGCGAACACCAAAACTGGAAACACCAATTTGAACTCTACTCAGATGGCTGGCGATAGTACCATCATACTAAACCAGCGGGGCAACCAGGATACGAAGTCGTATTCGGTTTCATCGAACATCTCTTATACAGAGCCGATTAAAAAAAGCAGCCAGCTGTTGCTGAGCTACAACGTTTCGTATAATGATAATCATACAGACAAGGAAACATTCAACTTCTCCCAATCAGATAATGATTATACGCAGCTTGACACGGCCTTGAGCAATAAGTTTCATAATACCTACATTACGCATAAAGGGAATATCAATTACCGGTTGAGAAAGGACAAAACAAACTTTATGCTGGGTGCAGGGTACCAGTATGCTACTTTGAACGGAGATGAGGTGTTCCCCAAATCGTATTCGGTTTCAAAAACATTCTCAGATGTGCTGCCAATAGCAATGCTCAATTATAAATTTTCCAAAGAAGTGAATTTGTGGTTGATGTATCGCACGAATGTAGACGCTCCGAGTATCAGCCAGTTGCAGAATGTAATTAATAATACCAACCCATTGCAATTGAGTACCGGTAACCCGAACCTGAAAGAAGATTATGCGCAAAGTCTTATTACACGTTTTGGATATACCAACGCCGCGAAACAAATGAGTGTGTTATTCTTTACTTTGGTAAATCATACCCCAGATTACATTGGAAGCTCCACGCATATTGCAAACCGCGATACCCTTATCGATAATAACATCCTGCTAAGCAGGGGAGGGCAGGTAACACAGCCGGTAAACCTCAATGGTTACTGGAGCACGCAGAGCTTTGTAACTTTTGGTTTCCCGTTGAAGTTGATAAAATGCAACCTGAACCTGAATGGTGGCTTTACCTACAACCGTACTCCTGCATTGATAAATGAGGCGCAAAATTTTGCAAACACTTACGCGGTGTCGGGCGGAATAGTAGTGAGTAGCAACATCAGCCAGAATGTGGACTTTACATTGTCATACAATCCTGCTTACAACATTGCAAAAAATACATTGCAATCGCAAACGGATAATAATTACTACTCTCACACTGTTTCTGCCAAGCTGAACTACATTTTCCTGAAAGGCTTTGTGTTTAATACGAGTGCTGTAGAAACTTACTACAACGGACTGGGGCAGGCCTATAACCAGGATTACTGGCTGTGGAGCGCATCGTTGGGTTATAAGTTCCTGAAGAACCAGGCGATGCAGGTAAGCATCAGCGCCTACGACCTGTTAAAGCAAAACAAAAGCATCAGCCGCACTGTAAGTGATATTTATATACAAGACAGCCAAACGCAGGTGCTGCAACGCTACTTTATGCTGAATGTACAATACACGATAAGGCATTTTAAGGTGCCGGCACCACTAAAAGAGTAAATTGGTTGTAATGCGATAATGATAGAAAACAATTAAAAAATTTCTAAAGAAGAATTAACAATGCTAGATTTATTCTATGAAAAGAACCCTATTCCTTACCACAACTGTTTTCTTGTTGAGTATAAGTATCCTAAAGGCTGATAGCTGGAAAAAATTAAAAAAATTTCCCGGTAGGAATAGAACTTTGTCATTTTACTTTACAATTAATGATAGGGAATATGTTGGTGGCGGACTGGATTCAGCAGAACATCTTTTAAAAGATTTTTGGGAATACAATGCTTCAACAGATTCATGGACACAAAAATCTGATTTCCCGCAGGCGGTATGGGCTGCTGTTGGTTTTTCTATAGGAAATAAAGGGTATGCCGGCACCGGTGATGGTGGTGGTTCCGGTTCTTCTCTGTCCGCTAAATTTTGGGAATATGATCCGGCAAATGATAAATGGACCAGTATAGCAGATTTTGGGGGAGGAAAGAGATGGGTTGCAATAGCATTTTCAATAGGTAATTTTGGTTATGTTGGCACCGGTCTGGGGCCATCTCTCAGTTATAAATCCGACTTATGGCAGTATGATCCCTTAAATAAAACGTGGAAGCAAATGGCAAGCCTTCCGGGAAGCGGCATTAAAGATGCAAGTGCGTTTTCAATAGGTGTAAAAGGCTACGTTCTGGGGGACTGCTATTCGGCAAACTTGTGGGAATATGATCCTGTCAATAATACCTGGAGCGCAAAGAAGAAGTTTCCCGGAACTGCACGTTGTGATGCTGCAGCATTTTCCATTTGTGGCAAAGGGTATTACGGAACAGGTGAAATATCAGGGGGTAGTGTTTTTGCAAACGATTTATATGAATACGACCCTGTAGCTGATACCTGGACGAAAAAATTAAGTTTCCAGGGAACAGCACGTGACGAGACGGTCTCCTTTGCAATAGGAAATAAAGGGTATATCGGTTTAGGTGGTGAGGATGGCTGGGCCACTTCAGATACTAATTATGATTTATGGGAATACACTCCAGATAGTAGTTGTTTGAATCCTAAACCGGTATCATTTTTTCACGCAAGTGATACCACTATTTGTGCAGGCAAATGCATTAGCTTCACGAATCTTTCCATTTACGCTGCATCTTATTTTTGGAACTTTCCCGGTGCAACTCCATCTATTGATACAAGTTTCAGCCCCATAAAAATTTGCTACGCAAATCCGGGTACGTACGATGTGAGCTTAATTAGCATTAACGGAAATGTGAGCGATACTTTAATATTGAAGAATTATATTACCGTGCTTGAGCCTACGGAAGCGGGAGTAGTTACTGCCCTTCATGATACAATTTGTCCCGGTACTTTTGCCAAATTAAATGTTAGCGGAACTAGTGGGCCTTTACAATGGCAGTCATCCTACTCCCTGAATAATTTCTCAAACATAATCGGGGCTACAAGTACTTCCTTAATTGATATGCCGTCAAAAGATATTTACTACCGTGTGTATGCAGGTAGTGGAAGCTGCTCTGATTCGTCGGTTGCTTATAAAATATATGTTGCTCCCGAATTGTTCGCAATTTTTGCAAACGCGGATTCTGGTTTGGAAATAAAGTTTAATTCATCCGGTAGCACCGGGGATATAACGTCTTATTATTGGGAATTCGGAGATAGTACCTATAGTAATCAACCAAATCCGGTTCATATTTATGACACAGCTGGTTACTACCACGTATGCCTCACAGTGGATAATGGAGCTCACTGTCCCTATACCATTTGCCGGAATATAACTGTTTACAATACTGGTTTGAATAGCCTTAACAAAAAGATTATATGGAGTATATATCCCGATCCGGTTGGAGGACAATTAATTGTTCGCAGCGATCACGAGGTGATCAGGATTGAGATAAAAGATTTACTGGGAAGGAAAATTATCCAGGAGGTTTTGTTTAATGAGGAAACTTCAATTGATGTTTCATTATTGTCTCCGGGAGTTTATTTTGCGGTATTAAAAGGTGAGCAAGGAAAAGAACAGATAAAAAAATTTATAAAAAAATAGGTAAGCTTGTACTCAAAAATCCAGACCTGATGTTTGAAGAACAAGATAATCTAAATCATCAGCATTATCTTGCCTAATTGAACTCTATTTTCTTCCGCTTCAACTCGAAATTTTTTCCCAGGTAAACGGTGCGAACCTGTTCATCGGCAGCAAGCTCTTCTGCAGTTCCGCTTTTTAATATTTTACCTTCGAACAATAAATAAGCGCGGTCAGTAATAGAAAGAGTTTCCTGCACATTGTGGTCAGTAATAAGCACACCGATGTTGCGATATTTGAGTTTGGCAACTATATATTGAATGTCTTCAACAGCAATGGGGTCAATACCGGCAAAAGGCTCATCGAGGAGAATAAACTTTGGGTCAGTGGCAAGAGCGCGGGCAATCTCCGTTCTCCTGCGCTCACCGCCTGATAACAAGTCGCCGCGGTTCTTCCTCACTTTGGTCAAACCGAACTCGCTGATGAGTGACTCAAGCTTATTCGCCTGTTCGCCGCGAGATAAAGAAGTTAATTCCAACACAGCTGCAATATTATCTTCCACTGTCAGCTTGCGGAAAATAGAAGCTTCCTGTGGTAAGTAGCCAATGCCTTGCTGCGCGCGTCTGTACATCGGCTCTTTTGTTATCTCAAGGTTATCGAGAAAGATGTTCCCCTGTTCGGGCCGCACCAGGCCAACTATCATATAAAAGGTAGTTGTTTTTCCGGCACCGTTCGGGCCAAGCAATCCCACAATCTCACCTTGCTTCACCTCCACGCTCACATGGTTTACCACTTTGCGTGAGCGGTAAGTCTTTTCAAGGTTTTCGGTTCTGAGTAAGGCCATGAAATTGTGGTTAGTTAGAGTTTGAGCTTTTAATGTCTTTTACAAACAGGTCAATCTTCTTTTCATTATTCCATTCGCTCTCTTCCAAAGTGTAGCAAATGTCTATCTCGCTCTCCTTCAGCAATTGCTCCGAGTAACTCATGCCGAAAGCAATACCATTGCAGGTTACACCATTCTTGTCCTTTAGAGATAGTTTCAAATGGTCGGTGCCAACAACCCGGGAATATCCTCTATCCTGAAGATGACGAGTGAGGAAAACAGGTTTCATGTTTTGCGGGCCAAAAGGAGAAAACTGGTTAAGTATCCTGTAGAAAGAAGGAGTAATATCAGACAGTGCCAATTCGGAATCAATTACTATTTCCGGTGTCAGCATGCTTTCTTCAATGGAAGAACTGACAACTTCCTCGAACTTGAGAATAAATGGCTGAATGTTTTCTTCCTTAAGTGTTAATCCTGCAGCGTACATGTGACCGCCGAACTGCTCGAGCAGATCACTGCATTCTTTAATGGCATTATAAATGTCAAACCCTGCAACAGAACGTGCAGAACCTGCAACATGCCCGTTGGATTGCGTGAGGATTATCGTTGGCCTGTAATACACATCTATTAAACGTGAGGCGACGATTCCTATTACACCTTTGTGCCAATGCGGCTGATAAAGAACAGTGGTTTTCCTGTTTGCGTAAACGGGCTCATTCTGCATAATAGCTAAAGCCTCTAGTGTCGTGTCAGAATCATGCTTGCGGCGCTCGGTGTTTTTCTGGTTCAGTATTTCGGCATTATTGGTGGCGCGATAAGGAGTATCAGATAGCAGCAGGCGAACAGCATTCTTTGCGTCATCCATTCTTCCCGCAGCATTAATACGCGGACCAATGCTGAACACAATATCAGAAACGGTCATCTCTTTCTTCCCACCGCTAATCTCCATCAGAGCTTTCAGGCCTTCGCGAGGTTGCTCATTAAGTAGTTTCAACCCATAGAAAGCCAGCACCCGGTTTTCGCCTGTAATCGGCACTATGTCGGAAGCGATGCTTATCACCACGAGGTCGAGATAAGAGTATAATTCATTATCAGGTACTTCGTGAACCTGGGCATAAGCCTGCAACAATTTAAACCCGATGCCACAACCACTCAGTTCTTTATAGGGATAATTGCAGTCCACTCTTTTGGGGTCGAGAACTGCAACTGCTTCAGGCACCTCATCACCGGGAAAGTGGTGATCGCAGATGATGAAATCTATTCCTAGGGAACTCGCGTACTCAATCTTGTCCACTGATTTTATTCCGCAATCAAGAGCAATGATTAGCTTGAAGTTATTCTGCTTTGCCCAGTCGATACCTTGTGTAGAAATGCCGTAGCCTTCGCTATAACGGTTGGGAATGTAATAATCCAGCTCCATGTAATAGCGGCGAAGGAAATCGTATACCAAAGCAACGGAGGTTGTTCCGTCCACATCGTAATCGCCATAAACAAGAATTTTTTCCTTATTCATCATGGCCTGCTGTATACGCTCAATGGCCTTGTCCATGTCCTTCATCAGGAAAGGGTCGTGCAGGTGATTCAGCGAGGGACGAAAGAACTGCTTTGCTTCGTCGTAGTTTTTAACACTACGTTGGGCCAATAGGCGGCATAACACAGGATGAATTCGCAGTTCATTGTGCAATAAGGTTTCGGTTTCCTGGTCGGTTAGTCGTTGTACCCAGCGTTTATCCATCCTGTAAGGGGCGACTAAAATAGTGGAAATAAGGTAAAACCAGCTTTCATTCGATTATGGTGGGGTTTAATTCTCTAAGAAGGTTTCCAGATGAGCTTAATATACAAAGAATTTGTTAAAAGTATTTAACTTTTAAAATGGATTGACCTGCATTTATAAATGTAAAAATTGGGTAAATAATAAGTTTTTAAATGTTTTCAAATACTTCATTACCACTCATGTAAATATTCAGTTTTAGCTGCTATATTTTACTATTTTTGGCGGCTCAAATTTAAGTCGATGAAATTTCAACCAAAACACAAGCTTATTGTTCTTGTTTCGGCCATTGCTTTTGCTGTTGCTTCCTGTGGAAATAAAGGAAGCGAGATAAAAGGAACCGGCTATTTCAAGAAATCTGATTTCGATACAACCGTTGCCCCGGGAAAAGACTTTTTCCGTTTTGTAAATGGAGGATGGCTGAAGAATACCGAAATACCAAAATCGGAAGCACGCTGGGGTTCCTTTAATGAGGTCGATGAATTGCGGTATAAATACCTGCGCGATATTTTACAGGATGCCGCCGCAGATAAGGATGCAAAAGACGGCAGCAACCGCAAAAAGGTTGGAGATTTTTATGCCAGTGGTATGGACTCTGTGAAAAGGAATAGCGACGGCATTACCCCGGTAAAGCCTTACCTCGACCAGATTGATGCGATAAAGAATACAGATGATCTTTTGAATGTAATTGCAGGCCAACATCGTAATTTAGGCGCAGGCCCTTATGAAATTTCAGCGGACCAGGACCCGAAGAATTCAAACCTTATTTCCGTGGTAATGTTCCAGGGAGGTTTGGGCTTACCTGACCGTGACTATTATTTCAGGCCCGACACTGCAAGCAAATCAATCCGCGATGCATACCTGAAATATATTAATGAGAGCCTCCAGGCCATTGGGTACGAGCCGGCAAAGGCAGAAGTTGCTGCCCACAATATAATGGAGTTTGAAACTTCTCTTGCTGAAAAGTCGATGGACAGGGTAACATTGCGTAACCCTTATGCTACTTACAATAAAATGTCGCTGAAGGATTTGCAGGCTTCTACTCCGGATATTAACTGGAGTAACCAGTTGTCTGCAATGAAATTTCCTTCTGTTGATTCTGTAATTGTAGGTCAGCCCGAATTTTTTAAATCATTAAGTAAGGCCATTAAATCGTATCCTATTGATTCATGGAAGGAATATTTGAAATTTCATACTTATAGTTCTGCTTCTCCTTATCTCGATGATGCCTCCTTTGAGCGCTCCTTTAATTTTTACCAGAAAAAACTAAGCGGTGTTAAACAACCGAAGCCACGCTGGAAAAGAGTACTTAATACCATCGATGGTTCAATGGGTGAAGCGCTTGGCGAAGAATACGTGAAGAAAGCTTTCAGCGAGGAATCTAAAGAGCGTATGAAGAACATCATTGAGAATCTTCGTACTACTTTCCGTGGCCGTATTCAGAAGCTCGATTGGATGAGCGATTCTACTAAGGCAAAAGCAACTACAAAGCTGGATAAAATAGTGGTGAAGGTTGGTTACCCTGATAAATGGCGTGACTATTCTTCATTGACTATTGACCGCTCCTCATATCTTGCCAATGTTCTTCGTGCGGGTGAATTTGAATTCCAGCGCCAGATAAATAAAATAGGTAAGCCGGTTGACCGTACTGAATGGGGAATGAATGCCTACACTGTTAATGCGTATTATAATCCATCCAATAACGAGATAGTTTTCCCGGCCGGTATTTTACAGCCACCTTTCTTCGGACCTGACCTTGATGATGCTTGCATCTATGGTGGAATAGGCGCTGTTATTTGCCATGAAATGACCCACGGGTTTGATGACCAGGGAAGCCAGTTCGATGCCGCAGGTAACTTGAGGAAGTGGTGGAGCAATGAGGACGCAGCGAAGTTTGGAGATAAAACCAAAATGGTAGCAGACCAGTTTGCATCCTACTGGGTGCTTGATAGCCTGCACGTAAACGGTAAGCTCACGTTGGGCGAAAACATTGCCGACCTCGGTGGTGTGATGATTGCACTGGATGCCTTTGAACATACCGACCAGTTCAAGAAAGGAGAAAAAATTGATGGATATACTCCCGAGCAGCGCTTCTTCCTTAATTGGGGCCGCGTTTGGCGCACCAAGTATATGGATGCTGCTCTTCGCCAGCAGGTATTAACCAATCCTCATTCGCCCGGCCAGTTCCGTTGCAACGGTCCTATTACCAATACCGAGGAGTTCTACAAAGCATTCAGCATTTCTGATAAGGACGCGATGTACGTACCACCTGCAAAGCGTTCTTCTATCTGGTAAAATACTTTTGAAAAACACATAGGAAATAAAGGGAGCTTGTCTCCCTTTATTTTTTTATAGCCCAGGTATGACAAGACAGATTTGACAACTTTTTAAAAGTTGTCAAATCTCAAACACATCCGGATTTGTCGCCAGGTGTCGGTAAAACTCAAAAGTGAGGGGAGGGGTATTTGTTTGAATTTAGATTAAATTCATCGCTTTTCCACTGTCATTACGAAAAATAATTATCTGTCCCGACACGTTCCGCCACTTTTGACCACTGATTCATATGATTGAAAAATGACATCACTGGTTTGTTAAAGAACAAAATTGTTTTGTCAAAACCTGTCAAAAACAAGGTATATTTTAAAGGGGTATTACCGGCTTTTCCTTATTTACAAATTGAATACGCAGTTTTTTTAATTTGGCAAAGTTCCTTTCGACACCTTTTGCCAAACCTCTAAATCTTTTCAAAGAACGCGACCGTCTTTCGCTTCTGTCATCCCAGGCTTTGAGTATACACTATTGACGATAGCGAAGCATCCCATAGCGGGAAAGTGAAGGATTGGTCTCATTAGTAATTGTACAAAAGTTAAAATTGGTCGGGGAAATCTTACCGCCATTGTTAGTGTAAACAGAATTATTTCTTACTCGTTGAGTCGGAATCTAAGTCCAGCATCTCATATTTCTCCGGCGGGCTCCAGTCTTTTATCTGCTGCTGCTGGGTTTGCTCCTTGCTGAATTCCCGCTTTAATACATTTTTTAATTCGCTGCCCTCTTGCTTGATACTTGTTTTAATAATTGTTTTTACCGAACGCTTATCGTACCTGATGGTTGGATTGTCGCCCGGCCCTGTCATCCACACATACAAATTCAGGAGGCCATTCACATCCTTCTCGGTGGCGTCGGGGTCAAAATTATTGGTGTTCCTGAACTTACCGCTTAACAGTTGCATGAAGTTCAGCTTGATGTGGTAATTAATTATGTTCGTGAGGCTATGAGTGCCCGTAAGCTCAAGGTTAAGCGCATTGGTGAAAATGGTTGTGGTGGGGATATTCACCATGCCATTTTTTATTTCCACCTGGTTAGAGAGTTTTGAGAAGCGGATATTCTCAAGGTCCTGCACCTTTACAAATTTCGAAAGAGAACTTAACGGTTTAAAATGATTCAGTTCTCCCTTGTCGATAGTAACATCGGCCACTACCACAAGGTCGTTGGAAAGAAACACGCCATTTTTCCAATAGGCTTTTACGTAAAACTGTGAGTTGAGGATGCCTTTGAGATTTTTATCGGTGAGCGTTTGCTGGTCAAAATTTTCGAACTCGTAAAACAACTGGTCGATATTTATGTTCCTGCAGTTTACTGTAGACTCAAGCGCCACACTATTCTTCTTCGCCAAACTAACAGAACCGCCCGCCAGTACATTTCCGTGCAGCGCATCAACATTCAGCTTATTGAAGTAAATAACTTTATCTTTTACTGTAAGTTCTGTCTTGATGTTGTTCGCCGTGAATTTGCCCCACTGGAGGTTTCCTAACGAGAGGGTGGCTTTGCCGGCGCCGCAGGCAAGCAGGGGAGTGAGCATAGTAGACCCGCCGCTGCTTTTTGAGTTGCCTGCGAAGTCCTTTGTATCAAGATGGACAGATGAAATCTCAAGATTGTAGCTGAAAGCATTCGATGGGTAATAAGCTGAATCGCGCAAAGAGGTAACAACGAAAGGAACGAGGTTGGCAAATTCGCCCCTGCAGGAAATATCAGATGAGCCTGCTTTGAGTCTCAGGCTCTGCAGTTCGAGGTTGCCGCCGCGGGAGGCGATGGAAGAATTGATGTCCGATATATGGATGCCCCCGCTTTTATAGGAGGCATTTATAATTTTTACAGAACCCTGCGTTTGAGTGGCCAGTGTTTTTTCATTGCCAAGCGATTTGAGAAGACCTTTATAGGTAAAGTGGTCGAGCTGAACTTCGCCCGTTACTTCCGATTTGCTATCCATGCCGAAGAACGGTGCAATAGTGGCAAGGTCAAGTGTTCCGTTCAGGCTGGCGGAGAGCAATGGATTGTTGAACTGGGTTAACGTCATGGCAATGGCAAAGGGTTTCCCTTTAAAGGAAGCCCGGCCATTCTCGACCGCTAATACGGAACTTCCCCAGGAATGCTTTGCGCCGTTATTGTAACGGGCGGTAAAAGAAACATCGTTAATGTGCTGACCGGAAGGCCGGTGTTTTACAGTGGCATTCTTCACATCAAATACAAAATTCACCACAGGATTTTTTGTGGAAGAGAGGGGACCTTTTATGAAGCCGTTGAAAGTAAGGTCACCCTTTGTGTCCAACTCTACGAGGTTCCTGTTGTATTCATCGGGCAGCAGGGTAGCCAGTTCTTCTAACCCGACATCTTTTCCATTGATACTAAGATCGAGCGCAAAGTCATCCTTTTCTTCCTGTACCGTTCCATCGAGTTTAAAATTAGAAGCGCCGATTCTCACCTTCGAATTTTTAAAACTATAATGACCTTTATCCAGGTCAACATCCAGCAGCAGCGAAACATTTGTTTCTTTATTATGCAGGTAATCAATTCCGTCCACATCCAGTTTCTCCACCAGCATCTTTGCATCAATATCCATAGTGAACTGGCTGGCGCTGAAGTTGCCTGATAGTTTAGCAGAATTAAAGTTCATGGCATAGTGCTGGTTGTTCTGCTCATCCTCATACACCGCTTCAAGGCCGGTAATAATTATTTTATTGATTTGTATTTGAGTATTATCGGTTTGATTGCCAGGCGAAGAATTGAAGATGAAATAATTCCTGTCTCCTTTGTCGCTAACCTTGATGAGCAGCTTTCCGTTGGTAATTTTCACCCTGTTAATGGTATAATTTTTTGCAAACAGGTTCCAGATGCTGAACTGGAATGAAATTTCCTTGGCTACAAGAAGGTCCTCATTTCCAAATGATTTTTTTTCCTTCAGTGCTACATCATCGAAGTTGAGAGAGAAATAAGGAAAGCTTCTGAATACAGAGAAATCTATATCACCTTTTACTGCCAGCTCTGTGCTGATGGAGGCATTTATTTTTTTGATGATAGCCGATTTAATAGAGCCGCCAATAGAAACCTGTACGATAACGCCTGCCAGCAATACCAGGATGGCAATAACTGCCATTACCGACAAGAATTTTCTTACAAAAATTTTCATTTCAAAGTTTAAAAATAGAACCGGCTGTTCAGTGGTATTACCTCATTTCCTAACACTCCCCCTCTAACATTCACCACAGCAAGACAAAAAGGCTGAATGTCCAATAATCCTAACGCTAACGAACTTTTTTGCGTATGTAAATACCGGTGTTTAGTTAAAAACTTTAAGCAGTTTTGTCAGTAACTTTAGAACCGGGAAAATCAGTGACAGGAAGAATGAAGCAATTGGCCACCAGGATTGTTGTTAGCAGTGTATTTGTTTTAAGTTTCCTTTGTTCAAACGGCCAGGTTTCTACGGGTTATACCTTTAGCAGCGCTAACAGTACAATAAATTTTATTTCCGGGGGAAATTTGCTTGCCAGCGGGGGAGGAATAGGTTCGCCAACAGACGATGCCATATTCCCTAATCAAAGTATTGGATTTAATTTTCGCTTTAACGGGGCTTTTTATTCGACAGTGGGTGTTAGTTCAAATGGTTTTATTTGGTTTGGAAATACTTCCCCTGCAGCTACCCTTTATACGCCAATCTCATCAAATACAGGTTACGATGGAGTGATTGCTGTTTTTGCACAGAATATTACGGGTCAGGATGCTTCATCCGAAATAAGAATTCAAACCCAAGGGGTTGCTCCTAACAAAACCTGTACTATTCAATGGGAAAAGTTTGTAGGAAATTCAATATTTAATGCAAGTAATAACAGGATGGATTTATGGATTATTCTTTCGGAATGTTCAAATACAATTCAAACTGCTATTGCCGCAAATAAATATTATTGGGCGCCAGCTGACGTATTGAATGGACAGGTAGGCATTCGAGGCGGCAACAACGGAGATTACTTTAATCGCCAGGTAAATTGCAACGGAGGTAATACATGGCTGCAATCAACTCAGGGACCTTCAAATGGTACATTATGTGTTCAAAATCCATGTTGGCCGGGTGGTGGTCCATTTTCGGCCAAAAACGCCGCGGAGTTTAATTATACCCCAACTTCTTCTTCTGTTCCCTCCATTACCTGCAGTGCAAACACCCCTGTTTGTACCGGCCAGGCTGAGACTATTAATGTTAACGGCAGCGGGGGATATACTCCGTACACCATTGATTGGTCGGTAACCGGTGGTGGAGCGGCTCCCGCATCTGGTAATGCTTCTAACATCAACTCACTTCCTTATAACGGCATCTCTACCACTTTTTCTGCTGCTGCAAGTGCAAACTATAACGTTACACTTACCGACAACAGCGGTTGCATGGCCACATGCAACGGTCCCATAACTGTGAATGCCTGTGTTGCAAATACAATTACCACAGGTACTGTTGCAGGCAGTCCCTTTTGCCCCTGCGGCTCAGTAAGTATTCCTTTTACCAGCACCGGCACTTTTAATGCAGGTAATACTTATACAGCCGAGCTTTCCGACTCCACCGGCAGTTTCGCAGCGCCTCTTAGTCTGGGCAGCTTCTCCGGTATAGGTAACAGCGGTACTATCTCCGGAACAATACCCTGCAACATCCTGCCCGGCAGTCGTTACAGGATACGTGTTACATCCAGTAACCCTACAACAACAGGAACCGATAATGGCGTTGACCTTGTAATTGCATCGAGCGTTCCTCCCAGCGTGTTCATTGTGGGGTCTGCTATAAATATATGTTCGGGAAATGGCGTTCATTTTACTGCGGTGCCTACTAATGGCGGAAGTGCTCCGCATTACCAGTGGTTCCTGAACAATCAACCGGTGGGTACAGACAGTGCCGGTTATACCGTGGTGCTTACCACCAGCTCAACTTCTGCAGATACCGATCTTGTAAAATGCGTAATGACTACCAGTACTACCTGTATACCCAATGCAGTGGATACATCGAATGAGGTATTAATAACAGTTAACTCTACACAACCGGCCGCAGTAAGTATTGCAGCATCACCGGGCACTACAATTTGTCCCGGAACCCCTGTTACATTCACTCCAACCCCAACCAATCCCGGTCCTTTGCCCGGATATAAATGGTTTGTGAACGGCCAGCAGGTAGCCACAAGCACTACTTATACCGACAATAATTTAGCTAACGGAGACAGTATTTACTGCATTATGAACTCCAGTAACTTCTGCGCGAATCCCGCGAGCGGCACATCGAACAAGCTTGTTATTACAGTAACGCAGGCGCAGACCCCTTCAGTTACAATTACTGCTTCTGATAGTTTAGTATGTACCGGAACAGCAGTTACTTTTCATTCCTCCGTTTTAAATGCAGGAAACAATGTCTCCTATGACTGGCAGGTAGATAGTATTTCATCGGGAACTGATTCCGTGTTTATCATCCCATCTATAAGCGACAGCATTACGGTAACCTGCACAATTACATCCTCTCTTAGTTGCTTAACAACTCCGACAGCTACATCCAATGCTATAAAAATTCATGTGGTAACTGCACCCGTTCTCAGCATCAACCCGCCGCAGTTACAAATGTGTACCGGTACACCTATACAGGTAAATGTTTCAGGAGCCGATTCGTATGTATGGTCTCCCAACATAGGATTAAGCTGCGTCAGTTGTTCCAACCCTTTTATAGATGCCCCGCAAACAATGGTTTATAAAGTAACCGGCTATATAAATAGCTGTTTATCAGTGGATAGCATGGTGGTAGCGGTGGTGTGCCCGGGGAATTTTGTTCCCAGTGCTTTTTCGCCTAACGGGGATGGGATAAATGACGTATTAAAAGTTGCAGGGCCTCCCATTAATGGCTTTAACATGAAGATTTTTAACAGGTGGGGGGAACTGGTTTTTGAATCGAATAACCAGGATTTCGGGTGGGATGGAACCTTTAAACTCCAGGATGCAGCCCCGGGGGTTTATGTCTGGATGCTGAGCGGAACCGGAAAAACGGGTGAAAAAGTCCTGATTCAGGGCAAAAATTGCGGAAACGTAGCATTGCTCAGGTAAACAAGACCAGATTGTTCACAGAAATGTGCAGTTTACAAATAAGCAGTTGATTTTGAAAAATAATCCTGTAACTTTAAAAGGCCCAAGTGCGTAAGCTTAAAGTCACCAATTCTTAATGAAAAAACATCTACGAACCACTAAGCATCTCTTTGCATTTTTTTTCCTGTTGGGAATAGGAGTTTTTTGGAAGCCGCAAGAGGTTAAAGCCCAGTGTAATCTTAAAATTACTTTAGCCTTTAATCCTCAGAACCATTGCAATATAACTCCTCAATCTTTTGTACTCAATATCCTTTCCGGTAAGCCCCCTTATCATATAGTCTGGAATTTCAGCAGCAAGACAACAGTAACGGGTACTAACTCAAGGCCTTTACCTCCCTGTGGTGATATTACACAGAATGGTACTGCTTTGACGATGACTGCTTTCTTTACAGATAAAGGACAGTCCAATTATACAATTACAGTGACGGATGCCAACGGTTGTGATACTACATTTACCACTACCTGGAATATGGTGTATTGCAGCCAGGTAGTAAGGGTGGATTCTGTAGGCGCTAATCCAGGAGATTGCCGGCGCTATACAGCCATTCTTTGCAAGTGTGATACCTCCGTACTTAAATTCTATGCCGCCGGTAACTACAATGCAGGCAATACTTATTACGTTGAGCTTTCCGATGCAAATGGTTCTTTCGCAACCAAACATGATACAATAGGTAAGTTAACCAGAACCACTGCACGAACGACTGACTCGGGGAAAATAAAAATTTATATCCCGTGCAACCAGCCAAACGGAACCAAGTACAGGGTGCGCATCCAGGCATCCAACCCGGTGGGAGGGCCAATACCCGCGGCTAATGTGAAGGACAATGGGTATCCAATCACTATCTCTACATACACCACTGCTACTTTAAATTTACTGGGTTCACCAACCAAGGTTTGCAAGGGGGGAACTATAAAATTTACAGCTATCCCCGATAGTGTAAATAAATTTAATAAAGCATCCTATAGCTGGTACCTGAACAATTCGAAGAACCCTTTCAAAACCGGCGATGATGATACGATATATAATTTTAATACCAGTGGTGTAACGGATAGTGTAGACTGTTTTCATGTCATCATGAATACGCGAGTGTGCACAAAACCCAAAAAGGATACTTCCAACACAGTATGCGTGGAGATAGATCCTACTACGCCACCGCAGATAAGTATATCCTCCAGTAATGGCCTGCTGCTGTGCGCCAGTACATCTGACACACTGAAAGCTGCTCCTGTTAATGCCGGAGCTAGTCCTAAGTATCAATGGTATAAGGGCACACCTCCGGGGGTGTCCTTAGGGCCAGGAGCCACCAACGCAAATTACATTACAAACAGTATTGCAAACGGCGATAAGTACTATTGCGTTATAACCTCTACCAATACTCTTTGCGCCAACCCGAATACGGCAACTTCCAATGTGCTTACATTCAGCATAACATCGCAGCAAGTTCCCAAAGTGACTCTTAGCAGTAACCCGGCAGGTACAACTTTTTGCTCCGGGGCATCAATCACGTTCAATACAGCTATATCAGGCACCAACGCACCACCCGCTCCTGATTATATGTGGTATGATAACGGAACGCTGATTGCGGGCACTACCAGTTCTACTTATACTGTTTCTAACCTTTCAAACGGTGCTCATAAAATTAAGTGTACTATAAAAGTTAAGGCGCCCGGATGCTTCTCTTCACCTACGGCTTCGGATTCGATTACTGTAAATATCATTGCAAACATTACTCCAACGGTATCCATTTCTGCCACACCGGACACTTCTGTGTGTTTAGGCACGGCCATTACATTTACGGCAGATACTGCTAATGGAGGTCCCGGCGGTTCTATTCAATGGTATGATTCCACTTCAATTATAGCTGGCGCCACAAGTGCAACTTATACTAAATCATTGTCTTCCGGCAAGCATAAAATCATATGCAAGCTTACATCCAATGCTATGTGTAAGACCAGCGCTACTGCTTTGGATACGGTTATAGTGCGCGTAACCTCCAATGCAACCCCGATTGTAACCCTTAGTTCAAATCCTACACTCCCTGTATGCGAGGGGACTATTGTTACAGTTACGGCTGCACCTACTTTTGGCGGAAATAATCCGACTTATGCGTGGTACAAAAATTCGATTGGTAATCCCATAGCCGGTGCGGGTTCAGGTTCCTCCATTATCATTGATACCCAGACCAGTGGTGGTTATATTTCAGGAGATAAGATAATTGTTGTATTAACATCGAACCTGGGGTGTGTAACAACCAATACCGCTAAGGATACCCTCATTCTGCAGATTGCCCCTAAGGTTACTCCGGGTGTTACCGTATCAGTTCCGGGCGGAACCATCTGCTCCGGTAATTCTGTAATCTTTACAGCGAATGCCACCAATGCAGGCACCAACCCCGGCCCGGATTACCAGTGGTCTGACAGCAATGGCCCTGTCGGCGGAAACAGTTCAACCTATTCGACAACTGTTGCATCCGCGGGTACTTACTCCGTAACCTGTACCATAACAGTTAAAGATACCATCGGTTGTTTTACAACTACAACCGCCAGCGGAAGTAATTCAATTACTGTTACTCAATCAGTTACTCCTACCCTGAGTGTGTCAGCGGTGCCTGATACAAATATTTGCACAGGCACTAAAGTGACCTTTACTGCTAATTCTACCAATCCGGGAGCTAATCCCATTTACACATGGAAGGTGAACAATGTGCAGCAGCAGAGCAGCAATTCCCCCACTTTCGCTTATACCTTCAATACCGCTACAGATGTGCCTGTGTCATGCGAATTCACTTCCAATGCCACATGCGCCACTAAAACAAAAGATACAGTAATAACAACGGTTCACGTATCTCCAAAAGTTACTCCTGTGGTTACCATACAGGGAACACCCGCTTCCAATATAGCCGTGTGCCCCGGTACCCCGGTTAACATCAGTGTTACCTTTACGGCTAACGAAGGTTTCCCTTCCTATAAGTGGTATAAGAACTCTATTTCAAATGCTCCAATAGATTCAGGAGGCTTTATAACAATTAATACCAGCAACTATTCGAATAATGATAAGATCATTTGCGTAATGACTTCCACGCTGAGCTGCGTAACATCGCAGACGGCCATGGACACATTCGTATTGAATATTCTTACACCTAAAGTTCCTTCAGTATCTATTTCTGCCAACCCGTCAGGCGCTATTTGCTCCGGTACTTCTGTTACATTTAATGCCAGTCCTGTAAATGGTGGAACCGGTCCCACCTTTAATTGGTACGTGGCTTCAGGTTCCGGGTATGGACCATCGCAGGGTACAGGTAGTACATTCACTCATACATTTAATACCAAGGATACTATTAAGTGTGTCTTAACCTCCAGTGATACCTGCGTTTCACCAACTACGGCATCGGTTACCTATACGCCGGCCTTTAGCGCGACTATTGTGCCTGACTTTAAACTGAGTGTTACAGCCGGACCTTACTGCCAGGGTTCTACCGCTACTTTCTCTGTTGGCAATATTGTAGGAGCGCCGGCCACTTTCGCATGGATTGACAATGCAGGCACTCCCAAATCAGGAGCAGGAAACTCTTTCACTTCCAATGCGCTGGCTAACGGTACTTATGCAGTGACCTGTACGATGACATCCACTTCGGGTTGTGCTTCTCCAACTACAGCAGTACATGATACAACTATTACCGTGAGGCCAAATGTGACACCCACCATTTCAGTTTCTGCTAGCCCGAATACGAATCTTTGTCCCAATACAAGCATCACCTTTACTATTGATACCACTGCAGGGCATACCGGCAGTGCACCTACCTTCTCATGGAGTATAAGTCCCGGTTCTCTTTCAGGTACCGCAATTACAAAAGCAACAACGCTGTCTGCAGGTACTTATACCGTTACCGGTAGTGTAGTATCGAATGCTGCTTGCGCGAACCCAACTAACACTTCTGCTAATGTTACAGTGGTAGTTAATCCGAACCAGTTATCGTCTGCAACTATATCTGCTAATCCTACTGGTTCATTGTGCCCGAACCAGCCGGTAACATTTACACTTAACCATACAAATCCGGGCGCTGCCCCTACCTACCAGTGGTATGTAAACGGAGTTAAGATTGCAGGGGCAATCGGTACAACCTTTAAAGATTCTTTCCCCTCCACATCAACAATTAAGTGCGTATTTACATCCAATGCATTGTGTGTTACTAATCCGAAAGATTCAGTTTCTACCACGATAACGATAATTAATAATGTAAAGCCGACACTAACAGTGAGTGCACCAGCCGGGCCTTTTTGTCCTTCACAAACTATAAACTTTACAACTAAAGGAACCGGACGCGGCAATAGTCCAACTTACCAATGGTATATCAATTCTATTCTTGTTCCCACTGCTACCGATTCAACATTTACTCCGCCAACAATTTCTGTAATACCGGGCACGTACTGGGTGAGATGTAAAATGACGTCCAGCATAATTTGTGTCACTACTCCGTCTGCCTCGGACAGTGTCCAGATAACAGTTAATTCAAATGTTACAGCCTCTGTTAGCTTAACAAGTGTACCGAGCGGAACCATCTGCGAGCAAAACCTGCCTGTAGTGTTTACGGCAACGCCCGGCAATGGTGGGACAACGCCAGCCTACCAATGGTATGTAAATGGTGGTAAAATAAACGGAGCCACCAGTAGCACTTATACAGCTAACACATTACCGTTAACGCCAGACTCGGTTAGAGTTACTATGACCTCCAATGCTGTCTGCGTTTTAGGTTCACCGGCTTCTGATACAGTGAATGTAAATATCCTGCCAAAGGTTATTCCGACCATTTCCATTACAACTCCATACACCGGTAACAATATTTGCCCCAACACCCCGGTTGATTTTACGGCTACCATAACTAATGGAGGCAATACACCAACTTACCAGTGGCTGCTTGACGGAGCCAATGTAGGCACCAACAGTAATTTATATAGCGCAATAATTCCAACGGCGGGAGCACATACTGTTAAGTGTGTGCTTACTTCGAGCGCAACATGTGCTGTGAACCCTGCAAATTCAAACCAGCTTACAGTAAATATAGTTACCACCTTACCGGGTTCGGTTTCTGTTTCAAATAATAATGCGGGCCCGGTTTGTCCCGGTGCTGTAATCAATTACACAGCTACAGGCACCAATGGCGGAACACCCACTTTCATGTGGAGAATAAACAATGATACACTTCAGCCTTTTGGTCCCTCCAATACATTCTCGTTTACCACAGATAACAAGCGTACGGGAAGCCTTTCTATTGTATGTGAGATGAAATCGAGCCTGAGTTGTGCAACACCTAATCCGGCTTCGAATACCACAACACTTGTGGTGAATCCGAGTGAAACACCGTCTGTAACTATTGTTGCCAGTACCACTGATACTTGTGCGCTTAGCCCGATTACACTTACTGCCACACCTGATAGCGCAGGTAACAATCCAACTTATCAATGGTACGAGGGTAACAAGCCAATTCAAACAGGCAATCCTATAACTGTTTCAACTTTAAAAGACCAGGATGTGATAACCTGCGTGATGACTTCCAGCGCTCCGTGTCCTACGCAGCCTACCGCAACATCTAATGGTGTAACAGTAACCATTCACCCGATACTGCCCGTTACGTTAAGCGTGTCATCATCGCCTGATACGGTATGCCAGGGACAGCCGATTCAATTCACCGCTGTTTCGCAGAACGGAGGCAATCCGCCCACCTATTCGTGGGTCGTTAATAAAACGCAGGACCCGAATGCTACAGATTCAACCTATTCAAGCACCAACCTGAATAACGGCGACTCTGTGACATGCGTGATGATATCAAATGCACTTTGTCCATCGAAACCAATAACATCTGCTGGAGTGAAAGTGAATGTCCTGCAGTGGAAAGATGCTACAATTAATATTGCTGCTGATAGTAATGTATGCTCTGGCCAGAAAGTAACATTCAATTCTACTATTGCCAATGGCGGCAGCGCTCCTGTTTACCAATGGCATATGAATGGCCAGGATATAACAGGCAGCGACTTCGCTATGCTTACAAGAGACTCTGTAAATAATAACGACGTGTTCAGCGCCACATTAACCAGCAATGCGAAATGTATCAATGTGCCTACGGTGAACTCCAACAGTATCAAGATGAATGTAACGCCAATGCCGGTATTGGTAATAACTCCTGATTCTGTTAGTACCTGCTATGGAAACCCGATTCCGCTGAAAGTAATTGGTGCAGATTCTTACTCGTGGAATCCCACGGAATTCCTGAGCTGCAGTGACTGCGATGACCCTGTAGCATTACCTGAGAACACTACTGTATATACTGTTACAGGAACAACTAATAATTGTTCCTCTACCGACACGGTTAGACTGATAATAGGATGCAAATACATTTTCGCGCCTACTACGTTTACTCCTAACGGCGATGGCATTAACGACAGGTACCGCGTATATGGACCGAAGATTAATAATTTCGCTATCTCAATCTTCGACCGCTGGGGCAAGCTTGTATATCATTCTACTGACCAGTTGGAAGGATGGGATGGTAAGTGCAAGGGCATTCCTGTAAACTCCGGTGTTTATGTGTGGGTGATTAATGGAAATATCGCAGGGAATAAGCTATCAGTAAATGGAGTTGCCACAGGCGACCTTACCTTGTTCACCATCCATTAACAGTTTTTCCTCTTAAGAGACCATTTTACTGGATGTTCTTTGGGCATTTTTTTACTCAAGGAGCAACAAAAAGCCATTCATATAAAGGCGATATTAATATGATTTTATTGCTCAAATATTTAGCAATTTATTTGTATTCCCATTTTTTCCCACCTTTTTAAAACGCATGCTATTTTATGCTGTTTTTTTAATTATTTGTGGAACAATTTTTGTACTTCACTTAAAATGTTGAAAACCTATTTAGCTGATAATAAGTTAATTGCGTTTAAAATTTTCCGAAATGTTGTAAAGTGGTAAATTGTGTCAAATAAACTATATATTTGACCCACTTATAACAGGAAAGTGTCGGAATTACAGTTAATAGGAGAGTATGAAGTAAGCATAGATGCTAAAGGGCGTATTATGATGCCCGCGGCATTGAAGCGTCAGCTACCTGCAGAGTCTACCGACAAGCTTGTTATCAATCGCGGGTTTGAAAAATGCCTTGTGATTTACCCTTTAACAGAGTGGAAAAAAGAAACGGCGCGCGTGGGCCAGCTTAATAACTATGACAAAGAGAGCCGTGAGTTCCTGCGCTACTTCTTTCGTGGTGCCACAGAACTTACGCTGGATACAGCCAACCGTTTCCTGTTACCAAAGTATTTAATGGAGTACGCAGAAGTAGTGAAAGAAGCAACTCTTTTCGCTTACCTGAATAAAATTGAATTGTGGAGCAAGCACCTGTACCATCCGCAGATGGATGAGGAGCCGAAGGATTTTTCAGCAATAGCGGAAAGAGTAATGGGAAGTAAAAAGGAGTGAGCGCAATGTATCATAATCCCGTAATGCTCCAGGAGTCGGTTGAGGCGCTGAATGTACAGGAGACCGGGACCTATGTAGATGTTACGTTCGGCGGTGGAGGACACAGTGCCGCCATACTGGCGCGGCTGGGAAAAGAGGGAAAGCTGATTGCTTTTGACCAGGACGAGGATGCAAGCAGGAATGCAGGAAATGATGAGCGGTTTACACTGGTACCGCAGAACTTCAGGTACCTGAAGCGTTATTTGAAATATTATGGTGTAAAAGAGATTGACGGCCTGCTGGCAGACTTAGGAGTTTCTTCCTACCAGTTCGATACCGCAGAGCGTGGATTCTCTTTCCGATTTGAAGGGCCGCTGGATATGCGTATGAACCGTGAGCAAACACGCACTGCGAAAGAGATAGTGAATACTTATGATGCGGATAAGCTTTTGCAAGTGCTAAGTGAGTATGGCGAGGTGTTCAACGCGAAGGCGCTGGTACGACAGATAGAAAAGGAACGGCAAATAAAACCCTTCACAACTACGGAAGACTTTGTTGAGAGAATAGAAAAGCTGATTCGGGGAGAAAGAAACCAATACCTCGCTAAAGTTTTCCAGGCGTTGAGGATAGAAGTGAATGAAGAGATGCAGTCGCTGGAGGAAATGTTGCAGCAGGCCACCGAAGTGTTAAAACCCGGAGGGCGACTGGTAGTGATAAGCTATCACTCGCTGGAGGACCGGTTGGTGAAAAACTTCATGCGTAGCGGTAACAGTAGTGGCGAGATAGAGAAAGATTTTTTCGGCCACTCGCATACACCATACAAAATCATTAACAAAAAAATAATTACAGCAACCAAAGAAGAACAACAAGACAACCCCAGGAGCAGGAGTGCGAAGCTCCGGGTTGCGGAAAAGATTTAAAGCGTACATGACCCCAGACGACATCATAAACACCAAACCCGAAGAAGAAAATCCGGCAGGGGAAGCTACAACCCCACCACAGGAAGAACCGGTAAAGAGAAGACGGAAGAAGAAGAATTTCTTCGACCGTTTCGATATTACCTCCTTCGTGGAATATGAAAATATAGCAGCTAACCTCTCCTATGTGGTATTTATTGCTATCCTGATGCTGTTTTATATCTGGAACAATCACTATGCGCAGCGTTCTGTAAACGCAATGAGCAAGAACGATAAAAGACTGAAAGAATTAAAATGGCAATACATCTACAGCAAATCAGAGCTGGAGTGTAAGAGCCAGCAATCGGAAGTGGCGAAGATGGTGCGTGCTGAAGGAATCAAAGAATTAAAAAATCCCCCCGTAAAAATCCTGTTAACTGCTGATGGCAAAAACTAAAAGAGATATTTTCTGGCGAATATCTTTTGCTTACATATGTGTGGCGCTTCTCGGGTTGGCTATCGTGTACAAGGTTTTCAGAATTCAGAATATTGAGGGTTCTTACTGGCGCAGCTTATCGGATAGCTTGAGCACAAAAATTTTTACGGTAGAACCTGAAAGGGGAAACATTTATACCAACGATGGTAAGCTGCTCGCAACCTCTCTGCCCGTATTTGAAATACGCATGGATATGATGGCCGATGGACTTACGCATTCGATGAAGCGTGGCGCATCCGACGAAGCGCTTTTTTATGATAATGTAAGGGCATTAGGTGATTCATTGTCGTTTCTTTTCAAAGACCAGAGCGGGTCGGATTATACCAATGAACTGGTAAATGCCAAGCACGCCAAAGAGAGATACCATTTGGTAGGCAGCAACGTGCCATATACAGACTTAATGAGGCTGAAAAAATTCCCACTCTTTAAACTTGGCCAGAATAAAGGTGGATTTATTGTAATACAAAAAAACAAACGCGTGTATCCCTATAACCTGTTGGCCAAAAGAACAGTGGGATATGTGCGGGATAATAAGATACAGGCGGTAGGCCTTGAAGCAAGGTTCAACGGCGTATTAACAGGAGAACCAGGGAAGAGGCTGATGCAAAAAGTAAATGGCGGCAACTGGATACCCTTGAATGATGAACAAGAAGTTGACCCTGAAAATGGAAAGGATGTTTATACCACATTAGACCTCGGCCTGCAGGACCTGGCGGAGAACGCCCTGATGAAAACACTTGTTAAGAACAAGGCAGACCATGGGTGTGTGGTGGTGATGGAAACGAAAACGGGGAAGATAAAGGCAATGGCCAACCTCGGGAAGATAAAGGATAGTACTTATGCCGAGACCTTTAACTATGCTATAGGCGAAGCTCATGAACCTGGTTCCACCTTTAAGCTGGCCTCGATGATGTCGCTGCTGGAAGATGGATATATCAATATTAATGATACAGTAGATATTGAGTATGGAAAGAAACGCTACTTCAACCAGGTGATGAAGGATGCGGAGGAAAGCGCCACTACCCGCATGAGTATTAAATCAGCCTTTGCTCATTCTTCCAATGTAGGTGTGTCAAAACTTGTCACACAATATTACAGCCGCAACCCGGAACAGTATATTGCTCACCTGCGCAAATTCGGTTTGGATAAACCAATAGGATTTGAAGTGCCCGGTGAGTCTTCTCCTGATATTAAAGGAACTGCCGACGCCCGCTGGTCCCGGGTTTCATTGCCGTGGATGAGTGTGGGATATGAGCTGAACATGACGCCGCTCCGCCTGCTTACATTCTATAATGCTGTAGCGAACGATGGTGTGATGATGAAGCCCTATATAGTTGAGGCAGTGAAAGAGTATGGCAAGCCTGTAACCGAGTTTAAACCGGAAGTACTTGACCCGAAAATATGCAGCGACAAAACTTTGTCCAATCTGCATGCTATGCTGGAAGACGTTGTCATTGAAGGTACAGCTCACAACCTTTTGAACCCTGATTATTCCGTTGCGGGAAAAACAGGTACAGCGCAAATAGCAGATGAAAAAAGAGGTTATACAAATAAAGTTTATCAATCCAGCTTTATTGGCTATTTCCCTGCAAACAATCCTATCTATACAATAGCCGTGGTAGTTAATAATCCGAGTGCTGGAGTTTACTATGGTGCTGCAGTTGCGGCGCCGGTGTTCAAAGAGATAGCGGATAATGTATATGCTTCAAATGTTGAGTTCCACCCCGCCATTGCCTTTGAAACAAAAAGCAAAAACAAAACACTGGCTAAGGTTGGATTTAAGGAGGACATAAATAGTATTTACGACCAGTGTAAGGCAAAATATACGATAGCAGAAGACGGCTCATGGATAGCTAGCACTTCGGGCAAAGATTCTACCATCGTTATGCAAAGCAGGGAAGATGCAGAAGTTTCTTCCAAAATTCCGAATGTGGTAGGAATGGGTTTGCGCGACGCCATGTACCTATTGGAGAATAAAGGACTGCAGGTAATGGTGCAGGGTTATGGAACCGTTATCAGCCAGTCGCTGAAAGCAGGGGGTGATTTCAAAAAAGGTCAAACAATTCAACTCATCCTGGGGCTTTGAGAAAATTATCCGACATATTATATGGGGGTAAACCTGCTGGAGGTAATAGGCAACAGGACCGTAGAAATATCTAATATCACCTTTGATTCCCGTGCTGTTACTAAAGGCAGCCTGTTTATAGCGGTTAAAGGAACACAGGTTGACGGGCATGAGTTTATACATGGAGCCGTTGAAAAAGGCGCTGTCGCAATTGTTTGCGAAAAACTATTCGGCGAAAAGGCTGAAAACGTTTGTTATGTAAAAGTGCCAGATGCGGCTTTAGCCACTGGCCTGATTGCACGTAACTTCTACAACAATCCTTCTTCTAAAATGAAGGTGGTAGCAGTGACAGGCACTAATGGCAAAACAACTGTTACCACGTTACTATATAGGTTGTTCTCTTCACTCAATTATAAATGCGGCTTACTTTCAACAGTTGAGAACAGGATAGCAGGCAGAATCATTCCTGCCACACATACAACTCCGGACAGCATCAGCATCAATCGCCTAATGGCAGAGATGGTTGACGAAGGATGTGAGTACTGTTTTATGGAGGCCAGCTCACATGCAATAGTACAACGAAGGATTAACGGGTTACAGCTTTCCGGAGCCGTTTTTACCAATCTCACCCGCGACCATCTCGATTATCACGGAACGTTCGAGAATTATTTAAAGGCCAAGCAGCATTTATTTGATGAGCTGCCATCAACAGCTTTCGCTCTCTCCAATGCTGATGATAAAAATGGCAAAGTAATGTTGCAGAACACCGGTGCAAGAACTTATTACTACAGCCTGAAAACTATTACCGATTTCACCGGTAAGCTCGTTGAGAATTCTTTTTCCGGCTTGCTAATGGAAGTTGACGGCTTCGAGGTGAACACCTCTCTTGTAGGTGAATTCAATGCCTATAACGTAATGGCTGTGTATGGCGCTTCACGCCTGCTTGGCCTGGAAAATACAGAATCACTTGCTGCCATAAGCAACCTTAAACCTGCTGAAGGCAGGTTTGATTATATAATATCCAATGAGCAGAAGGTAATAGGGATAGTAGATTATGCGCATACACCTGATGCTTTGGAGAAGGTGCTCAAGACTATTAATAATATCCGCACAGGTAATGAGCAGATAATTACTGTAGTAGGATGTGGAGGAGACAGGGACAGGGGCAAGCGCCCGATGATGGCGCACATAGCAGGAGAGCTGAGCGACAGGCTGATACTTACTTCTGACAATCCACGCTCGGAGGAGCCTTCTGCTATAATTGACGAAATGCGCAAAGGAATTCCCGCGAATAAGATTGCCCGCACTCTTGCAATTACGGACCGGAAAGAAGCCATCAAGACAGCAGTAGAGTTTGCAAAAAAAGGTGACATCATCCTGCTGGCAGGAAAAGGACATGAGAAATACCAGGACATCAAGGGAATTAAATACCCTTTCGATGACAAAGAGATTTTAAATGAAGTTTTTAAAACAGCCCATAAATAATGCTCTATTACCTTTTTAAATTTTTGAATCTAAAATTTAGACTGTCTGGAGCGGGGGTATTTCAATATATATCCTTCAGGGCAATGATGGCTGTCATATTCTCACTGATTATTTCACTGTTGTTAGGTAAGAGAATAGTACGCTACCTGCAACGCAAGCAAATAGGTGAAACCGTTCGCGACCTTGGACTCGAGGGTCAGTTAAAGAAGCAGGGAACGCCGACGATGGGCGGTTTAATTATACTGGGCGCTATCCTTATTCCTACTTTCCTTTTCGCCCGTATTGATAATGTGTACATCATCCTGATGATGCTTACCACGGCGTGGCTTGGTTTGATTGGCTATATTGATGATTACATCAAAGTATTTAAGAAGGACAAAAAAGGGCTTCACGGAACTTTTAAAGTGATAGGCCAGGTGGGCCTCGGAGTTATCATTGGTACCACTCTGTATTTTAATAGTAACGTAACAGTGCTTCGCCCGAAAGTGGATATACCCCCAATGAATGAATTCGCCTATTCGCGGATGACTACCGTTGAGGCGCGCGATTCATCGCTGAGAGACAGGTTTGTGGAAGCAAAAATGCCGGTAACAACAATACCTTTTGTAAAAAATCATGAGTTCAATTACTCGAGGCTGATTTCATGGCTCGGTGAAGGTTCAGATAAGTTTACCTGGATAGTATACATTCTCATTGTCATTTTTATTATTACAGCCGTTTCAAACGGTGCAAATATTACTGACGGAATTGACGGACTTGCTACCGGAACATCTGCCATCATAGGAATCACATTGGCAGTGTTTGCTTATGTATCCAGTAACATCGTGGCAGCAAATTATCTTAATATCATGTACCTGCCACATACCGACGAGCTGGTAATATTTATAGGGGCATTTATAGGGGCATGTATCGGTTTCCTGTGGTATAATGGATATCCGGCACAGGTGTTTATGGGTGATACCGGCAGTCTTGCTTTAGGCGGCATCATCGCTTCGCTTGCCATTATATTACGTAAGGAGCTTCTCATTCCTATTATGTGCGGCATCTTCCTGGTGGAGAACCTGTCGGTGATGATACAGGTGGCATACTTCAAATACACTAAGAGCAAATATGGAGAGGGAAGGAGGATATTCAAAATGTCACCCTTGCATCACCACTACCAGAAATTAAATTTTCCCGAACCGAAGATAGTCCTGCGTTTTTGGATCATAGGAATAATGCTCGCTGTACTCACCATTGTAACTCTTAAACTTCGTTAAGCATTGGCGCCCATTAGTTCATATCGCAAAATAGTGATTCTCGGGGCCGCAGAAAGCGGGGTGGGAGCGGCGTTGCTTGCTAAGAAACTGGGCTGTTCTGTCTTTGTGAGCGAGAAAAATATTATCGACGAAAGCTATAAAGCAGAGCTTAAGTTCAACGGGATTGATTTTGAAGAAGGCGGACATTCTCAAAAAGTTTTTGATGCGGAGATAATCATCAAAAGCCCGGGTATCCCGGATAAGGTTGAAATTATAAAGCAGCTGAAAGAAAAAAGTATTCCCATTATCTCTGAGATAGAATATGCTTACCTGAATACCGATTCCAAAATTATTGCAGTTACCGGAACAAATGGTAAGTCCACTACCTCTTCTATTATTTACCACATTGTAAATAAAGCAGCACTTGATGTTTCGCTGGTGGGCAACATTGGTAAAAGCTTTGCCCGGCAGATAGCGGAGCGCGATACAAAATATTACGTGGTGGAAGTAAGCAGTTTCCAGCTGGACAATTGCTATCAGTTCAAGCCCTTTATATCGGTTATTACAAACATCAGCAATAACCATCTCGACCGGTACGAGTATTCCTTCGAAAAATATGCGGCCTCCAAGTACCGGCTGATACAAAACCAAACCTCATCCGATTACTTCATTTACAATAAAGACGATGAAGGTACAGTACGCTTTATGCCATCTGATACGAGCGTGCACAAATTGCCCATTACCGCCAAAGGCACATTGCCTGAAGGCGCATACATAGAGAACAATCAAATAATTTATAAACTAAAAAACACCCAATTCCACATGAACCTTTTTGACCTCGCGTTACAAGGTAAACACAATGTTTACAACTCAATGGCTGCCGGCGTAGCAGCCCAGGTGCTGCAAATCAGTAAGGAAAATGTTCGCGAAAGCCTGCAGGATTTCAAGGCGCTTGAACACCGCCTTGAATTTGTTGCAAGTGTAAACGACATCAACTACATCAACGACTCGAAAGCGACCAACGTGAACAGCGTTTGGTATGCGCTGGAGAGCATGACCCGTCCTGTGGTTTGGATAGCAGGCGGAATTGACAAGGGTAATGACTACTCTCTTATCCAGGATATTGTAAAGCAGAAGGTAAAAGCTATTATTTGTCTTGGCAAAGACAACAGAAAAATACACGAGGCCTTTCATCGCATGGTAGACATTATAGTAAACACAGAAAGCATGGAAGCTGCCGTTCATTCAGCAGTTCATTTTGCTGTTCCGGGCGACGCAGTGTTACTGGCTCCCGGTTGCGCAAGCTTCGACTTGTTCCAGGACTTCGAAGACCGTGGCAGGCAATTTAAAGAACACGTAAAAGCGCTTTAATCATCTTCACAAACTCAAGCTATGATTCCTGTAGATAAAATACTGGACAGAACCCAGGGCGATAAATACATATGGCTTACCGTACTGTTCTTTACGCTCATATCTATGCTGGCTGTTTACAGCTCTACAGGGTCGTTAGCGTTTAAATACCAGGGCGGTAATACAGAATATTACCTGTTCAAGCACTTTGGAATATTCATGCTGGGTATTGCAATGATGTACGGCGCACACAAGGTGAATTACAAATACTATTCCCGTGTGGCACAGCTGCTTCTTTTCATCTCAATTCCTTTACTAATATTTACACTGTTCTTCGGTGTAGATATTAACAATGCCAAAAGATGGATAACGGTGCCGGTAATTAATATGTCGTTCCAGACGTCTGACCTGGCTAAGCTTGCGTTGATAATGTACATGGCGAGGATACTTTCGAAGAAGCAGGATAATATTAAGGATTTTAAATCCGGTTTCCTCCCCGTGATGATTCCTCCTATTATTGTGTGCGGATTAATTGCGCCATCAAACCTCTCAACCGCAGCAATTCTTTTTGCAACCTGTTTATTGCTGATGTTTATTGGCCGCGTAAAAATGAGATACATTCTCATCATGATGGGTAGTGGGGTAGCGGTACTTACTTTAATTATCCTTCTGGCTAAGTTCACTCCCTTTCTGCACGCCAGGTATTTAACCTGGGAGAGCCGTATTGAAAACTTCAGGCACGATGCTAAGGGTTCGTACCAGGTTCAGCAGGCAAAAATTGCTATTGCCAACGGGCGCCTCATGGGTGTTGGCCCCGGTAACAGCACGCAGCAAAATTTCCTGCCATCTCCCTATTCCGATTTCATCTATGCAATCATCATTGAAGAGTACGGCCTTATAGGAGGCGTGGCAGTAATACTGCTTTACCTGTTCTTTCTTTTACGATGTATTAAGATATTCACTAAAAGCCCCGGGGCGTTTGGTGCATTTCTCGCCGTGGGGTTAAGTTTTGCCTTGGTGGTACAGGCTATGATAAACATGGCCGTAGCGGTTAACCTGCTTCCTGTTACCGGTGTTACGTTGCCTTTAATCAGTATGGGCGGTACCTCGCTCTGGTTTATGGGCCTTGCTGTCGGTATCATTTTAAGCGTAAGCAAATTTGTTGAACAGGAAGAAGAAAAACAGGCAAATGCAGAAGGATGAGTTAAGGGTGATATTGAGCGCGGGTGGTACAGGAGGACATATTTTCCCTGCTATAGCTATTGCCAATTATTTAAAGCAAAAGAATCCTGATATAGAAATTTTATTCATTGGCGCGCAGGGAAGGATGGAAATGGAGAAAGTGCCTAATGCAGGATATAAGATTATTGGTCTGCCTATCGCTGGTTTCCAACGCAAATGGAAGTGGAGTAACTTATTATTGCCATTTAAAATACTGGTAAGTTTCTCAAAAGCATTCTCTGTAGTAAGGTCATTTAAACCCGATATCGTAGTGGGTTTTGGCGGATACGCCAGCGGTCCGGTTCTTTATATATCCTCACTACTGGGTAAGCCTACCATTATACAGGAGCAAAATTCTTACGCTGGAGTTACCAATAAAATACTTTCGAAAAGAGCCAAAGCTATTTGCGTGGCTTATAGCGATATGGAGCGGTTTTTCCCTCGTGAAAAAATAAAATTAACAGGAAACCCTGTCCGCAAAGACCTGATGGAACTAAATGTAAACAAAGAAGATGCTGTAAAATTCTTTGGATTAAACCAGGACAAGAAAACGATACTGGTTATTGGAGGGAGCCTGGGAGCAAGAACCATCAATGAAAGTATCGAGAAAGGGTTGGAGGAATTTGGAAAAAATAACCTGCAATTGATATGGCAGACGGGCAAGGCTTTTTACAGTCGCGCAAAAGAAGCAGCTGAACCGTATTCAGACCACGTGAAGGTTTTTGACTTCATTAACCGCATGAACTTTGCATATACTGCGGCGGATATAGTTATAAGCCGTGCCGGTGCGCTCTCTATTTCAGAACTTACTCTTGTGAGGAAAGCAGCAGTACTTGTTCCTTCTCCTAACGTGGCCGAAGATCATCAAACAAAGAATGCCATGGCGCTGGTGAATAAGAATGCAGCCATTATGGTTACTGATGCGGAGTCGAAAAATAAGCTCATCAGCACGGTAATTGACTTGCTAAAGGATGAAAACAAATTGCAGGCTCTCCGCGATAATGTGGGGACTCTTTCCTTCAAAGATGCGGATGCTCGTATTACGGATGAAATTTTAATAAGGGCGAAGTGAAGGAGCTGAATGATATAAAGAAAATATATTTCATAGGCATTGGCGGAATAGGAATGAGCGCCCTCGCCCGTTTCTGCAAAACAAAGGGAATGCAGGTAAGCGGGTATGATAAAACCGAAACTCATCTTACTGATGAATTAGTAAAGGAAGGAATCGGGGTGCATTATGAGGATAATATTGAGCTGGTTCCAAAAGATGCAGACCTTGTTGTTTATACGCCTGCCATACCTGCTAACCATAAAGAGCTGAACTTCTGCAAAGCGAATGGTTATGAAGTAGTAAAGCGCTCAGATCTGCTGCAGGTTATTACACGCAACAGTTTTACTATTGCGGTTGCAGGTACGCACGGTAAAACCACCACAAGTACCATCATTGCTCATCTGCTGAAAGCAACAGGATATGATTGTTCGGCCTTCCTCGGTGGTATTTCGGTGAACTATAACTCTAATTTTCTTTTAGGGAAAAATAATGTGGTGGTGGTTGAGGCAGACGAATACGACCGCTCATTCCTGAAGTTGAATCCCGATATTGAAGTGATAACTTCCTGTGACGCTGACCATCTTGATATCTACGGCGACGCAGAGAAACTAAAAGAGGCATATATTCAATTTGCCGCAGGTGTTAAGCAGGGAGGTAATCTAATTGTGAAGCTGGGGCTCGACATTAAACCCCAAAATGTTAACACAAAGACCTATTCATCGGATAATTCCTCAGCACAGGTTCATGGCTCTAACCTTCAACTGCACAAAGGGTTATACACCTTCGACTGGCAACTGGAAGGGGAAACAATAACAGGGATACAAATGCCTGTTCCCGGAAGGCATAACGTGGAAAATGCAGTGGCAGCAATAGCTGTGGCTCGTTTGCTGGACATAGACGAGAACAAAATAAAGCACGCTATCCAGTCTTTCAAAGGCGTAAAAAGACGTTTTGAGATTGTGGTGAACACCGATAATGTTACCTACGTGGACGATTATGCCCATCATCCACAGGAAATAAAATCATTTTTGAATGGATTAAAGACCTTCAGGGCGGGAAAGAAAATAACCTGTGTTTTTCAGCCGCATCTCTACTCTCGTACCAGGGATTTTGCAGATGGCTTTGCTGAATCGCTTTCAATTGCTGATGAGGTTATTCTGCTTCCCATTTATCCGGCAAGAGAGAAGCCCATACCCGGTGTGGAGAGCGAAATGATTGCATCAAAAATTAAAGAGGCCGAAACAAAGGTGATGAGTAAAAAAGAGGTTTTGGAACATCTTTCAAAGTTTGAGCATGAGGTGATTTGTACCGTTGGGGCGGGCGATATTGACCAATTGGTGGAACCTATAGCCGAAATAGTGAAAAAGAAATGAAAAAGAAATTTAAAAATATCAAATGGTCGCGTGTAGGCTGGATCTTTACCGGGCTGGTAGTGGTTTATTTCAGCATTGCGGCTGTGGATTATAAATCATCATTACCATTACAAGGTCTGGACATCCAAATAACGAATAATGAAGGCCTTTCCTTTGTAAGCGATAGTGATGTGCAGCAAATGCTGGCTGATATTGGTGTACAACGGGGCCGCAGCAGCCTTGCCCAGGCAAATTGCAACAAGATTGAGAGGACCCTGGAACGTAATCCTTATACCGCAGATGCCCAGGTATACACCGATGCCCTTGGAAAGCTGCACATAAAGGTGCTCCAGCGTGTTCCTTTAATCAGAATTATTAACAGCAATGCTGTGAGTTTTTACCTGGATGAGCGGGGTCGCAAGATGCCTCTCAGTCCTAAATTTACTGCTCGTGTAACGGTTGCCAATGGCAAGATCAGCGCCGTTGAATCTCTTGCAGATACAACAGGTGATGGTGTGCTAAAGGCAATTTTTACACTTGCTGATTTTGTGAAGAGAGATACGTTCTTAGCACCTTTGGTTGACCAGGTTTGGGTGGATGATAAAAATGATTTTCACCTGGTTCCGAAAATTGCAGGACAGGACATATTACTTGGTGATGTCTCCGGCCTTGCTGAAAAGATGAACAGGTTAAAGGCTTTTTACGAACTCACCTTTAACGTAAACTGTGCCGATTACAAGTTCATCAACCTGAAGTTTAAGAATGAAATTATTGCCACCCGCAAGGACAACCTTGCACCCATTGTAATAAAAAGAGAAACTGTAACAACTGACACCACAAAAACAAAAAACAAAATATGAACAACTCCGAATACATCGTAGGCCTTGACATCGGGACAACCAAGATCTGCGCCATGGTTGGCAAAAAGAATGAACATGGCAAAATTGAGATCGTGGGAATGGGAAAGGCCGACTCATTGGGTGTGATGAGGGGTGTTGTGGCTAACATCGAAAAGACGGTTGATGCTATTCGTAAGGCGTTGCAGGATGCTGAAGATATCAGCGGTATTCCCATTAGGAATATTTACGTTGGTATTGCAGGGCAGCATATAAAGAGTCTTCAGCACAGGGGTATATTAACCCGCGAAAACAACGAAACAGAAATAAGCCGTGAAGATATCAGGAAGCTGAAAGACGATATGCGTCGCCTTGTAGTGGCTCCCGGCGACAGGATTATACAGGTGCTGCCCCAGGAATTTATAATTGATAACGAGCCCGGTATTAAGGACCCTGTAGGCATGTGCGGGGTAAGGCTTGAAGCCAACTTCCACATTATAACCGGGCAAATAGCTGCCGCACAGAACATTATCAAGTGTGTGGAGAAGTCAGGCTATAAGATGGTGGACATGATATTGGAACCCCTTGCCAGCGCCGATGCAGTGTTAAGCGAAGAAGAAAAGGAGGCAGGAACGGTACTAGTTGACATAGGTGGCGGTACTACCGACATCGCTATTTTCCAGGATGGTATCATTCGTCATACGCATGTAATTCCGTTTGGCGGAAATATTATTACCGAAGATATTAAAGAAGGTTGCCAGGTAATGAAGCAACAGGCTGAAGCCCTGAAGGTTAGGTTTGGCTCTGCCCTTGCCAATGAGGCGCAGGATAACCAGGTGGTTTCTATTCCCGGGTTAAGAGGGCGCGAGCCACGCGAAATATCAGTAAAGAACCTTGCACATATCATCCAGGCAAGAATGGAAGAAATAATTGAAGACGTTGACCATGAAATAAGGGTTAGCGGTTTCCGCAATAAACTTATTGGTGGAATTGTGCTAACAGGCGGTGGCGCCCTGCTTAAGCACCTTGTACAGCAGGTTCAGTATATTACCGGACTTGATGCAAGGATTGGTTTCCCGGTTGAGCATATTACAACAGGCAAGCTCGATGAGGTTAAAAATCCTATGTACTCGACTTGCATCGGCTTAATAATCAAGGGCTTTGAAGATTACGAATTGCGCAAGGAAGAATTCCTCAAGACCCATGTGCCTGCAGCAGTTACTGTTGAAGAAACAAGGGACACCAAAACTCTTGACCCCGCAGAAAAGAAGAGAAGGGAGAAATCCTTCCTCGGTTCTTTCTACGAACGCATCATAGATTACCTCGGAGACGGCGTTGACGATAACTTCGAATCAAAACATTAATCATCTTTGCAAACTTTAAAAAATACCAGTATGTCAATACAATTCGATTTGTCAAAAGAACAAAACTCCATCATCAAAGTAATTGGTGTGGGAGGAGGTGGAAGCAATGCCGTGAATCATATGTTCCTGGAAGGCATTGTGGGAGTTGAGTTCGTTGTATGTAATACTGACCAGCAGGCGCTCGACCTGAGCCCTGTTCATACCAAGATACCTTTAGGTAAAAGCTTTACCGAAGGCCGGGGTGCCGGAATGGACCCCGAAGTAGGAAAGCGTGCTGCTCTTGAAGCAGAAGAACAGGTAAAAGATATTTTATCACGCGGCACCAAAATGGTTTTTATAACGGCCGGCATGGGTAAAGGAACCGGTACAGGCGGTGCTCCTGTAATTGCACGTGTAGCCCGTGAAATGGGTATACTGACTGTTGGGCTGGTTACTACTCCTTTCTTTGCTGAAGGTCCCAAGCGCCTGAAACAGGCACAGGAAGGTATTTCTGAGCTAAGAAATTTTGTTGATACCATTCTTGTAATATCCAATGATAAACTGCGCGAGATTCATGGTAACCTTCCTTTATCAAGAGCCTTTGGAAATGCTGACAGTATTCTTACCAATGCAGCTAAAAGTATTGCCGAAATAATTACAGTTGCCGGTCATGTAAACGTTGACTTTAATGACGTTAATACGGTAATGCGCAACTCTGGCGTTGCCATTATGGGTACTGCTATTGCAGACGGAGAGAACCGCGCGATGAAAGCTGTAGAGTTAGCGCTGAACTCACCACTGTTGAATGATAATGATATTAAGGGAGCTAAGAATATCCTTCTCAACATTACTTCAGGTTCACAGGAGGTTACACTTGATGAAGTTACTGATATACAGGAATACGTTCAGCAGATGGCAGGCCTTGATACCAATATTATATGGGGCGTTTGCACCAACAGCATATTGGAACAGGCTTTAAGTGTAACTATCATTGCAACAGGTTTTCACGCCACTGATAATATGAAGACTCAGCTGAAGAAAATTCCGCTGGCAATGGAAAAACCCGCTGAACCTGTTGCCCCGGTAGCAACCATTGTAAGTGCACCTGTTGTTGCTCCTGAAATGGAACTTAAGACCGTTGCAGAGTCAATTGTTGAGAAGAAAGAAGAACCGCTTAGGGAAAACATAATTGACCTGACAAGGCCTGTTGAGAAAGAAAAAGTAATTGAAACTTTAACTCTTGAAATAGAGACAACTGTTTCTTCACCCGTTGAGCTGAACCTCTCCCCGGAAAAAAAAATTCAGGAACCTTCCATAAAGGCTTCTGAAGAAATTGTTTTAAAGGAAGTACCCACTATCAATAACCAGATACCTGTTAACGAGGACCCACAGAACAACCGAAACCTCCATCAGAAGAAAGTTGACAGGCTCAAAAGCCTGAACTACGGTCAATTCAAAGCAACAGCCGAAAGTAATATGTATGACAGGGAAAGTACGCCTGCTTACCTGAGAAAGAATGTACCGTTAAAGGATCAGCCGCATTCATCAGAATCCAACCAGTCCCCATACTATCTTGAAATGCCTGATGAAAATAATCCCAACCAGGTGGAGTTCAAGAAGAACCAGTTTCTGCATGGCCATGACAGGGTAGACTAAAAGATTACTCCGTCATGAGTAAAAGGTTTGCAAAAAGCAGAAATACAATTTGTATAAGGAAAATATAAGGAGCGAGATCGTTACGCAACTTGGCTTTTAAGTTAAGGAATAAAACAAGTAGCGGATAAGAGACAGCAAACCAGGCAAGGTAATTAAATATCGGAACCTTATTGCCTCTCCCCCAGTCCCACATATGGAACCTGCCTGCTACAGGCTCCTGCAGAATATCATACATTAATAATAAGGAAGCAGCAAGTGCGGCCTGAAGCCAGAAACTGAATTTCATGTTCTTTACCATCAAACCGGTACAGTATATCAAGGTAATCCAGTTAAGGCCAATTATAAGCGGTGTATGAGTACGATAAAGCTCAAGTCCCAACGACCAATCATAATGGAATTGCCCGAATATAAGTCCAGTATTTACAGCAACAGCCTGGATGGTGAATGTTATTATGTAAGAGAAAATGAAAAAGAAAATAACCCTCAGGTTCCAGTGTTTCTGGTAGTAAAGTAAAAAGCCAAAAGTGATAAGAATGTTAAGGGGTATCAGTATATGGTATTCCTCTTCATGGCTGCTATAGGTAAGACCCATCAGTTCGATGATGTAACAGATAACCAGCCATATTATTGGCCTTGTAAGGGTGGAGCTTCCGCCTGACATAAAGAGATAGTGGCGCCGAAACTACAAAAAGTTTTTGGTGTTTATATACCCTCCATTATCCTTCGGAAGGCCAGCGCCTTTAGCAGGCATTCATCGTATTCCTGCTCTGCTACCGCATCGTATGTTATGGCTGATCCTGCATGATATGAGGCCAGATGAGTAGAAGAGTTATAAACTATGCTCCTTATTACAACATTAAAATCAAAATCTCCGGAAGGGCTGAAGTAGCCTATGGCACCGGAGTATACACCCCTTTTTACGTCTTCGTACAATTCTATGGCTTTCATTACCTCCACCTTAGGAGCCCCCGTCATAGAACCCATGGGAAAAGCATATTTTATAGCATCCACAGGGTGCACCTCAGGGTTTAAAGTAGAACTTACAGTTGATATCATTTGGTGTACCTGTGGGAATGAATGTACACCACATATCTCCTCAGCTTTTACGCTGCCCTTTACCGAACTATGACTCAGGTCGTTTCTAACCAGGTCAACAATCATCAGGTTTTCTGCCCTTTCTTTTTCCGATTCCAGGAGTTCCCTTATAAGCCTTTCATCCTCTGCTTTGTTTACCAGGTCTCTTTTGCGCGTTCCTTTAATGGGTTGCGATACCAGCTTGTTGCCTTTCTTTGCCAGGAACCTTTCAGGACTTGTACTGATTACATAGTTATCATCAGCCTTTACAAAAGCAGAGAATGGCGAAGGTGAAAGCCTTGATAAACCATGATACAGTGAGATTGGATTTGCTCTAACATTCTCACAGTACAACTGCTGACAATAGTTCAATTCATAAAAATCACCATTTACTATCTGGCTTTTTATATCCTCTACATTTTGCAGGTACTTGCTTCTTGGAGTTCTGTATTGAACCTTTGATTTTAAATTCAGGTTTTCGTATGAAGCATTTATTCCTGATATTTCGTTGAATATCTTATCAGCATTTGCGGAAGAATGAATGCGGATTTTACCATCCTTTACTTCAATAACATATTCAGGTCTGAAAAAACATATCTCCGGAAGATTGAGGCCATCAGGCTTTTTTGAGACGAGTTTCTCTGTATCATTTTTCAAATCATAAGATAGATAACCGAACAGCCATTCTTTTGTGCTGCAGTAATTCTTTAGTTGAGTAAACCTGTTTGTATCATTTTTAAATGAAAGAGTAGTGTTTGCAACTGCTATCAGGGCGTCATAATCCCCGCCATATATATCGGGATAGTTATTGGAATTGAGATAAACAGCAAATTTGAAATTGTTAGTCCAGTGTAATAATTGCGATAAGAGTGTAGGTTTATCCTGAATGTAGAAATCAGCAGCTACCTGTAGCATATAAGGTGCGGCGTATGTATAAAGTGCGGGATGATTTAGAAATCATCGTCATCATCTTCGTCTTCATATTTATCAAATCCTTTGAAGTCCTCCATTTTGAAATCATCTCCCAATTCAAACTCCGAAAAGTCCTCATCCTCATAATCATCCTCTCCTCCCTTTTTCTTCGATGATTTTTTGCCAGCTGCTTTCTCAACTGCTTTTTTTGCAGGAGCTTCTTTTTTTGCTTTTGCCTTTTTTGCAGGTTGGTTATTCTTCTTCATAATGTGTTTTCAATTTCCAGAGTAAAATTTGGAACTGTTTTCCAGATTGACAAATTTTTTTACGAAAAAACGTTCACTTTTTTTAAGTCTATTAGCTGCTCCCTTTCGGGGCCTATCGATAAAAGGCTCACCGGAACTCCTGTATTTTTTTCAATGAAGGAAAGATAATTCAATAATGCTTCCGGTATATGACTGTGTGACAGTTCCTGCCCGTTCCATCCTGCTATATTTTCATATTGAGGTTCAACGGTTATATCACATAAATCATATGGTACTTTATTGGTCACCTTACCATCAATTTTATACGCAGTACATGCTTTTATTTCCTTAAATATATTCAGAACATCTGCTTTGGTAATGATAAGCTGGGTGGTCCCGCTCAACATAATAGTATATTTGAGAGCAGGAATATCCAGCCAGCCGCAGCGGCGGGGCCTTCCGGTGGTAGCACCGAATTCAGCGCCTTCTTTTCTTAATAATTCACCTGTAGCATCATTCAACTCTGTAGGAAACGGTCCGCTTCCTACTCGTGTGCAATAAGCCTTGGAGATGCCCATTACCTCCTTTATTTGGTTAGGCGCTACTCCCAGGCCTGTACAAGCCGCTGCAGCCATAGTATTTGAAGAAGTAACAAAGGGGTAGGTGCCAAAGTCTATATCCAACATAGAGCCTTGAGCGCCTTCAGCCAATACTCGTTCATTGTTGATAAGATGTTCATTCACGAAGTACTCACCATCCACAATATTCTGGCGGGCTATAATTTCAATTCCCTCGAACCATTTGCTTTCCATTTCAGCAATATCAAATTCAAAATCATACTGCTTCAAAAGATGCAGGTGTTTTTCTTTTAATTGGTTGTATTTGTTTTGGAAATCTTTGGAAATAATATCTCCAATGCGTAAACCATTTCTCCCGGTTTTATCCATATAAGCCGGGCCAATACCTTTAAGTGTTGAACCTATTTTCGACTGGCCTTTGGCTGCTTCGGATGCAGCATCAAGAGTTCTGTGTGTAGGTAGTATAAGGTGGGCTTTTCTTGAAATGAAAAGATTCTTTTTCATTTGAAGGCCCAGCTTTTCCAAGGCAGTTATTTCGGCAGCAAGTGTTACCGGGTCTATTACCACTCCGTTCCCAATGAGGTTATCGATACCGGCGAAAATGCCTGAGGGTACTGTATGCAGAACGAATTTGTTCCCGTTTATTTTCAGGGTATGGCCGGCATTTGGCCCTCCCTGGAAACGGGCTATCATTTTATAATTGGGAGCCAGGTAATCCACTATTTTACCTTTTCCCTCATCACCCCATTGCAAGCCTATCAGAACATCTACCGGCATAAAGAATTCGTTGTATTTACATTGTAATATTACTAAAATTAGGTGGTTGCTATTGCCCGTTAACTATTAACATTTTTATTCTCCATTCCCTCCATAAAACAACTCCTGCAGCGGGGTTCATAATGATTTTTTTCTCCTATCAGAATGGTGTCCTCATTTTGTGTTTTCCTGAAGGAATAGGAAGCAAGATTTCCACATCTAACACAAATAGCATGTACCTTAGTAATGAATTCTGCTTTTGATAGCAACTCGGGCATAATGCCAAAAGGTTGGGCCATAAAATCCATATCGAGGCCGGCGGCAATTATTCTCAACCCTTTATTTGCCAGTTGCTCACATACCATGGGAAGGTTTTTATCGAAGAATTGAGCTTCATCGATTCCTACTACTTCAAAACCGTCTGATGATTCAAGTATTTCCTTTGATGCCGAAACTGGGGTGGAAAGAATACTATTCTCATCGTGAGACACAATTTTTTTCTCATGGTATCGGTTATCTATTATAGGCTTAAAAATGATAACCTTTTGGTTGGCTATTTGGGCCCGTTTGAGCCTGCGAATAAGCTCCTCCGTTTTGCCCGAAAACATGCATCCGCATACAACTTCCAGCCAGCCAATGGATTGTCGTCGGATAAAAGGCTCAATAAACATAAAATTTGTGTTAACTTAACGAAAAATGAACTTTATCGCGCTAAAATTCGTAATTTTAAAGCGGTAATTTTTAGGGTAGTAATGGACATTCAATTGCAGACGAAAATATCAGTTTTACTTGAAAAAATCTATTACCTGCAGCATTCAATGCAGCAGAATGGAGGCATTGTTTCAAAGGTTGATAAAGACCTGTTAGTTAATTATGTGAGAGAATTATATGAGCTTACTTTGACACTCCCGGTAATCTCTCAGCAACCTTATCCCCAACAGAATTACCCTTATCCACCGCCTCCTCCTCCGGCACCCGAGTACCAGCAGCCTTATTTACCACCTGCTTATCCACAGAATCCAGGGGTTCAGCAGCAACCCTATATTCAGCCTTCTGCACCGGAGCCTACACAGCAAAGCCCATTCAGCAGCAAAGGATTTATAAAGACTCCCGTGAACGGTGTTATTAATACTCCAAATACTCCGAATGGTTCTAATGGCTCTTATGCCAATGGAAACACAAACGGAAGCCAGCCATTAAATGCATCATTTACTTTCTCCAACGGTAAACGCACCTTGTCAGAGAGTATTAAGATAAAAACTGCCGGCGACAAGCCTTCGCTGAATGAGCAGTTCAGGAAAGGCGAGCCCGAATATGCAGGTAAGATGAATAACTCGCCCATTAAGGACTTGAAAACCTTTATTGGTCTTAATAAACGTTTCTCTTATATCAATTTCCTTTTTGGCAACGATGCCGGTTTATACGATGAGGCGATAGAGAAAATAAACTCCAGCAAAAGTATCGGTGAGGCGAGGAGCTATATTGAGAATAACCTGATGCCAAGGTTAAACTGGGATGATAATAATGAGATGGTGGATGAATTCAACAGCCTAGTTGAAAGAAGGTTCTCACACTAGTTGGTCTTAACAAATTTAGCTACGCTCGTTTCGCTGCTTTTAGTTCTGAATTGCATTAAATATATTCCCTGCGATAATTCACCCACATTAACTTCAGTTTTAGGTAAGGTAAGGTTCATGCATTTTAGAATTCTTCCTTGCATATCATAAATGCTAACCTTGTTTACTTTATCGTAACAATTATCATTAATGCAAGAGACATCTATTGTAATAACATCGGTTGCAGGATTGGGATAAATCAGGATATTTTCCTTCTCCTGAATTTTATTTTCACCTGTATAAATTATTGGGTTGGTTGTCCATACGCCTGCACCGTATGTGCCTGCAAAGAAATGTCCATCCTTTACAGCAAGGTCGTTAACTGCTATATAAGGTAACAAAGGGTCATTTACCATTTTCCATGTGCTGCCCTTGTCACCTGAAACAAAAAAACCGATCCTAGTACCGGCCCAAATGGTATCTCCCCAGGTTTTCATATCATATACTTCATAGTTCAGATAGTAATGCACTTGCTTCCACGAAAAATTATTGAGCGATGAAACGTACATGGCACTGGTGGTTCCGGCAAATATATTGGTATCACATACCGTAAAACAAAGAATATATTCGCTGCCGTTAAAACCAGTTCCGGCCTTCTGCCATGATTTACCATTGTTATCAGAATAGTACACGCCATTTGTTACACCTATGAAAATTCTGTTTCCAAGCTTTAAAAATGCGCGGCCATTATGAAGGCTTGCTGAAGGTATTCCTGTGTCAGCCACCACCCAAGATTTACCGGCATCGATTGAGCGATAAACATGAGTTGTATTTCTTGTAAAAACGGTATCCTCGTTAACTAATATTGAAGTATACAATACATCAATGCCACTATCGCTGGTTTGCCATGAGACGCCGTCATCGCCGGAGCGATACAAATGTCCTGCCCCGGCATAGATATATTTGTCAGAAGCAGCTATGGCAAACACATTCAAATTGTTAGTCATACCACTATCCCTTTCCAGCCATGTGTAGCCCATGTCGTTTGATAAATAGATCCCGTCATTCGTGGATGCAAAAAGGCTGTTTCCTTTAAAAGCCAAACCCTGAACAAAGGAAGCAGCAAGACCGTGATTTGACTTGGTCCAGTTGGCCCCGTCATCTGTTGAAACAAATACACCGCTACGGGTTCCCACTACAACACTTTTATCTGTTAATGTCATTGATTGAGCACTTTTTCCTGAGAGTTGAGTGCTGTTTTTTACCCATGTTTTTCCACTATCTGAAGAAATAAAAACTCCAACCCCCACTTGAAAGCCATACATTTTGTTTCCACGTGTTTGTATTCCATTAAAATAAATAACAGGGTTAACTTTTTGCCAGCTCACGCCCCCATCAATCGACCTGAACAAGGTATCCTTGCCACAATAAAGGTAATTTCCTATCGAGGCTATATACGTATAATTGAAAGTGCTGTATTTAGGTAAGCCACTATCGCTTCGTGCCCACATGTTTCCATAATCTTCAGACTTCCATAATCCATTACCGTTAAAAGTACCTGCATATATTACGCTGTCTTTTACCAAAAGTGTTGAAACGCCTATATTATTAATGCCATTGTTAATGGGTTTCCATTTGTTTCCATTGTCTGTTGATATATAAACCCCCTTATTGGTACCTATCAAAACATCTTTGCCGTAGGAAGTGAAAGTTTGGTTGCCATTATACTGCATACCGCTGTCCGATTCAACCCACGAGGCGCCTCCATCAGTTGATATTAAAATACCGGCATTAATACCTGCATAAAAAACCCCGTTGCTGTAACCAAGATAGCCATAGCTTAACCAATTCCCTTTAGGAATAACAGAAGTATGCCAACTGGCGCAATAATCATCCGACCAATATAAACCACCCGTCCAGCTCCAAGCAATAACGTTATTATTGTGTGCAATAATGTTAAAAGCTTCGCAGCCATCAGGACCGGGTGTATGGTACCATTGGCAGTAAGAATGGGGAGCAATTAGAGTTAAAAAAAGAAGCAGTATAAAATTTTTCATAGGGTTAGAATTGGAGCCTCCAAGATAGAAAAATAATAGTTGAAAATTTTTGACTAAGCGGTTTTTAGTTATAATAATTTTTCGTCTCTTAACTTACCCATTATAGTATGAGTTCCGCCTGTTTTACCGTTTACGTAATGAAGGGAACTTTGAGCGCTTTGTTCGTAGAGGCTTTGCTCTTCCTCTAATCTTTTTAAAATATTGTTGAAATCATCTTTATTGTTGATGCAAAAAGCTCCCTTAAAATTTACAAGGTCAACGGCCTCCTTGAACTTATTGTAATTGGGGCCAAAAAGAACCGGCTTACCATACACTGCTGCTTCAAGAACGTTGTGAATTCCTTTGCCAAATCCTCCTCCTACATAAGCAATTTTTGAGTAGCTATAAAGAGAAGAAAGAATACCCAAAGTGTCAACAATCAAAACATTGGTAACGTCTGCATTCATTTCTTTTTCAAGTTGGGAATATAAAACCGCTGGCTGCTTTATCGATTGGCGAAGATTTTGAATATGGCGCTGCGAAATCTCATGAGGAACAATAATCCATTTAAGGTTTGATGGGTTATTGTTTATATAGACAGTAATTATTTCTTCATCCGGTGCCCATGTGCTGCCTGCTACAAATACATTCTTTTCTCCTGCCAAAAATTTCTCAATAAGTGGCAATGGTTTGCTGTTCGCGGCAATTGAGCTTACCCGGTCGAAACGAGTATCATTGGCAACGAAAACGTTATCAACTTTTTTCCTGAGCAGCAATTTTTCAGAATCGTAATCCTGCACAAAAATCATGGTAAATGACTTCAATGCTTTAAGGAAAATGCCTCCGTACCATTTAAAGAATACCTGGCTTTCCCTGAACTTAGCAGAAATGAGAACTGCAGGGATATTTCTTTTTTTCAGTTCATTGAGGTATCCTACCCAGAATTCATACTTCACGAACACTGCAAGTACAGGATTAATGAGTGTTATGAATTGAGAAACATTGGAAGGGGTATCTAACGGGAGATAAAAAACGTGATTAACTCCTTCGAAGTTTTTGCGCAGCTCATAACCGGAAGGGGAAAAGAAAGTAAGGACAATTTTATATTGAGGATATTGTTCGCGTATTGCATCTATCAATGGCCTGCCTTGCTCAAACTCGCCAACTGAGGCGCAATGGAACCAGATATATTTTTCGTTAGCATGAACTTTAGAACTGATAGTTTGTAATAAATCTTTTCTGCCGCTAATCCACTTTTTTGCCTTTGAATTAAAGGATGGAAAAATCCATATTAAGATATAATAAACCCTGATGGAGAGGCGATAAATAAATAATGACATCAAAAGCGTCAATTCATTTTTCTTAGTGAGTGTAGAAACGTTCTTCCTGTCTGCCAAAGAAGGGTAGCATCCATGCGGCGCGTAAGCCAATTATAATATCCAGTCTCTTGGATGTATCCTGTCGTCTTTCATCAAAATTCCATGAGCGCCTGTTTTGCGTAAAGGCTTCCTTGCAATCAAACCCAATACGGAAGTTCAGGTAATGCTTGGGGTCGAGATTGATAAACATAACAGACTGAGAAATCATAAGACCGTTCGTAAGCCGGTCGTATCCCTTTGCATAAGCGCCGTCTAATTGGTAAAGCATTTCATCCACATCTACTATTCTTATTTTGTGTTGCAGGAAACCGGCGCCTACCGTTACCAATATCCCTGAATTGGGATTAAACTTTTTAATCGGGAACAGCTTACCAACCTTGCCTTCAAAAGAAAATCCTCTTTCCTGCAATGCTACCCGACCATCGGTACCCTGGTATCCTATAAGTAAGCTGTCAGCAGTGTAAAGAGAATCAAGGAAATGAGAATCTTTCACCTTTCTGCCAAATAAATAGTCGCCTTCTACCCCAAAGTACCAATTATGACGGTTTTTGAATGAAAGTTCACCTCCTACAAGGCTTGAACCGCCAAAACGGGTCTTCATATCGGCAAAAGGAAGATAAAAGCCATAATGAGCGGAAATCATCTTACAGGATAATACGCTGTCCTTGATGGAAGATTGAGCCATCATGACCCCCCCAAAACCTATAAAAAGAAGCAGTAAAAAACACTTTTTCATATCAAAATTCAAACATAGTGAGATTTCTCTAAACGCATTTACAGCTAAGTAATTATATTATATTTGCGACTCCAAAAAAATGAACCCCTCTGTTTCATCAAAAATAGAAATGGTGGACCTTAAAAGGCAGTATTTGCGGCTAAAAAAGGACATAGATGCTGCTATTCAGGAGGTTATAGATAATACCAATTTTATACAGGGCAAGCAGGTTCAGGATTTAGCCAGGGAATTAGCTGAATATAATGGCTCAAAGCATTGTATACCTTGCGCTAACGGTACAGATGCCATCCAGATTTCGTTGATGGCATTAGACCTTCAACCCGGCGATGAGGTTATTTCTGCCTCATTTACCTATTTCGCTACCGTAGAAGCCAGCGCCCTACTGAAACTGAATACTGTATTTGTTGACGTTGACAGGGAAACATATACTATTGACCCAAAGGCAATAGAGAAAGCAATTACTCCCAAAACCAAAGCAATTATCCCTGTTCACCTCTACGGGCAAGCAGCCAATATGGAGGAGATACTGGAAATAGGAAAGAAATATAATATTCCGGTAATTGAAGATAATGCCCAGGCCATTGGTGGCGAATACATTTTTAAAAATGGTACTCGAAAGAAAACCGGTACCATGGGTCTTATTTCGTGCACTTCGTTTTTCCCATCCAAGAATCTTGGCTGCTATGGCGATGGTGGCGCTATGTTCACCAATGACGATGAGCTTGCTGCAAAGCTTAAGATGATTGCCACCCACGGTCAAAGAGTAAAATACCAGCATGATATGATTGGCATTAACTCCCGTCTGGATACAATACAGGCTGCGATACTTTCGGTGAAGCTGAAACACCTTGATGAGTTCTGTAACGCAAGGAGACGTGTGGCCGATTTTTATGATAAAGCTTTTGCGGGAGAACCGAAAATTAAAACTCCAAAGAGAGCAACATGGGCTAAGCATGTATTTCATCAGTATACTATAACACTTGACGAAAGCATAAATCGTGAGGCGCTAATTAAAAGTCTTGCAGACAGAGGTATTCCTACCATGCTATATTATCCGATACCGTGTCATAAACAGAAAGCGTTTGAGAATAAAGGGAAGGTATCGGGTGATATGAAGAATACTGATTGGTTGACACCAAGAGTTTTATCCCTCCCTATTCATACAGAGTTTACAGAAGACGAACTGAATTTTATAACCGAAAATATTTTGCAATTAGTCAATTAACGAAAAGATGAATATCGCCGTTATAGGAACCGGGTATGTTGGACTTGTTACAGGAACCTGCTTTGCAGAAACAGGTAATAATGTAACCTGTGTGGATAATAACGAGGAAAAAGTAAAATCTCTTAAGGCAGGTAAGCTTACTATTTACGAGCCAGATGTTGATGTTTTATTTGAAAGAAATGTTAAGCATGGCAGGTTGCACTTTACTACAAGCCTGAAAGATGCGATTAGCGATGCTAAAATCATTTTCCTTGCTCTTCCTACACCGCCCGGAGAAGACGGTGGTGCCGATTTAAGCTACGTTTTAGGCGTAGCTGATGAACTAGGCAAACTGATAACTGATTATAAAGTAATTGTAGATAAGAGTACGGTACCGGTTGGAACAGCAGAAAAAGTTACCGCTGCAATTAAGAAGAATGCAAAAGTAGATTTTGATGTTGTCAGCAATCCTGAATTTCTGCGAGAAGGAGTAGCCGTGGAAGATTTCATGAAGCCTGACAGGGTAGTAATTGGTACTTCATCAGAGAGAGCCCGTAAGGTAATGGAGAAGCTTTATGAGCCTTTCGTTCGCCAGGGCAATCCCGTCATATTTATGGATGAGCGCTCTGCAGAGATGACTAAATATGCCGCCAACGCTTATTTGGCAACTCGTATTTCTTTTATGAATGAAATTGCAAACCTGTGCGAAAAAGTAGGAGCTAACGTAGATATGGTTCGCAGAGGTATAGGCAGCGATAACAGGATAGGCAAAAGGTTTTTGTTTCCGGGCATTGGTTATGGCGGCAGTTGTTTCCCCAAGGATGTTCATGCCCTGTTTAATACAGCGGGAGAATACAAGTACAATTTCAGGATACTTTCCTCAGTTATGAATGTGAACGATTCACAGCGCCACGTCTTAACCGAAAAAATGAAAGCATATTATAATGGTGACCTGAAAAATAAGCTTATCGCGCTGTGGGGCATTGCCTTTAAACCCAATACAGATGATATAAGGGAAGCCCCAGCTCTTTACCTTATACAGGATTTGTTAGACCTGGGAGCTAAAGTTGTGGCATACGATGCTGAAGCAGCTGCCAACGCACGCAAAATATTTGGTGATAAAGTAAACTTCGCGGGCGAGCCCTACCATGCATTAAAAGATGCCGATGCGTTGTGTATAGTAACCGAATGGTCTGAATTCAGAACTCCCGATTTTGAAAAGATGGGTAAGCTGATGAAGTCGAAAGTCATTTTTGATGGAAGGAATATTTACGACCTTAACCTGCCACTAGAGAGTGGATTTTATTATAACAGCATAGGAAGACAAACAGTAAAACCGTAGCGGCGATGGAGAATAAACGAATACTTATAACAGGCGCAGCCGGCTTTATTGGCTCGCACCTTTGTGATAAGTTTTTGAGTGAGGGTTACGAGGTGATAGGAATGGATAACCTTATAACGGGTGACTTGAGGAATATTGAGCACCTCTTCCCAATGAAGGAATTCATGTTCTATCATCATGATGTAAGCAAGTTCGTTCACATTCCGGGCAAACTTGATTTTATACTTCACTTTGCTTCTCCTGCCTCTCCAATCGATTATTTAAAATGGCCTATACAAACTTTAAAAGTTGGTTCGCTTGGTACGCATAACCTATTGGGTTTAGCGCTTGCTAAAAAGGCAAGAATATTGGTGGCCTCAACATCAGAAGTTTACGGAGACCCATTAGTTCATCCACAAAAGGAAGATTATTGGGGTAATGTTAATCCTGTTGGCCCTCGAGGTGTATATGATGAGGCAAAGCGTTTCCAGGAAGCCATGACGATGGCTTACCATAATGCTCACCAGGTGGATACGAGGATAGTAAGAATATTTAACACCTACGGTCCGCGCATGCGTTTGAATGATGGAAGAGTGCTGCCGAATTTCTTTTACCAGGCGCTTACCGGTAAAGACCTGACGGTATATGGCGATGGTTCGCAAACACGCTCGTTCTGTTATGTGGAAGACCTTGTAGAAGGAATTTACAGGTTGCTGCTGAGTGATTATGTGAATCCCGTAAACCTTGGCAACCCTGACGAGATAACCATTTCACAATTTGCAGAGGAGATAATAAAGCTTACCAATACCAAACAAAAGGTAGTATATGAACCATTGCCTAAGGACGACCCGAAGCAACGCCAGCCGGATATTACTTTGGCAAAAAAATTATTGAATTGGGAACCTAAGATTGGAAGGAGTGAAGGGTTGAAAATAACCTATGAATATTTTAAAAAAGCGTTGAACGTAAAATAATGAGTTCCGAAACCAAAATAGAATATTTTGCTCATCCCACAGCCGTAATTGATGAAGGCAGCAGGATAGGGAAGGGGGTAAAAATCTGGCACTTCACTCACGTGATGGGTGATTGTGAGATTGGTGATGGCTCAAACCTTGGTCAGAATGTGGTGGTGATGGGAGGTGTTAAACTTGGTAAGAATGTGAAAGTGCAGAACAACATTTCGCTTTATACCGGAGTGGAATGTGAGGACGATGTATTCCTCGGCCCTTCTATGGTGTTTACAAATATTACCAACCCACGCAGTGCTATTGTTCGCAAGCACATGTACGAAAAAACCCTGGTTAAGAAAGGCGCTTCGATTGGAGCCAATGCAACTATTGTTTGTGGCCATACGATTGGTGAATATGCTTTCATAGGAGCCGGAACGGTAGTAACAAAAGATATTAAGCCATTTGCTTTGATAGTAGGAAATCCGGGCAAACAAATTGGATGGATGAGCGAGTACGGGCATCGCCTTGAGTTTAATGCTGAAGGTGTTGCTGAATGTCCGGAGAGCAAGCAACTTTATAAATTAGAAAACAACTCAGTTAAAAGGATTAAATAATGATTTACGACGATTTATTAGCGGGGAAAGAGAAACTGGCGGTGATCGGTTTAGGATACGTAGGTTTACCTATTGCACTTGAGTTTGCAAAGAAAATTCCTGTCATTGGGTTTGATATCAATGAGAAGAGGGTTGAAATGATGAAGAGGAATGAGGATCCTTCGCAGGAATTAGATAGTTCAGCTTTTGAGGGTGCTAATATTGTTTTTACTCATAAGATCGAAGATTTAAAGGCTGCTAAATTCTTCATTGTAGCAGTTCCTACACCGGTCGATCATCACAATGTACCCGATCTTAAACCGGTTTTAAGTGCGTCAGACACAATTGGTAAAGTTTTAAAGAAAGGAGATTATGTTGTGTTTGAATCAACAGTGTATCCGGGTTGTACCGAAGAAGATTGTCTCCCTGTAATTGAGAAGCTCTCAGGATTAAAGAATGTAACCGATTTTAAACTGGGTTATTCACCCGAACGAATAAATCCCGGTGATAAAGAACATACACTTGCTAAAATAATCAAGGTGGTTTCGGGTTGTGATGCAGAATCACTCGACCAGATAGCGAAGGTTTACGAAATTGTTGTAAAGGCCGGAACCCACCGTGCACCCTCAATAAAGGTTGCTGAGGCAGCAAAGATTATCGAAAATACGCAGCGCGATCTGAACATTGCGCTCATGAATGAGTTATCGCGGATCTTCGACAGGATAGGAATCAATACTTATGATGTGATTGAAGCCTCCTCCACCAAGTGGAACTTTCTGAAGTTTTACCCGGGCCTTGTCGGCGGGCATTGCATCGGCGTTGACCCTTACTATCTTACGTACAAGGCAGACGAGATGGGATACAATTCAGAAGTCATTCTCAGTGGCCGAAGGATTAATGATGACATGGGGCCTTACGTAGCGCGCCGCACGGTTCAGTTGATTTCTCAACAGCATAAGGATACCAGCGAAGCGCGCATTCTCATAATGGGTGCTACTTTCAAAGAAAATGTAAGCGACATCAGAAATTCCAAAGTAGCCGATATAGTTAATGAGTTAAGGCAATTCTCCATACATGTTGATGTGATTGACCCTCATGCTGATTCTGAAGAATTGATGCACGAGTATAATTTTGGATTGGTGCAAAAGCCGACAGGCACGTATGATGCGGTTATTGTTGCTGTAAACCATAAGGATTACCTGAATTACGATGAGAGCTATTTTACAGAACTGATTGGAAAGGATGGTGTAATTGTAGATATTAAAGGTATCTACAGAAAAAAAATCAAGGCATTAAAGTATTGGTGCCTTTAAACTGAAAATTCAATGAAAAGGAAAATATTAATTACAGGCGGAGCAGGGTTCATTGGCTCACATGTGGTAAGAAGATTCTTGAACAATTATCCTGACTATACAATTCATAATCTTGATAAGCTGACCTATGCAGGAAACCTTGAGAACCTGCGGGATATTGATGGAATGCCTAATTATAAATTTATAAAGGGCGACATTACGGACAGTGAGTTTATCCAGTCACTTTTTAAAGAGGAACAGTACGATAGGGTAATTCACCTGGCCGCAGAATCTCACGTAGATCGCAGCATTGCCAACCCGATGGAGTTTGTATTAACGAACGTAATTGGTACAGTGGTCCTGTTGAATGCGGCAAAAGCTGTATGGAAGGATACTTCCGAGAAGTTGTTTTACCATATTTCTACTGATGAAGTGTATGGTTCTTTGGGAGAAGAAGGATTCTTTACTGAAGAAACAGCTTACGATCCCCGTTCACCATATTCTTCGTCCAAAGCAAGTTCTGACCACTTTGTAAGGGCCTACTATCATACATTTAATATCCCGGTAATTATATCCAACTGTTCCAATAATTATGGCTCTCACCAATTTCCTGAGAAGCTTATTCCTCTGTGCATTAACAATATAAAGCACAGTAAGCCGCTGCCGGTTTATGGTAAGGGTGAAAACGTAAGAGACTGGCTTTGGGTAGAAGACCATGCAAGGGCCATTGATGTTATTTTTCATAAAGGAAAAAACGGGGAGACCTACAACATAGGCGGCTTCAACGAATGGAAGAACCTCGACCTCGTTCACCAGCTTTGCAAAATAATGGATAAAAAACTGGGAAGACAGCCCGGTACATCTGAAAAACTCATCACTTTTGTTAAGGACAGGGCGGGACACGATTTAAGGTATGCCATCGACGCAACAAAGCTTAAGCGTGAGCTAGGCTGGGAACCCTCTCTTCAGTTTGAGGAAGGCCTTGAGAAAACGGTAGACTGGTATCTTGCCAATGAAACATGGCTCAACCATATTACAAGCGGCGATTACCAGAAATATTATAACCAACAATATGTGCAACGGTAAAGTATGTATAGCACGCCCTTCCACCCAATCGATATAAAAGATAAAAAGTTCCTGGTTACAGGAGCTGCTGGCTTTATAGGCTCGCACATAGTAGAATACCTGCTGGAACATGGCGCCGGTGAAGTAAGAGGAATGGATAACCTGTTAACTGGTCGCCAATCGAATGTTGATTTATTTCTGTCGAATAAGTCCTATCATTTTTATAAAGGAGATATTACGAACATTGAAGATTGCAACAAGGCTTGCGAAGGAGTTGATTACGTATTTCACCAGGCAGCACTTGGTTCGGTACCCCGCTCTATAAAAGACCCTGCTGCAACCAACAAAATTAATATCGACGGATTTTTAAATGTGCTGGTAGCCGCTAGAGATGCAAAAGTTAAGCGGCTGGTGTATGCCTCCTCATCGTCGGTATATGGTGATCATCCAGGTTTACCAAAGGTTGAAGACAAAACCGGGAACCCTCTTTCTCCATATGCAGTAACGAAGAAAACTAACGAGTTATATGCAAAGGTTTTTGCAGAGGTTTACCAAATGGAGATAATTGGACTTCGGTATTTCAATATATTCGGCCCGAGGCAAGATCCCAACGGTCCATATGCCGCTGTTATTCCACTTTTTATTTCATTATTGAAAAAAGGTCAAGCCCCGCCAATAAACGGGGACGGCAAACAAACCCGCGATTTTACATTTATTGAAAATGCAGTGCAGGCAAATATCAAAGCCATGTTTACCGATAATAAAGAGGCCTTAAATAAAGTCTATAACGTGGCAGTTGGAGAGAATTTTTCTCTTTTAGACCTGAATCAACATCTGCAGGAAATACTGAAAACCAATATTAAACCCTTTCACAGGGACGACAGGCCCGGCGATATCAGGAACTCCCTGGCAGATATTTCTTCGGCTCAGCAAATGTTTAACTATAGCCCTGCTGTACGTTTTCACCAGGGTTTGGAGAGGACTGTTGCCTCCTTCTGAAAACTCCATCAACCACCTCTATGTTTCCTTGGTAAGGGGTGAGGTACAATATGTCAAAGAACGTGTTCAATTACTGAATATATATAATTGTACAAAGCGCCAAAATGGTCGGGGAAATGGTACCCGAAACAAGCTTCATACTGTTGATTACTATCATTTAACGTAAGTTATTATTTCATTCCTTTGTGTCATGGCTTCCTGGCTACAATCGCTGTTTAGTAAGAAATATATGGCAAAGGAGAAACTCCGGGTCGATTTGCATTCTCATTTTATTCCCGGTATTGACGATGGCTCTCAATCTATGGAAGAATCCATTGCCTTAATTAAAGGATTAAGCGCGTTGGGAATACAGAAGATAATAACCACTCCGCACATAATGAAAGGGACGTATAATAATACTCCTGAAATCATATATGCGGGACTTGAAAAGGTTAGAGCAGCAATAAGAGAGAATGGAATCGATGTACAGCTGGAAGCGGCCGCAGAGTATTACTTTGATGAGAACTTTATCCAGAACCTTGAGGAAGGTAAGCTGTTAACGTTCCATAATAATTATGTGTTGTTTGAGCTTCCTGTGATGATGAAACCTCCTCAGCTGGAAGATGTAGTATTTGAGCTGAATACGAGAGGTTATGTTCCCGTTCTTGCGCATCCCGAGCGATACCAGTTTATGTTTTCGCCAGACCTTAAGATGTATGAAACCCTCAAATCAATGGGTGTAATGTTGCAGATGAACTTACTTTCGCTAATAGGATATTATTCCGTTCCGGTACAGAAGATTGCCAGAACACTGATAAAGCATGGAATGTATGACCTCGTTGGCAGCGATATTCATAACATAAAACATCTCGAATTACTTCCGGATGTTTTCTCCAATGAGTATTACGTGATGGCGATGGACAGCGGAGATATAATCAATAATAAAATACTTAAATAAAATGCCATTTATAGAAACCCCATTTCCCGGTCTGAAGGTATTTGAACCTAAGATATTCAGAGATGATCGCGGATACTTTTACGAGAGTTTTAATGAGCGAGTATTCAAAGATGCCGGAATCAATGAGACCTTTGTGCAGGACAATCAATCCTTCTCCAATAAAGGAACTCTAAGAGGATTGCATTACCAGTTGGAACCGCATGCGCAAGCCAAGCTGGTTCGTGTGATACAAGGTGAAGTGCTCGACGTTGTTGTTGACCTTCGCAAAGGTTCTCCGACGTTTGGCAAGTCTTACGGTGTTAAGCTCAGCGGCGAAAATCACCTGCAGCTCTATATTCCAAGAGGATTTGCTCATGGTTACGCGGTTTTAAGTGATACAGCATTGTTCTTCTACAAGTGCGACAGTTTGTATAATAAAGCGCAGGAAAGAGGAATCCTGTTCAACGATCCGGATTTGAATATCGATTGGGCAATTGATACAAAGGCAGCTATTATTTCTGATAAGGATAAACAGAACGTTCGCTTTAGAGACGCTGAAATGAACTTCACCTTCAATGGCTAAGAAAACTGTCTTAGTAACAGGCGCAAACGGGCAAGTTGGACAAGAGCTAAATGTCATTCATGCTTCTTATCCGGATTTCGATTTCCTGTTCACAACCAGGAAAGAACTTGATATTGTGAATGCCGAATCGGTGAATAACTTCTTCTCTTCCCACAAAATAGATATTGTTATCAATTGCGCTGCTTACACAGCAGTTGACAAAGCCGAAAGCGACAAAGAGAATGCACAAAAGGTAAATGCAGAAGCTGTCAAAGAACTGGTTAAAGCATGCGGGAAATCAAGTGCCTTACTTATTCATATTTCCACCGACTTTGTTTTCGATGGTACCAAAAGTTCTCCTTACAAAGAATCTGATAACACAAATCCTTTAGGCGTTTACGGCGCTACTAAACTTGAAGGCGAGAAAGAAGCGCTCAAATACAGGAACTCTATCGTAGTAAGAACTTCCTGGGTTTATTCTTCCTTCGGCCACAACTTTGTTAAGACAATGCTTCGACTTGGAAAAGAGAAACCCGAATTACGTGTTGTGAATGACCAGCAAGGTTCTCCGACTTATGCGAAAGATCTTGCAGAAGCTTTGCTTTATATCGCTTCCAATTATTCGGCTAACAATCTTCAGCAGGTTTATCATTACTCTAACGAAGGAGCAATTACATGGTTTGAGTTTGCAAGAACTATATTAGAACTTTCTCACATCGAAACTCCTGTTCATCCTATTACAACTGCTCAGTTTCCAACTCCTGCAAAACGGCCTTCATACAGCGTTATGGACAAAGGGAAAATACTCGAAGCATTTCCCGGAATACCGTTCAAAAACTGGAAGACAAGCCTTGCGGAATGTCTTAGATTAATTAGTTGAGTAATTGTTCTAGAATATTCTTAAGCTGTTCTATTTTATTATAGTTGATAGAATAATAAATGTTCTTTCCGACTCTTTCGGTAACTACAATTCCGGCTTGCCTTAATGCAGACAAATGCTGTGATGCAACAGACTGATCTACTCTCATCTTTACGAAGATTTCTGTTACAGTCATCTTCTTGTTTTCGTGGAGAAGTTCAATAATCTTTTTGCGGAACTTGTTATTAACGGCTCTCAGGATAAGAGCCGCTTTGCGTGTCATCACGTAATCGATCACTTCGTTGCCGTTGATCGATTTGATGTCACTTCCTCTATTAGGTTCATGAGGGAATTGAGGAGCGTTTGTTGGTTTCATTCGAGGGATTGTTGCTTTGTTGTAAAGATATTATAGTAACAAAAATCAAAATATGATTTCTGTCATGATGAGCAAACGAAAATGACCCGATTGTTACCCTTCCCTTAAATAAAAATTAATTCGCCTCTAGGTCTTATGAATCTCCGCTGCGGCGCTGACGCACCTTGTTGGGATTGTTGGTTCCTCCGGGTTTGGGAGCGGAAGTACGCTTGTTTTCATTCTTAGGCTTTCCACCTCCGTCAACATTTGGATTGGATGATGCCTTACCGCCTCTTCTTGTACGCTTGCGTGCAGCGCCCTCAGCAGCTTTCTCTGTGGATGTCTGAGCGCCGTTCAGCAGGCTGAAATCTACCAGCTCTATCAGTGCCATTTCAGCAGCATCGCCACTACGAGGCTCCAGCTTGATAATGCGGGTATAACCGCCGGGCCTTGATGCTACCTTCTCTGCTACTTCACTGAATAAAGCTGATACAGCTTCCTTATTTTTTAACAAACTGAACACCAGACGACGGGAATGCGTAGTATTCGATTTTGCCTTGGTAATCAAAGGCTCAACATATATGCGCAATGCTTTGGCTTTAGCAGTAGTTGTTACTATATGCTTATGCTCAATAAGATTGATAGCAAGGTTCATTAACAACGCCTTCCTGTGTGCGCTCTTCCTTCCAAGGTGATTTACTTTATTTCCGTGTCTCATGATATTAAATTCGTAGTATTAAGTATTGCGTACAAATATTAAGTGGTTTTTCTCATTACTCAATACGCTGTACGAGTTTTTAGTCTTCCAGTTTGTATTTAGAAAGGTCCATACCGAAGTGCAGGCCTTTCTCGTTTATCAATGCTTCAATTTCCATCAGCGACTTGCGGCCGAAGTTGCGGAACTTCAACAGCTCATTGGTATCGTAGCGAACCAGTTCAGCCAGGTTGTTGATGCGTGCTGCCTTTAAGCAGTTGTAAGCACGAACCGACAGGTCTAAGTCCTCCAGCGGGGTCTTCAACAGCTTCCTCATGTGTAATACATGTTCATCCACTGTATCTTCCTCCACTTTATCCTGGCTGTCGAATGAAATGTTCTCATCAGAAATCAGCATCAGGTGCTGGATAAGGATTTTAGCAGCTTCCTTGATAGCTTCATCCGGGTGAATGGTACCATCAGTCTGTATCTCAATATTCAGCTTTTCGAAGTCAGTCTTCTGCTCCACGCGGGTATTGTCCACCACGTATTTTACATTCTTTATAGGAGTGTAAATAGCGTCGATAGCAATCATCCCTGCAGGTGCATCCTTCAGCTTATTCTCTTCTGCAGGAAGGTAGCCACGGCCTTTGGTAACGGTAAGTTCAAAATCCAGCTTCGGAGTTTTGTCCTTGTCAAGGCGGCAGATAACCAGGTCAGGGTTCATGATTTTAAAGCTGCTGGTAGCTTTTTCAATATCACCTGCAGTAAAATCATCCTTACCCTTTATAGTAACCAGGATCTTTTCCTGGTTCATGTCTTCTTCAGTTAATTTTTTGAAACGCACCTGCTTTAAGTTCAGGATTATTTCGGTAACGTCTTCAATCACTCCCTTGATAGTAGAGAATTCATGGTCAACGCTGCTGATACGAATAGCAGATATGGCATATCCTTCCAATGAAGAAAGAAGAACCCTGCGCAGGGCATTACCGATGGTAACGCCGAAACCGGGCTCCAAAGGTTTGAATTCAAAATAGCCGTCAAAATCTGTTGCTTTCTGTAAAACAATTTTATCGGGTTTTTGAAATGTTAGTACGCTCATTGAGGAAATTTTTTATTTTGAAAGAAATTATTTCGAATACAATTCTACGATTAGCTGCTCACGGATATTCTCCGGTATCTGGTCCTTTTCGGGCATAGCCAGGAAAGTACCCTGCATCTTATCGCCATTCCACTCCAGCCAGGGGAATTTGGAACCGCCTGCATCTGCCATAGTCTTAATAGCAGGCTTGTTGGCGCTGGCGCTCTTGATACCGATTACATCACCGGGGCGGAGCGTATAGGATGGAATATTTACCACGCGCTCATTTACCGTGATGTGCTTGTGACCCACCAGCTGGCGGGCAGCGCGGCGGCTCGAAGCCACGCCTAAGCGGTATAAGGTATTATCCAAACGCGCTTCCAAAAGCTTTAACAGGTTCTCACCGGTAACACCTTTTTTACGGGCTGCTTCGGAGTACACCTTGGCAAACTGCCTTTCCAGCAGGCCGTAAGTATATTTTGCTTTCTGCTTCTCCTTCAGCTGCTGGCCATATTCCGACAGGTTCTTTTTCTTCTTGCTTGTGCCGTGCATGCCGGGCGGATAATTCTTCTTCTCAAGAGATTTGGTAGCGCCCAAAATGGGTTCGCCAAACTTCCTGGAGATTTTTGATTTGCTGCCTAAGTATCTTGCCATTCTTTTTTAGATTATATTAGTATCAAGTATCAAGTATCAAGATTTTTAATCTTGTGTCTTGTGTCTTGCATCTTGTTTCTTAATTTTTACACTCTTCTTTTCTTGGGTGCCCTGCAGCCGTTGTGGGGCATGGGTGTCATATCGCGGATGATAGTTACTTCAATGCCTGAAGCTGCTATAGCGCGGATTGCTGATTCGCGTCCGGCACCGGGGCCGCTTACGAATACCTCTGCTTTCCGCATACCGGCATCGTGAGCCACCTTGCCTGCATCAGAAGCTGATACCTGCGCGGCATAGGGAGTGTTCTTCTTGGAACCCTTGAACCCTGACTTGCCCGCTGATGACCAGCTTACCACGTCACCTGCCTTATTGGTAATGGTAACGATGATGTTGTTAAAGCTTGCCTGCAGGTACACTTTACCTTCAGGGTCTGCCTTAACCGTTCTCTTTTTTACTACTTTTTTTACTTCAGCCATTCTATTTTATTTCAAATTTCAAATTCAAAATTCCAAATTGCGGTACAGCGTTTTCTTTTTTTGTCTCTCTACGCACTACTCACTACGCTGTACGCAACAACTATTTCTTCGCCGGAGCTTTCTTCTTGCCGGCAACTGTTTTACGTTTTCCTTTACGCGTGCGTGAATTGGTACGGGTGCGCTGGCCGCGAACAGGTAATCCTTTACGGTGACGGATGCCGCGGTAGCTGCCTATATCCTGCAGGCGCTTAATGTTCAGCTGTATCTCCGAACGAAGCGCGCCTTCTACTTTATACTCATCATTGATAACGTTACGGATGGCATTCAGCTCATCGTCGTTCCAATCTTTCACCTTCTTCTCTATATCAACTCCGGCCTTGGTAAGAATTTTCTTTCCTGCCGAAATGCCGATACCGAAGATGTAGCCTAATCCTACGTCTCCGCGCTTGTTCTTTGGTAAATCTACACCTGCTATACGTGCCATTCTTTTTTTAGATGTTTAGTATCAAGTATCAAGTATCAAGATTTTTTGGTCTCGTGTCTTGTGTCTTGCTTCTTGTGTCTAATTTATTTTGATTTTAATTGTTGTTTTTCGTTTTTCAATTCACAAGCCCATAACGCGTAGCGCAAGGCTCATGGCGGTTTTAACCTTGTCTCTGTTTGTACCTCGGGTTCTTTTTGTTAATCACATACAGCTTGCCCTTGCGACGAACAATCTTGCAATCCACACTGCGTCTTTTTATTGATGCTCTAACTTTCATTCTTCTTTAGATTTAGTATCAAGTATCAAGTATCAAGATGTTTCGTCTTGTGTCTTGTGTCTTGCATCTTGTTTCTTAACTATTTATAACGGTAAGTAATTCTTCCCCTTGTTAAATCGTAGGCGCTCATCTCAACTGTTACCCTATCGCCGGGCAGTATGCGGATGTAGTGCATCCTCATTTTGCCGGAAATTGTGGCCAATATCTCATGTCCGTTCTCAAGTCTGACGCGGAACATCGCATTACTCAAGGCTTCTGTAATAGTTCCGTCTTGTTTAATCAGGTCTTGTTTGGGCATGAAGGCTTCTACCTTTTTAAAAAGGGAAGGCAAAAGTATGAAAAAATATCTTTTTAACAAGCCCTCCGCTAAATTATACGCAAGTTTTTGAGAATCCTGCAGTACGACGTAACGAGTCCCTTCCTTTTGTCGTAAAACTCAATCTTGCGACAGTCAAATTCTATCAAAAAACACCTTTTTTAAGCTATTTAGGGTGTTTATTTATCATCTTTGTCATTTTGTGTCGTTTTGTCGCTGATAAAAGGGGTGGGGGTATGTTCTTCGCTATCTTTCTGCGCACCCATTTCTGTTACTTCCTTTTCATCTGCGGTCCCTGTTCTACCTGCGCTTAGTTCCGATAGCTCCTTATCCAACAGCTCCTCCGCCAGCAACCGTTCTGCATTCGCAGCGGCATCTTCCCTGAATATGAGCGAATCCAGCAGCTCAACCGTCACCTGGGGCGGCAATCCCTGCTCCAACCCCGGGTGGCGCTGCATATAAGTCCGTATGGCGTCCAGCAACAGGTGGCCATCGTAGGGCATCTCAGCCCATTGGGGCTCCCCCTTATTATAGGCCAGCCGGAATAGCATTCTGCGACCAAAGATTATGTCCAGCAGTACGGCGTCAATGGCCTCATCGGTCTTTTGCAGGCGTTTCTGCTTTTCCTCCGCCTGCTTCAGCCGCATTTTGCAGGCGTTGGCTTCCAGTTGGTGGCGTTCTATCCTTCTTTCTTCGCGGGCGCATTGAAGCACCCTTTCCACGGTGCGGGTGGTAACCTCCCATTCTTTGGCAAACCTTTCTTTCAGCGCACCATGGTCTGCGTTCGTTCCCAGTTCAATCTTTGCCTGGTCAATTCTTTTACGTACAAGTTCAGTCATAAATGTTTGGCTATAGCTTTTGGCTATTAGCCATACCCTTAATTGTACAAAATGGAAAATTGGTCGGGGAAATCGGGACCTGAATTTTCTGGATTAAGGAATTAAGCTGAATTATTTTGGGGATGATGCCATATAAGCGGGGAAAAGAAACATGATAAAAGGAAGTAGCCAATTTTAATTATGCAATTCGAAAAGGGGCATACTTGCAGTTCCTGGGTTGGAAAGATCTGCTTCAAGTAATGCAACTCCTACATCACCTTTATAGAGGCTGTTCTTTAAATTTGAACCAGGTAATTTTTCTATCGCCTGTTTGTAAAAACGTGAAGCACTGCTAAGGAATCTTTTTTCACCTGAATACCTGTATAAATTCAGTAAGGCATAGGCCTGCCCGGCGCTACCGCAACAAAGACTGGAGATTGTATTGTCGTTGGTGCTAAGCAGGAAATTTCCGCATAGCAGGGCCAGGTCTTTAAATTTCTGTTCATGGAAATAATTACCTGCCAAAGTCCACAAGTGGATATGACCCGAAATACCGTGACACCATCCATTCCAGATAACCGGCTCATCCATTTTTCTCTTCCAACTAACCATGTTTTTATTATGGACACCGCATGCTGCAAGCTGGTTAATTCTTTCCTCCAGGTTGCCCGGTGCTTGCTGCCCGGAAACCCGGCACCACATAATGGTAGCATATAAGATACCGGCCCAACCATGTGCTACGCCCAGGTATCCTATTTTCTTATCTTCTTCAACAGGAGCAAAAAGATCTAATTCATTCCATACCCCTGACATAATTTCATTTCCAAACGAGATCAATTTCTCTTTTTTTATATATTGATTGTTATTGAAGTTCTCCAGCATCAGTGAACATCCAACCAGCAACCCGGTTTTCCCGGTTGCTAAATCCAGGTTGTTGAATTTAACCGACCCGGATTCTATAAAGTTGTCAATCGATTTGTTTACAGCACTTGTTAAACCAATTGCATTACTCACAAGCGCGTTTACACAGTGCACGCCTGTAATAGAATGGTACAGGGCTGCAGGTTCAACGGTATTACGGGTTATTTCTATTGCCGGGTTATGAAAAGCCTTTTCGTTATCAGTATCTTTTAAAGCATGTTGTGCCCAAACATGGGAAGCAGATAATAAACGCGCATCCCCGAACAGGCAGGAGGTTCTGTATAAAAAGTATGCTATTCCGGCAGCCCCATAATTGACAGAGTTGGCTGGGGAAGTACTGAGCCCATTCTCTATTATTTGCCCATCGAATGAAAGACGCCCGATCACTTTATTTAACAGCTTACCTTCCGTATTAGTTATGTTATAAACGGTAGCAGGAGTTATTTTAACCTTGGATAATTCGTTTAGAAATTCTTCTATGTTGTTATACCTGTCTGCAGGGTCCTTACTAAGCGCTTTACGAAATATTTTTTCAATAGAATCACAACCCAAAACACCCGCATCGGAGAACGATATAGGTTCTTCGTATGCAATTTGCTTATAAGAGGCATTATTTTCATACGAAAAATTGATATAGTGTTTTCCTGTAAAAAGAAAGAATAAAAGAGCTGCAATACTGTATTGTTCACTCTTAATTGAGGTAGGAGGGGCCTTCTGTTTGGTCAGCCATGCTTTTGCGTACTCCGGCTCAAAATAAAAACCTATTCCACCCCGATCCGATACAACATCTTCCGTGCTGAATTCAGTATGCGATAGGCCAAAATCAATTACCTTAACGTTATTATTGTGTGCCAATACATTCTTATGGTGAATATCAGAATGTATTATATGCTGCTTATGAAGGTCGACATAAGCTTTTAAAATTTTGATACATAACCTTAGGAGCTCGCTATTAGTATCGATAAGCGGGTTGTTCCTGATTTTTGCAGCAGCTATGGAGGCGTGTTCTCCTTCCACCCATTCCATTATTATGTAAGGACTATTGTTGAAATATCCTTTGTCAATTATTTTCGGAACATGATCCGATGTAATACCGGAAAGTATATTTATTTCATTCTGAAAACGATGGTTTAATGTAGCATTTGAAGGTTCACGGGATATTTTAAGGGCAAAGTCCGTTTCGTTTTGTGATACCTTGTAAATTTCGGTATCCTCCACTATACAAATAAGTTTGGTTATGCGGTAACCACGAAATTCTTCCCCTTCAGTAAACTGAGAAGCGATCTTGTTGCTACCAGGTGAGTTTGCCGGGACCAGGATGCCCGCCGTTTTTAACTGCTGAAGAAATGAATATGAACTCTGTAATATTGATTGTGCGTCAAGGTTTTTTTTTACACTAAAGCTTGCAATACCCTCAACCAGGGATTTAGGCGTACTGAATTCATTTAACAGTATACCTGCATTGTTGTCAATTATTTTTGATGATAGCCGGGAGAACGGGTTGCTGATGGCGAAGTCACCTTCATTGTATGAAAATCTCTTTCTTACTTCCTCACCCAACTCGTCGACAGGTATTACCTGGAAGTCCTGTTTAATTATATACAGATCGTCTAAACTCATATTTTACCCTATAAAGTATTCTTCGTCAAAATTGCGGTTCAATTCCCAGTTAAGGATATTTATTTCATCTTTTTCCAGGTTTTTTAAAACCAGCTCACTAACCTTTTCAGCAGGAATTTTTTTATTCCGTTGAACATCCGTTATATATTTTGCTATTCTGTTTGTGATCCAAAATCTCCAGCTTAAACCCGGTGATTGCGGTGGATCAATGCCCCACGAAACAAGCCCTCTCTCGTCCAGTTGTGATGTAAAAGGAACTCCCTGCACCGGGAGGTCGTTAAATGCTGTTTTTAAAATACCGCCTGCTGCCAGTGCATCTTCTTTTGTGTCAAAATACAGGACGATCTTATCAGGCCGTAAAAGTCCGTAGGCATCATTACCGATTTTAAATGAGAACGCCTTTGTATCACTGACTGTATCAACCAAAAGGGGAAAAATATTTTTCATTGAATCAGGATGAGGGCTAAGGTATAATTTGAAAATACTTTTGCCATGGTTTGCCTGTGATCGGCATCTCCAGTAAAACCATCTGTCATCTTTTTGTTCAGGCTTCTGAATCCAGTTAGGTCCTTTCTGATGTTCTGTTTCAACAATTCCAAGATATTCAATCACGGAATTGGTTGTCTCAAGTTTTTTCTCCCAGGAAATTGAAAGAGGTAAACGGTTATAACAATAGAGTGAATTGGATAATAAATTTAAATCCTGTATGCCCATTAATGCAGCATAATGTACGGCGTCGAGAGAGAGTGAGGTAAGGTAGTTGGTGGCGGCAGGCTTTATTGAAGGCTTTTCATACAAATAAGGATAAGATGTCGCACCTGAAATGAAGTCATCACCAGATTCCATTTCAATAATATTCTCAAGGACGAGATTGACAATTTGCCTGTTTATTTCCGGGTCTTTGGAGTATTTTATATAACCTGGCAGCGTTTCTTTTTCCTGCAGGTGAAAGAACAAGGACGCTACGTCCTTGTTTGCCAACTTGAGAGTAAGGCCATTTTGACCCCGAGGTTTGAATACACCAAATGCGTCTGCCCCAATATTAAAAGCCTTCTCAAAGTATTGTTTTTCCTCATCTCCGAGTTGATCGTAAACAACAAATTCATAATCCCGGTTGGCCCTGAACCTGCTATTTAAAATATGCCTTACCGGGAGATTCATGGGCAGTAGTATTATTGTTTGAATAAAACCTTTTTAAAAGCAAGGTTTAGATTAGCCTTTTTGCTTTAATGCCGATACCGCCTGCTCTAATTTCTCCTGTAGAAGTTTCCTTTCCTCGTTGTTTTTCGGCATCATCTGCCTTTTATATAAAGCAATATCTATTCTTGCCATTACCTGCTGCAAGGCTATTTTTATTTCTGTTAGTTCAGCAGGGTCTATCAGCCAATCAGGGTCACTAATATCGCCACCCGATTTAGCTGTACAGCCCGTGGCATTGCTGCTGCAACCGGCATCGCAAGTACGACTACCACCACAACCGCCGTCATCATCTTTGGGTAGTACTGTGATCAACAGGTCTTTAATTCTGAAATTCATACTCATACTGAAAATTATTTTAGAAAATTTAATTATTGTTTCCGCTTTAATTCGGTTATGGCCTCATTTAGTTTTGACTCTAGCAGTTCCCTGTCTTTTATTGTTTCAGGAAATTGTTGCCGGTTGTAAAGAGCCACATCTATTCTTGCGATTACCTGTCGAAGTGCAATCTGCATCTCCAAAAGTTCTGCGGGATCAATAGCCCCATCCATATTGTAATCCTTTTTGGTCCCCATAGTGCACTCAGGATGAGTTCCCATGTCACAACTCGGGTCACAGTCCATAGCTCTATTCTGTGGCAGAACTGTAATCAACAAATCCTTAATTCTGAAATTCATGATATTTTTTGTTTGAGCGAAAAGTAGGAAATCGAATACCCTGCCGTAACGGTATTACGTGAAAGTGGGGATTGAGTACCGCCAAAAAGGCTTTTGACTTCCTGAACGAGGTTTTTAAACCTGGAATATTAATAATTGCTTTCCCCTCACCCGACCTGCTCCTTTATACCTGCCCTGTTGCGCTCGGTTTTGTAACCGAGTCGCAAATAATTTCCGCGGATTTAATCCGCTTTATTTTTTCCGGCGCGGATACAATCCGCGCCGAACGAAATGAGATTAAATCCTCGCAGGATGTTTCGACAAGCTCAACATGACAGCAAAATTAAATCACATTAATCCCACAAGTCCTGGTTCAGACAGTCCTTATTGCTTTATCATTTTCTGTACAAATACATTTCCCTTTTTTCGTACTTCTATATAGTACATGCCGGGCGGCAGCGCGCTTACATCCAGGTTCACCGGGTTAGAACCACTTTGGCTGAATGTTTTTTTGTATAAACTCTTTCCGGGGATGTCGAAGATTTCCATGCTCTCCGGTTCGGTTCCATCGCGTGATTCAAGAAAGATGTTGTCGCTAAAAGGATTAGGATAAATAAGTACAGCGTTATTGAGCGCCATACTGGTAACACCGTTGGGCGCGAGGGTTATGTTCTTACAGAGTGTGAAATTGCAACCTGCCGTACTGGTAACTGTAAGGCACACATGATAGGTGCCGTAAGCAGCGTAGCTATGCGACGGGTTAGTTAAGGTTGAGGTTTTGCCGTCGCCAAAATCCCAAAGATATGAATCGGCGTTGGTGCTGGAGTCGCTGTTGTAAAGGATACTGTTATTTGTAACGGTGAAAGAATAAATAGCAGTAGGCGATGGAGTTACGGTTATAGGGAACACTGCCGAGGTGTCGGAACATTGACCATTGGTATCAATTACTCTGAAGTAAGTGGTTTCGTAAAACAGTTGAACAAAAGACGACCCTGTTAGCGGAATGTTGGTGAAACCGGTAAGGGGGTTTGTGGAATATTGCAACTCGGAGGAGGCTATGTTGCCACTCATTAAAATTTTCCCCAAACTACCATAGCAAACAGTATCCTTTGGTGAATAAGGTGCGTTAGCTAACGGGGAATTCAGTACTGTAATAGTTACGCTATCGCTGCCGGAACCGCATGAGGCTGCATCGCTAAGAAAATAATGCGTGGTAACAGTAGGGTTGGCCACCGGGTTAGCACATGTAACACAGCTCAGCCCCACCGCCGGGCTCCACTTATAGCCGGTGGTATCCCCACCACTTCCGTTCAAAGTAACTGACTGCCCTTTACACATACTTACATCGGGACCCGCTGAAATTGCCGGGAAAGATGAACCCACACATGTGGCACTGGCATTTGAGGGGTCATAAAATTCCTGGATGTCAGGGAGGATAGCACTATTGTCTGCGCCGAGCGTCACGTAGCCTTTGCACCCAATGGCAAAGTAGTTAGTAAGTCCTCTTGCATTGCCGTTTATATCGGCCACTTGTGTCCACGTATCTGTTGCAGGGTCATACTCCCAAAAATCTTTTTCATACTGCCAGTTGGAATTTCTTCCTGACCCTATGTATCCTTTATTGCCGATAGCAAAGCCGGCGTCGAGGCTCCTGTTGCTGCCGCCGAAGTCTGCTTTCTGCGTCCATTTATCTGTGGCGGGGTCGTACTCCCAGAAATCCTTTAAATACGGCCACGCATAGCCTGTTCCCGCGTAAGCTTTATTACCAATAACGAAAGCTGTACCGTCGCGGCGTGGAGTTCCGGGAAAGTCAGCCTTGCGGGTCCATTTATCTGTGGCAGGATCATATTGCCATAAGTCCCTCGTGCTGCCGCCATTGTATCCTGTGCCTGCATATCCTTTGTTGCCGATGACGAAATTAAATGAGCTCTCCCTGTCACCGCCGCCAAAGTCAGCTTTGCGGGTCCATTTATTGGTGGCGGGATCATACTCATAGAAATCCTGGTAGAAAGTGGTTTCGTTCCAGCCGCATCCTACGTATCCTTTATTATTGATAGCAAAGTAGATGCAGCCTTCCCTTCCTTCGCCCGGAAAGCGCGCCACTTCGCTCCACGTATTAGTGCAGATGTCCCACATCCAACTATCGGTTTTGGAACTGTCCTTACCAAGGCCCGCTACAAAGTAGACCTTATTATCAATTGCAAAGCAGGCGACACCGTACCGTATGGGTGTACCACCGAAAGTTCCTACCTGTGTCCACGAGCCTTGGGCGTGAGAGCTTACTGAAATAAGTACACAAATGAATGCCGGTATGAAATGGAGAGCAAGCCTTAAAAAGAGTTTGATTTTTTTTGGTGGGTAGAAATTGTATTTCATAGGGTTTATGAATTGTGGGTTTCCATTCATAAATGTAATGATTTACAGTATAATGCCACAACATATTATTGTAAATAAATGGTCGGTTATACTTACCCGTTCAGCGATAAAATTTATTGCTTAATCAGCGATGCTATTGCATCCCTGTCCCTTCAACCCCCTCTTGCGCGGTTTGTAACTGAGTCGCAAATAATTGTAGCGGATTTAATCCGCGCCGACCGAAATGAGATTAAATCCTCGCAGGATGTTTCGACAAGCTCAACATGACAGCAAAATACCAATCACATTCCAATCCCTGCCTACGGCAGGCAGGCTAGTCCAGACAATTACTTCACCACCACTCTCTTCGTGGTAGTTCCTTCCTTCGTAGTAACCTTTACAAAATAAACTCCTGCTGTTGCAAGATGTATGGAAGCGGTATCGCCAAAGCGTGAAATACGGGCTTCTGTTTCGTTGCCGAGAATATCGAATACACGGATGACAGCGCCCGTTGGTATGTGGCTGAGGGAGAAGTTGCCGTTCGCAGCGGGGTTAGGATACAACACCATGCTGTTGTTTGCATTTGCAAATTGCTTAAAACCGGTATTGAGCGGCTGCGATTTAAAGTGTACTTCATCCACTTTCAGGTCGGAACCAACGTAACTCACCAGTGTATCGTTCCACGAAGAGGACTGGAAGAACACAATCACGCTATCGGGAGCCGAGCCCAGGAAAATTGGGAACTCCATATATTTATAGCTGGCCGAAGCGCCGAGGCTCATCTGCCTGCCATCGGTTATGGTGCCGCCTGATTTAAATACGAGGTTTACGATGGCACTGTCGTTGCCGCTGGGAGTGTACTTGTAATTAAAAACAAGTGTGTCGTTGATATGGTTGAAAGGAGCGCCGCCATGAATTGTACACTGGCCGCCACCGTTATTGGGACAAACATAATACCCGGTGCCGGCCTGGCTGGCATTTGCCGCAGGGTTGCCGTTGCGGTCGCCCATAGAGGTTTTAAGCTCGAGGGCAAAGCTTCCTTTCGCTGCATCATTGGTGCGCGTGGCAGAACTAAGGTCGCTGCCTTGTTGCAGGTACCACGAGGCGGGTATATATACGTTCTGGCTCACCCAGTTTTCGAAATCGCCGTTCAGGTCAGCCGGCTGCGAGCTAACTCCCGTAAAAGAAACATTATCAATCTGCACCCAGCTGCCCGCCTTACCGCGCGACTGGCTGTTGGCCACATCGCTGGAGGTAAAGCCTACGATAATAGTGTCGGGTGTATTGGGAATGGGCCCGAATGGAAATGTGAACTGTGTATAGCTGTTATGCGTACCAAAAAGCGGGTACATATACATAACCATATTGCTTCCGCCTTTTTTAAATATGACAAAAACACGTGCAGTGTCACCAGCCACGATGGAGCATTTATAATATCCCGTTATAGCGGTCGGCTTCTGGTTGTAAGCAATGCCGCCGGGCAGGTTGGGGAAATTGTTGTTGGGGTTGGCATCTACCATGTAGCCGAATGACGTATCGGTGCCCGCGGCTGTTGTGGTAAGTTTCACCGCGTAGCTGCCGTGCTGTGCATCGTTGGTTTGCTCACAGTTAAAGGGCAACCCTCCGTGGCGGAAGTTGTCCGCATTGGAGGTAAAAAAGGTTTGAGGATTTTGGAAGGTCGTCGTATTCCAGTCCTCGAAGTTTCCGTTAGGAACAGCATTCTGCGCCTGCACAAATGTGGCAGCAAGTATTGCAAATAACAGTGCGAAGAAAGATTTCATAATAGGGATTTAGAAGTGAATATTTGGCGGCATAAATGTAGTACCGGGTGCTCTGCCTCTATAAGGATTATCCCTGTGGATACTAACAGCGGGATGTAAAGTGTATAGGACTCACTGCTCATTTGACTCATCCCCGAGCGCAACGCTTTACAAGCATTATATATAATTATTCCTCTTACTAACCTGAAAGGTTAAAGTAACATTTATGAATTGGAATATATAAGACGCGATTCGCCCCTCTCTATCGATTTTTTCATCGATAGAGAGGGGTAGGGGGTGAGTCAAAATAGGGTGCACTGCCTCAATAGGGATTATAGCTGTTAATACTAACAACGGGAGGTAAATTGTATAGATTGGACTCACTTCCGGGTGAGTCAAAAAACGGAGAGAGATATTCGACCCACCTGGGGGTCAAGGTTCTAAAACCCATTAATGTACGTTGATATTAGGTGTCGTTTCATAAAAAATCCACCTCCCGGTCTCCGCCAGCGGAGGAAAGCCACCGTTCATCTCTTTAGCCACCTGTCATTAACAGCCAGCATCAATACCCAATACTCGTTACTCAATACGCTCTACTGAAAAAGCTCTACTCACTACGTCAAACGCTATTCTACTCTTTGGGCTTCTCCAATATCTTAAAGAACTGGTCGAGCTGGGGTATAATTACAATACGTGTTCTGCGGTTTTCGGCGCGGCCATCTTTGCTGTCGTTACTGTCAACGGGCACATATTCGCTACGGCCCCCTGCTGTCATACGGGCCGGGTTCAGGTGGTATTTGTTCTGCAGGATGCGAACCACTGCGGTCGCGCGCTTAACACTCAGGTCCCAGTTGTCCTGCAGCACACCTTCATGATAGGGCACATTATCTGTATGTCCTTCCACAAGGAATTCAACATCGGGCTGCGACTCTAATACTTTGGCCACCTTGCCTAAAACTTCCTGCGCTTTGGGCGATACGGTATATTTTCCGCTGCTGAAAAGCAGCTTGTCCGAAATGTCTACATATACCACTCCCTTATCAACCTTTATATTAACGTCCTTATCGTCCAGGTTGCCGATAGCGCCTTTCAGGTTAATGACCAGGGCGAGGTTCAGGGAGTCTTTACGGTTCAAAGCAGCCTGCAGGTTTTTTATATAGGCGTCTTTTACCCCTATGTTCGACAGCGATTTATTAATACTTTCTGCCTGCTGGGCTGATAGCACGGACAAGTCTTTAAGCTGACCCAGCATCTGGCTGTTCGATTCCTTATAATTTTTAGCCTCATTCTCCATGGAAAGAATAAGTTTCTTTTCCGATGAATCCCTTTCGTTGCAGCGGGCCAGCTGCAGCTGCAGCTCGTTATATTTATTCTGAAGTTCAGAATAGTTTTTCTGGCTGCGTTCAGTTTCTGCGGTAGCGCGTTTGTACTTCTTCATCGAAACACAGGAGGACAAGCCGATAATCGAGATTGCAGTAAGAACTAATAGTATGTTTTTCACAGGTTTAAAATTTTTGAGGCTGCAAAATTACTTCTTTCGCTTTTTTATTGCTTGTCCTTAAATATTTTATCACATCAAAGGTGTAATTATTCACAATTCAGCCTTTGGTTATGCGGCATGTGGCAACTGTTTGGGGAAGAGCATATAAAAACTTTCGGGTTTCAGCGGTCTTGGATATGTTGTTCTATGGGTCAACATCGTCTGTAGACCCTTGCATCTTGCGACTTATTGGAAAACGCTTTTAGGTTCACAGTCCTTTACCTTTTTTTGCAACACAAACGAATCTGAACTTGGATATGAGTCATAACCCGCCACAAGTATTAATTGTGGATGATGATGACGATGACAGGGAATTTTTTAGGCGCGCCCTTAAAGAGGTGGACCCCCTGGCTAAATTATTTTCTGCAGCAAGCGGGGCAGAAGGCATTGATTTTTTAAGCTGCGGGAAAAATTTTGTGCCCGACTTCATGTTTTTAGATATCCATATGCCACGCATGTCGGGCTTCGATTGTCTGAAAAAGATTCGTTACGAATTAAAGATGAATGACCTGCCGGTAATTATTTTCTCTACCTCCGATTCTGACAATGATATAAGAAAGGCGTTCCAGTTCGGCGCCAACTTATACATAGTTAAACCCTCTGATTACAGGAGCTTAGTAAACACCATAGGGGAGGTTTTTTCCCTTCGCCGGAACGACTGCTTTCCCCAACCCGCCTGGGAAAATTTTCTGCTGCCACCGCGCTATTCGGGCAGGTAATCATCATAATGGTTACTGTGGTACGAATGTTGTAACCCACCTTTACATGGTAACCATATAATTATGAGCAGCGCTGCAATATTTAAAAAAGATGTGAGATGGAGACAATATATCAGAACATACGGGAGATTCGTATCAAGCGCAGCCTTACACAGGAAGAAGTGGCCCGCAGATTATTTATGGTGGTGTCCGGGTACAGCAAAATTGAAAGAGGAGAAACAGAGTTAACTATCAAGCGCCTCTTTGAGCTGGCAGACATATTTAATGTACCTTATACTGATTTACTTGGCGAGCACGAATCGGAAGCCACAGAGTTAAAAATGTTGTCGCAGGAGTTTATTGCTTTTCTGCGGTTGAAAATATTACCTGCTTATATGATGAAGTATGAAGAGCCGATCCCATACCGGGAACTAACGGAGAAACAAAAAGATTTTCTTTTGAGCCTCGGCATCCATAACCAGAAAGATTACGAGCGGCAGGGTCATCTTTTAACAAGGGCTAAACAAGGCCTGACCCAGAAAGCTTTCGAAGAAGCGATTGATGATATGTTTGTTTATTCGCTATTCCAGTTTTGCATTATACACAACCCGGTATTGCTGAAAATGTGGCAGGTATTCAGAAGAAAACACGAACCCAAGTTTTCCTACAAAACATCAAGAGGGTTCACCATCATTACAAGGCTTCCGCCGCAACAGTATTGGAAGAAATGATGGGCTAAATAATATTACAGGATTGCACACTCAAATTTTGTTAATGGAATTCAGGGGTGTAGATGACACTTTTAAAAAGTTGTCAAATCTTACGATGGTCAGTTTTCCGGCTATTATATATTTAACCCTTCTTTTCCCACATTCCACTAACATATTAAGATATTACGGTTTGAAATACAGATATTTAGGCTATATTGCGCGCCGTTAAAAAACCAAAAAATGACGCAATCAGCACTTGAATTTATTGTACCCAAAACAAACGCTACCCGTGCCCGCTACAAACAGGGCGCAAAACCCTCTTTCGGCCATTTTGTTGAAGATTTTATCAACGGCGAAGTTGATATCAAAGGCGACTTTGAAGATTTTATCAAAGCCCGTCATAACTATTTCGATTTTACCCTTACTCCCCACCACTTTAAGTTTTTCTTCGCGCGCATGATACCCGAGGTGGTAAGCCACAGCAAGAAGCAGGATGAGCGTATTGTTCGTGAGCATTACGACCGCGGTAACGATTTCTTTGCCGCCTTCCTTGGCCCCCGCATGGTATATACCAGCGGTTTCTTCTTCGATCCGAAGAACGAAAGCTGCGAGTTGGCCCAGGACCGCAAGATGGCAATGGTGTGTAACAAACTGTTCATGAAGCCCGGTCATAAGCACCTGGACATCGGCAGCGGCTGGGGCACACTGGTTACCTACGCAGCAAAGAATTACGGCACCGACAGCACGGGTGTTACCATTGCACAGGAAGGTTACGACTGGGGCATGCAGCAGATAAAGGACCACGGCGTTAGCGACCGTGCCCGCATCCTGCGCATGGACTACCGCGATATACCTGCAGGCCAGAAATGGGACAGCATTACCTGTCTTGAAATGGCTGAGCACGTGGGTATCCGCAAGTTCAAAGGCTTCATCAAAATGATTTATAACAAGCTGGAAAAGGGTGGAATGTTCTACCTGCAACAGGCAGGCCTGCGCGCCAACCCCGGCATCCTGAAGAAAGGCCAGCACTGGGAAGACCTCGTGTGGGGCCTCTTCATGAATGAATACATCTTCAGCGGCGCAGATGCTTCTACTCCTCTTGCCTTCATGGTAGAGTCTTTACAGGAAGCCAATTTCGAAGTAGCACACGTAGAGAACATTGGTATCCATTATTCGCATACTATTCATAAGTGGTATTACAACTGGTTGCACAACGAGGAATACATCAATAAGCACTACGGTGTAAAATGGTTCCGCCTGTGGCAGCTGTTCCTGCGCTGGAGCGTTGACATTGCTTTACAGGGAAGTTCAACCTGCTGGGCTATTACCTCGCACAAGAACCTGAATGATACCGACCGTGATAAATACATCCTCAACAGGCAAAGCGGCCTGCGCATGGATGTTACCAATCCTGTTGCGCTGGAACGTCCTTATGGCGCTCCCTGGGCAGAGTTATATGGCTTGCAGGGTACGCCTTCGCAAACACGCAAGGAAGCGCACGAAGCAGCTACGGTTTAATATAGTAGGCACAACCTGATTAATACAAAGCCCTCCGATTTCGGAGGGCTTTTTTTGTTGGATCTAACTAAAGAACTGTCATTGCGAGGAGGCTTTCGTTTTTCACGAAGCCGACGAAGCAATCTATGCCACAAACTTTTATAGCAACAAAAATTAAACGCGGTTAGATTGCTTCGTCGGCGAAGAGCCTCCTCGCAATGACAGACACCTACTAATAATCGAAACTCTTTACAATGAGTGAAGCTCCCTAAATTTTTATAACTAATTTTATCATGATGTGGAATTATAACTTTTATGTTTATATAGTTACAAATGAAAATCACACGGCCCTTTATACTGGTGTTACAAATGATTTGAGAAGAAGAATATCTGAACATAAATCCCGAAAAACGAAAGGATTTACCTCTAAATATAAGTGTACTAAATTGGTTTGGTATGAGCACTATACCGATATAAATCACGCAATAAGTAAGGAAAAAAGAATTAAGGGAGGTTCAAGAGGGAAGAAGTTTAATCTTGTTGATGAAATGAATCCTGGATGGAAGGACTTAGCAAAGGATTTATTTGAAATGTAATGTTTCTGTCATTGCGAGGAGGCTTTCGTTTTTCACGAAGCCGACGAAGCAATCTATGCCACAAACTTTTATAGCAACAAAAATTAAACGCGGTTAGATTGCTTCGTCGGCGAAGAGCCTCCTCGCAATGACAGCGCAGATTCCTCCTGGCTTATAAACTTTCACTTGCTTCTACCCGCCTTACCTCTGCCTCATTTTCTTTTTCAACCAGTTGGTCCTTAGCTACCATTTTCTTCTTTACCAACTCGCTTACACGGTAAACAAAGAACAGGCAGCTAAGAATTACGGCAGAAACAATGTAGCCCAGGGTGTTAAAATGTTCCAGCGGACTTGTTTTCGATGCACGCACTACAATTAAACCTGCAATGATAGAAGCGATGCCCCCGGCCATTAACTGCAGGGAAGAATTGATGCTCATGTAGGCGCCACGGTCTCTCATATCGGGTACTGCAGTGGAAAGAATGCTGGATGGTATCATACGGCTCATGATGCCGACAAATAAAATAATATTAATAACAACTACCAGCCAAAGTGGTGAGGGTGGCATATTGGTATAAATAACCACCATTATCACGGCCAGCACCGAACCCGCAGCAAACAATTTAAACTTGTCCACCTTGTCAGCAATTCTACCTATCAGCGGCATTGTTATGATGGACGATATGCCGGTAAAAAGGAAAACGAGGCTTAGATTCTTTTCAGCAATTTTTATATTGTTTACAAGAAAAGCGCTGGTGAAGGGCATCAACATAAAGCCACCTACTGCAAGGAAGGCGGTAGCAAGGTAACCTACCTGGTACGACTTATTAGTGAACGTATGCCACAGGTGAAGCAAAGGACTTTTGTCTGTTTGCATCTCAAGATGCTTGTTAACAGGTTGCAGGTAAAATATGATGGCAGCTCCTATGAAAAGGCCAAGTCCCACAATCATAAAAAACGCATAGTGCCAGCCCCAGTGATGCTGGAGAAACAGCCCTGCCGGTATACCTAATACCTGGCTGGCGGCAAACGACATTTGTATAAAGCCCATTACCTTACCGCGCTCGCTGATAGAAAACAAATCTGCAACAATGGCAAGAGAGGCTGCTCCTATTACGCCGCCAAACACGCCGGTCACGATCCTCGCTATCAGCAGCACCGCATAGGTATCTGCCAGCCCGCAGCAAAATGTACCGACAATAAAACCTACATAAAAGAATAATAAGAATTTCTTACGGTCGAACTTGTCAGCAAATCCTGCGGAGATAATACCTGAAATGCCCGCACTGATGGCATACGATGCTACCATCCATCCAAATTGTGACGGAGTTAGCGATAGCGATTTCATCAGCGCATCCCCCAATGGAGAAATAATCATAAAATCCAATATAATGGTGAATTGCAGCAGCGAGAGAATTCCGACTACAAATTTCTGGTAACCCGTAAATTTTGTTCCTGTTGTTTTTGCCTGTTGTTTCATTCTTATTCCAGTTCGGTACAGCTGTACCCTTTTTGTTTAATTAATTCAATTATATCCGAATTCTTAAGTTGGTATGATACTACGCGCAGCACGCAATCTCTGTCTTCCATATCCACGCTCCATTCCAGTATGCTGTCATTATCATTTAGCAAATCACTCACCAAAACCTTATCCTTTTCTGTTTGTATGTTGGTTTTAAATACCAGTATATGGTCAAGACTCTCTTCCGTAAAAAATAAATTTTTGTTCCTCATTTTTTAAGGGCTTTAATTACCAGATCAAATGTTTGCCATATTATTTTGTTATTCAGCACAAAGGGCCTGCCACCGATGCTCCTGCCTTCGTTATGAAAACGGATGAGGTTGTAAAGCGGTGCAAACGCCATAGACCAGTATACCTCGAGCGGCATGGCATTTATTTCTTCCCGCTTCACTGCGTTATGCATAAACTTTCCCATGGCCTCTTTAAAATTTTGCATCACCGTTTCGTACACCACATCCTGGTAAGTAGAGCTGCGCAGCTGCTCATAGAAGGTGGCAAGCATGGGATTTTCCGTCATATATTTTACCCGGTTTTTCCATTGCACTCTTAGTCCGTCCTCAAAATTCATTTCAGGGTCAAAACCTTTCAGCATGTACTCTCCCATAATCTGTGCTCCTTCCCTTGCTATATTAGTTATAAGGTCATCCTTATCCTTGTAATAGATGTAGAGAGTAGCAACCGAGATGCCGCACGCCTTTGCCAGCTTGTTAACACTAAAGCCTTCGAGGCCGGTTTTAACAATCAGTTCTACGGCTTTCTTTTTAACTAATTCTTCTTTTATTATATTCCTGGTGCGCATCGGCGCTGCAAATATAAGTGAATGTTCGCTTATTTATGAAATTAAATTTTCTGTCCTTGCGAAGAGGTCCCGCGAAAGCGGACCGACGAAGCAATCTAACCGAGAGTAATTTTTTTGTTGCTATAGATAGTTCTGGCATAGATTGCTTCGCTGCGCTCGCAATGACATTCACCTTCGTTTTTTTACTGTAAAACAGGGTTTTTCAGTTTCCGCATGGTATTTGTAGCTGCTATCTAAAGCCTTCTTATGAAACCCATTTTGTTAGCCTTCTTACTTTTTCTTTTTGCAGGAGTAGCAGCAGAAAAAGCAAATGCACAGGTGCATGTAAGCGTTAATATCGGTTTACAGCCTCTTTGGGGACCGGTAGGGTATGATTACGTAGAATATTATTACCTGCCTGACATCGAAGCATATTACTATGTGCCTTCGCATCAATACATTTACCTGTCAGGTGGCAGGTGGATTTTTTCAGCGGGACTTCCTCCGGCTTACCGCACGTATGATTTGTACACAGGTTATAAAGTTGTAGTAAACGAGCCCAAGCCTTATCTTCACTTCACACAGGACAAGGTGAAATATGCAACCTACAAGGGCAACCGCTCGCAGACTATAATACGGAACAGCAATGATTCAAAATATTTTGTGGTGAAGGGCCATCCCAAATATAATGGCGGTCCGAAAGCCAATGGAAGCGCCAACGCACATGCCCCTGCAAAATCATATAACAAAGGTAACAGCGGAGTCAAGGTTCAGAATAACGGGGCCCGTAGCCAGGGTGGCGGACATGGTAATGGTGGCGGCCACGGCAATGGTGGTGGTCATGGCGATGGAGGCAAAGGCCACGGGAAAGGAAAGTAGGAGGAGAGAGTAAATTATTTTTTCTCGCTTTCCTTCTGAATCTTCTGCGCTGCTTTATCCTGCTTCCAGAAAAAATAAGACCAGCAAATTCCGGTTAGTTGTATCGACATAAAGCTGATTGCAAATAATACTTTATCGCTCTTGTAGGAAACTTCAGAAATATAGCTGCGAAATAAAATAATTGAAAAAGGCACACACGATGCTAATCCCAAAAGCTTAAGCCAGGCAGGAAAACCTTTGTAATAGGCTATCAGGAACATGGCGGGAACGAAAAGAAAAACACCGTTGGAAAACCCCAGCACTTCGCTGCCGTGTGAGACCTTACCTATTTCTACATAAAAAACTCCGAAGGCAATGGCAAGCATCACAAAGCCTGAGGCGGGAATGTCCCAATATTCACGGGCAAGCTTAAAGCTGCTTAGGGTACAGGCAGCGATAAGCATGGCGCTTGATATATGCCAGCTGATTATCTGCAGGTTGCTACCCAGAGAACTGATACCACCAATATTGCCAAACAACGCACTACCGACAAAGGCAACGATGTTGATGTTGGTGATATGATGCTTCTGCCTGAATTGACTCATGGCAGAAAATTAATAAGTTTAACTTAATACGACCGCTTCAGTCTTTATATATTTTCTTAACCTGATTGCAAACAGCGTTTCAAACAAGACATAGCTTATCATGGAGAAAAGAATGATGAGATTCCAGTGAGGGATAATAAGGTGATAAAGCGCCAGGGAAAGATTTACACTGTATGAATGTACAATTTCAGGCAGAATAACTTTCGTATAGCCATCCTGCTTATCAAACTGGAAAATAAAAAACAGGAAATACCCGAAGTGTGATAAGGCGATAACGCCGAGCTGTTTCAGTTTGATATGATGTATCTGCACCAGGTAAATGATATGCAGGGTGGTATGAAGGATAGGGAACAGCATCAGAAGCCACCAGAGTTCGTGCAGGATATCACCACCTATTCTTATCCGTTCCACCACAGACAGACCAACTAGCAAAAAGAGAATCATGTAAAGAAAACCCCTGCTCTGTACCAGGCGACCCATAACTCGAAATTAAACGAAATAATTGCAGCAATATTGAAGGAGAGCAGCCAGGGAATCAGCCAATAAGCATTGCTCTCAATTCTCAATTTTCAATTCTCAATTTTCGGTACTTTTATCTCCCATGCAGGTTACTCCTATTGTAGAATCGGAACTATTAAACCGCGAAGGCCTCAACGGCATTGCACCACATTATATCCGTGCTTTTGAAATGATGTGCTGGGTTAAATACATGGCCCAGACTTATGATGATAACCGGCAGATATGCAAATACGTGCACAGCACTTCGCGCGGCCACGAGGCCATACAGATAGCTGCCGGGCTGCAGCTTACTCCCAATGATTATGCTGCACCTTATTACCGCGACGAATCGATGTTGCTTGCGATGGGCTGGCAGCCGTATGAATTAATGCTGCAGTTGCTCGCAAAAGGAGACGACCCGTTTTCAGGAGGAAGAAGCTATTACTCCCATCCGAATTCCAACAGGGAAGACAGGGTTAAAATACCACACCAAAGCAGCGCTACCGGTATGCAGGCAATACCTGCAACAGGAATGGCGCAGGGGGTACAGTATTTGGAACGCAGTCCCATCCCGGCCTTCCCCGGGGGGGAAGGAGTGCTGGGGCAAGATAATGCTGGTGGCAATAATCCCGATTCGCAAACCTCCCCCTTGGGGGAGGGTAGGGAGGGGACTGTCGTCCTCTGCTCTCTCGGCGATGGCTCCGTAACAGAAGGTGAGGTATCTGAGGCTTTCCAGTTTGCAGCATTGAAACAACTGCCTATTATTTACCTTATCCAGGATAATGACTGGGGCATCTCGGTTTCATCTGATGAGGCGCGCAGCATGGATGCTTACGAGTATGTACAAGGTTTCAAAGGCATTAAGCGCGCACGCGTAGATGGCAGCGATTTTTATCACTCATGGAATGCCATGAAAGATGCTATTGAATACGTAAGAAAATATCGCAAGCCCATTTTGGTTCATGCCAAGGTGCCCCTTTTAGGACATCATACATCAGGTGTAAGAAAGGAATGGTATCGTTCTGAAAAAGATTTGGCACAACATGCATTGAATGATCCTTTCCCTAAACTGCGCAAGTTTTTAATTCAATCGGGAGTGGACGAGGTATTGCTGGATGAAATTGAAGCGCGCGCGAAGAAAAAAATAGCGGATGATTTTAAAAAAGCTGTAGAAGCTTCCGAACCTGACCCTGCTCTTGCAATGGCGCATGTTTTTGCTCCTACCCCTGTAACAGAGGAAAAAGGAAACCGCACGCCACATCGTACAGAGAAAACAGTAATGGTAGACGCGGCGCTTCACGCCGTAGACGAGATTATGCGCAAACACCCCGAGGCGATTTTCTTCGGGCAGGATGTAGGGCGCAGGCTGGGCGGTGTGTTCAGAGAGGCCGCAACGCTCGCTGATAAATACGGCGATTCGCGTGTCTTCAATACTGCCATTCAGGAAGCATACATTGTGGGTTCAACAGCAGGGCTAAGCGCTGTAGGTGTAAAGCCTATGGTGGAGATACAGTTTGCAGACTACATATGGCCGGGGATGAACCAGCTGGTGACCGAATTATCCAAATCGTGTTACTTAACGATGGGTAAGTTCCCGGTGCAGGCTGTGATAAGAATACCCATTGGTGCTTACGGTGGCGGTGGACCTTATCATAGCGGTTGCATTGAATCTAGTGTACTGGCAGTGCGCGGCATTAAAGTTTGTTATCCCTCCAACGCAGCGGACTTAAAAGGCTTGTTGAAAGGAGCCTTCTATGACCCAAATCCCGTGGTGATGTTTGAGCACAAGGGATTGTACTGGAGCAAGGTACCGGGCACTGAGGAAGCCAAGACCATTGAGCCCGATGAAGACTATATCATTCCACTTGGAAAGGGCAGGGTAGCGCTTGCAGCCAGTAACGAAGCAATAGATAATGGCGAATCAGTTTGCATCATAACATATGGCATGGGGGTACACTGGAGCCTGAATGCAGCCAAACAATTCCCAGGGCAGGTGGAGATAATTGATTTGAGAACCCTTCACCCGCTTGACACGGAACTGGTAATGTCAACCGTTCGCAAACACGGCAACTGCATTGTGCTTACAGAGGAACCTATTGAAAACTCTTTCGCCCGTTCTTTGGCAGGACAGATAAGCTATGAATGTTTCCGCAGCCTGGATAACCCTGTTGTGAGTATAGGCGCTAAACCTGTACCTGCTATTCCTATGAATATGGGACTGGAGAAGGAGATACTGCCGAATGTAGAAATGATATCAGAATCTATAAGAGAATTGTTGTCCGCATAAAATCTAACTCACAGAACCGCGGTGAGCTAAGGCCGTGAACAACTAGTGGTGTTAATGCAGTTCTCCGCTTACTGCAAGACCAATTAATACCCCGAAAAACACTCCCAGTGATATAATGGAAAGTGTATTGCTAATGAGTACAAGTCGCCTGTTTTCCGGCTTGTAATTGAAAAACCAGAAGGTGAACATGCACATTATGCTATGCGAAAAAACTTCCCAGTATCTTTTGGTGAAAGGAAAACCAAAATAAATTGCAGGGTTGTGTGTGCCATTTTCCCTGTTATAAATTTTACTGTTAATGAAATACCGCGAAAAGAACGCTCCGAAAATTATTGAAACAATGATGTAAAAATATTTGAGGAAGAATGCAAGAAATCTTCTGTTCGTAATTATTTTCATCTGCCCTCCTGAATAATCAGTTTCCTTTACTTTATAAGAATCACTTCCAAGAGTAATATCTTCTTGTTCTTTTATTAATTTCCTGTTTTTGTCATACTGTTTCCATATGCCCACCGCGAGGTTATTTTTATATATACCGGTCCAATAATTACCTGTGCTATCTGTAATTATCCAAAGTCCCTGACGTAAACATTCACCGTCCGATAGATTAACTATTTGCCCGTTTATCTTTTCGAATGTATGGCAGGCTCCTTCATAAAGGGTATCCCTAGGATAATATATTTTGTTGCCGTAATACTCTGTATCGGCAAGTATAACTAGTTTATCCTGGTAGGGCAATGTATCGTTGCCATGAATCATAAATTTCTGTCCGAATGTTAGGGCAGAAGTATTCATGATAAGAAGGAGAAGCAGAATTTTTTTCAAGGCTCCGGTCAAATGTACTGCGGAATGAGGGAATTTTAGCACTACCGATTTCTGGACTGGTCGGGAGGTGGATTTTATTGCACTTATTGCACTAAATTTTGGTTGATTAATTTTATTCCGTGTAATCTATGGCTTATTAATGACTGCTGAAGAATTCCAGAAGATATTACCTACAATACCCGACAGGCCGGGGGTGTACCGTTTTATAGATAAACAGCAAATACCCATTTATGTAGGGAAAGCAAAAAGCCTGCGTAAGCGGGTTAATTCGTATTTTCTTAAAAATCTTGACAGGAATAAAACGGCTGTCATGGTGAAGATGGCAGCCACGGTTGAGTTTACGGTAGTGGACACCGAGCAGGATGCCCTTTTGCTGGAAAACTCACTCATTAAAAAACACCAGCCACGTTATAATGTAAGCCTTAAGGACGATAAAAGCTATCCGTTCATATGCCTGAAGAAGGAACGGTTCCCGCGCATATTCATGACCCGCAAACTGATACGCGACGGCTCGGAATATTTTGGCCCCTATACAACTGTAGGCGCAGTGCAGAACATGCTGGATTTTATTAAAACTATTTTCCCTTTGCGCAATTGCACCCTGAATCTTTTGGAAGAAAATATCCGCAAAAAGAAATTCCGGGTGTGCCTGGAATATCATATAGGCAACTGTAAAGGTCCGTGCGAAGGTTTCCAGTCCGAGGAAGATTACATGAATTCCATAGGCCACATTCGCAGCATCCTCAAAGGGCAAACGCAGCCGGTAGTTCAATACCTGAAAGGAAAGATGAATGCCGCAGCAGCCGATTTTAAATTTGAGGAGGCAGAACAATATAAATACCGCCTGGAGCAGCTGATACGCTACCAGGGCCGCAGCACGGTGGTAAATCCTAACCTCGATAATGTGGATGTGTTCTCTTATTATGATGATGACCCGAATGTTTACATCAATTACCTGAAGGTGATTAACGGTAGTATCACCCAAACCCGTACCATTGAAGCCCTGAAAAAAATCGATGAAGAAAGGGAGGAGTTGCTTGCCTATGTAATTGCTGACATGAGGAATAACATGAGCAGTAACGCACAGGAAATTATTGTACCATTTGCTTTAGATTATCCTGACAAGGAAATAACTGTAACTGTTCCGCAACGCGGCGACAAACAAAAACTGCTGGAACTGGCCAATAAGAATCTTATCTACTATAAGAACTCCAAGAACATCCTGAAAGAGGAATATTATAAAATGCCACCGCAGGAAAGAATATTACGCAAGCTGCAAACCGATTTCCGCCTGAAGGAATTACCTGTTCATATTGAGTGTTTCGATAATTCCAACCTACAGGGAAGCTTCCCTGTAGCATCTATGGTGTGCTTTAAGAATGGCAGGCCTTCCAAAAAAGAGTATAGGCATTTTAATATTAAAACCGTTACAGGGCCTGATGATTTTGCTTCCATGCGGGAGATTGTTTATCGCCGGTACAGGAGACTATTGGATGAAGAGCAGCCTCTTCCCAATCTTGTATTGATAGACGGCGGCAAAGGCCAATTGAGCGCTGCCATGGAGAGTCTGCAGCAACTGGGGCTGGAAGGAAAAGTGGCCATTGCCGGTATTGCCAAGAGGCTGGAAGAAATTTATTTCCCCGGCGACCCTTTGCCATTATATGTAGATAAGAAATCGGAGAGCCTGCGCCTGATACAACAGATACGCGACGAAGCGCACCGTTTTGCCATCACATTCCATCGCAGCAAGCGACAGAAGGGTACAATCAAATCCACTCTTACAGAGATAGACGGTATCGGCAAACAAACCTTTGAGAAGCTCATCAAGCATTTCCGCTCCGTAAAAAAATTACAGGAAGCAACCCGCGAAGAAATTGCAGGCATAGTAGGGGAGAGTAAGGCAGATATTATTACGGGGTATTTTACTGCGCAGAAAAATTCTAACAATAAAGAAACTGATCAGGACACCATCCCAGACCCTTCGACAAGTTCAGGGTGATCCGAACCAAGGCTGTCATAGTGAAAGAAAATAGCCCTGTCATGGTGAGCTGTCGAACCATGCCGCGAGGGGCATTCCACGCGACCCCTTCGACAAGCTCAGGGTGACCCGAACCAAGAGTGTCATAGTGAAAGAAAATAGCGCTGTCATGGTGAGCTTGTCGAACCATGCAGTGAGGGGTTTGTTGAAACCATAAAACATTATATATAATTTAGAGTTCTAATGAAACAGGGCCACAACTATTATGTGTATATATTAAAATGTAGTGACGGACGCTACTATACAGGAGTAACAAATGATTTACAATTGAGACTCAACCAGCATAACAATGGTGAAGATAAGACCTCATATACCTATTCTCGCCGTCCAGTTGAGATAAAATATTATGTTCATTATACTGATATAAATCAGGCAATAAGGTGGGAAAAACAAATTCAAAAGTGGACCCGCAAAAAGAAACAAGCGCTGATTGATGGTGATTGGGAAGAGCTTGTCCATTTATCGAATTCCAGTAAGAATAAAATAAAAACCACGGCCGCATGGTTCGACAGGCTCACCATGACAGCGCAGGGTAGATATTAATCCAAATAAAAACCACGGCCGCATGGTTCGACAGGCTCACCATGACAGCGCCTATAGGTCCGCGGGCCTGTAAACAAAAAGCCCCCCGAAACTCGGAGGGCTTTTAGCACATTTTTAAATCTAAATCTTAGTACGACCACATGTCGTGTTCCTTCTCGAATATCTCGTTCTTTACCCTGTCAGACTCCATTAAGGCGTCTATACCATTGGTGTAGTCCTGTATTCTCCTGTCGAACACGTTCGACTCTTTAATCACGTAGCTGCTGAACATCCTTGATTCAAACAGGTCGTCCCAGCTTAAACGTATAGCGTCGTTCTTTGGGTTGAACACATCATTCTTAACAAGCACCTTTCTCAGGTCGGGGAAGTAAGCCCAGAACATCGGGATGTCGCCCAGCTTCTGGTCTTTAAAGAGGGGAGCGATACCTACAATGCGGCACTGCATAGTTGATGATTCTTTATCAACGAACCAATCCTCTTTTATCCTGAACTTCTTAACGGCCGACATATCAAATTCATTGTAAACTACTGTATCGCCGATTACCTCACCGGTAGTCTTATCATACTTAGGTACCGTATCATAACCTGCGCCACCACGCTTGGTTATTTCCTGGAAAGTAGCTTTGGTTTTCCAGTTGTCTTCATTCCACGCTGTAATCTCACCCGACTTAACGGCGTTGAGCATTATTTCGATAAGCGGCTTTACATCCAGCCAGTCCACGTGAGTGTACTGGAAAGGAAGGTTTGCCTTCTCTTCAACGTCGATAACACGCCAAACCCTTTTCTGCCAGAATACATCGGCTTCGCCCACGTAATCATAAGCAGTCACGTTCCGCTCTACCGGGGAAACCCTTTTGTAGAAGTTATCATTTGGCCTTCCGGCGGTATCAGGCGGTGCAGCCACTCCGGGCGCTGCAGGTGGTGCAGCAGGGGTGGTTACCTGGGCAACTGATAACATGGGCACAGCCAGTATAACAGAGATTGCAAAATTCAGTATGGCCTTCATGACGAAGAAGTTTTATTAATTAATTTATCTGCAGACTGATGGTATTCAGGTTACGGGTCGTACCATCTGGTCCTTTTGCTCTAATGTCTTTTATCAGGATGAAATCACCGGGGTGAGCATCCTTTAATTTGTTCATAGCGTCAGCGCTCCATGCTAAACCGGTATTCTGTTTAATGAACGGGTCCTGACGCTTTGCAATGAAAACGAAAGTGTAAGAAGTAATAGCAAATTTCACGCCTTCAAAGTAGAAGTCCTTCAGTGTGGCTATCGGGCCGGGAGAGGCTTTCAATTCACCTGTGTGAATCGTTCCGTCGAACCTGCCTGCAACCATTGCAACGGGATCGGGGATACGTTTAACAACGAACTCCTGTCCCTGGCCAATCTGTTTTTTATTCCCCTGGTCATCCACCACAACCCTTACGGTAACTTTCTTACCTACCATAGTAGAAGCCATGTTGGCCGTGTATGCGCCTTTAGCGCCGGTGAAAGAACCTTCGCTTACACTGGCGCTCACCTTATCGGAAGAGAAACCGGGCACCGAAACGTGGAACGGATTCGGGATACCTGCGTAGATGATATTCAGATTATCAGAAGAAACGATAGCAGCAGCAGCAGCTGAAGTATAGCTTGCTTCAAAAGGATAGTAGATGGGTTTACCGGTGGGGTCGGGTACCATCACAGCGCCTGAATATTTCTGTTCGCCCTGGCCACTTGCTTTCTGTGTGAATTTACCCATGCCGCCTTCAATGGGAAGCGTGTTACTCCCGCTTACCGGATTTTCAGCAGTTGGAAGGTAAGTTTTACCGTCCTTATCAGTGGGGTCCTTCTTTGCATTACCATTCAAACCACCGATGTAAACAGTTGGCTGCACGGAAGAGCTATAAGCTGCCACAAAGATGTCGGCCTTGTAATCCTGACCTTGCAAAATGTAGCTGCTCGGAGCAATTACTTTAGCCACAAATACGTCAACCTTCTGGGTCTTTCCGTAAATGCGGTTGTAGAAATAATCCATCAGCTGTGCCTGCGAGTTCTTGGCATCGTTCTGGAATTTATTCAGAATGGTTAAGCAGGCGATAGTGGGCACCATTTCAAAGTTGCCTTCCTCCCAGCTCTTCTCTTCACCTTCCGGGTTTTTCATTTTTTCTGAAGGTTCCTGTAGCGGAAGGTTTTGACTAAAGCTGGTTTGTATGGCAGCGGGTTCATCCTTTAAAAGGCCTAACAACTGATTGCGCGTCGCGATAATTGCTTTACGTAATGAATCGGCCCTTTTCTGCTCATACATGTAAACAGAACCTGCTTCCAGGTTCCTGTCATCTTCAAGCCTGCCCTTATCGGAATCCCATTTACCATCTTTATGGTGAGCTCCTTCTTTGCCGGTTTTATCAACCTCTACCCATCCACCGCTTTTTTCAACCAGTAATTCCATGTAGCGTGTTACCTGCTTATTCATTTTTGCTACTATGTCAGTGGCATCCTGGGCTTTGTTCATCCAGGGGGTAGTCTTATCCTTATCGATAGCCAGCTGCGCCTTGAAATCGGCCATGGTGGCATCGGTTTTTCTGTCGGTAGCGGCATTAGATACTGACATGCCTTTATTTACTACGTGAAAGGCATTTAATATTTCCGCCGAAACGTTTAAAGCCAGCAGTGCGGTTAACACGAGGTACATCATGTTAATCATCATCTGCCTGGGCTCTTTTGGTATTGACATTTTTCTTGGACTGTTTAAGTGTTTTTAAAAATTGGTTTCAGAAGGGGCGGTTATTTTCCTCCGCCGGCACCCATCTGCATAGCTGTCAACATATTTCCGTAAATGTTGTTCAACTGCCCCAGGTTCTTGGCCAGTCCTGCTATTTCATTCTTGTATTTCTTAGTATCCTCTACTGAATCAGTCAGGTTATCCATAGCCTGTGATAAGCTGCCATAGAATTTATTCATGGCCTTCAGGTGGTTATTGGTATCCTGCAGTTCCAGTTCGTAAATAGCATTTAATTGAGAGAGGTTCTTAGAAACCAGTTGCACCTGCTCATGGTACTTGGTAGTTTCATTCTGTGCCGCTTGTAATTTGTTCATGGCATCGGCCACACCCTTGTAGGATTCCTTTATACCATCCATTGCAATAGCAGCGCCTTTTGCCTTATCAGCATATTCCTTTGTGGCAACACCGGCATCGCCCATGTTGTTCATCTTCTCAATGTTCTCACCTAGTTTCTTCAGGTTCTCACCGAGGCGTTTTACCAGGTCGGGTTCCACTTTATTGCTTTCAAGCATAGTATCCAGCTGGGCAGTAATGCCTTTGCCGCCATGTAAAGCTTTAGCATGAGTTCTTCTTAATTCTTCTTCATCCGGTGCAAGGTCCAGTTCAGGATATATCTTTTCCCAATAGTAATCTTTGTGAGGAGGAAGAATACCCAACAGGGCGAATATAAAAGCCTCTGTACACATACCAGCAATCAGCATCTGGCTGGCACCCTGCCAATGCTGAAGTTTAAACAATGCACCCATCAATACAACGGATGCCCCTAATCCAATGATCAGGTTTTTGATACGCTTGCCGCGTTCTGTTTCAAAAAAATGAGCCAGTTTGTTCATCTTGTGTTTAGATTAAAAGGTTATCTGATTTAGTTTAAAAAAATGTGTCGAAAAGTAGTACTTGTTGAATGAATTATTAACCGCATTTATCAACATTTTGAAAAATATCAACAGTAGCGATTAATCGTTAATTGAACGTCCTAAGAAGGTGAGTACATCGCGGAATCCGATATATGAACGGCTGGAATCCTGGTATTGGTAGTTACGGGTACCCGTTTGGCAGAAATAAGCAATATCCTTCCAGGAACCACCGCGGATAACCTTACGCTTTAAGGTTATAGGGTCGCTATCCTGTGCGTTGTACTGCATATCGGGGTTCATATCATGAACAAAGTGATATGCATTTTCAGTGTAGTAAGTGGAAGTCCACTCCGAAACGTTACCTGCCATGCAATACAGGCCGTAATCGTTAGGGAAGTAAGCATCAGCCTTTACGGTATAATAACCGCCATCATCGGGATAATCACCACGGCCGGGCTTGAAGTTAGCAAGGATACATCCTTTCTTGTTTCTCATGTAAGGGCCGCCCCAAGGGTAGGGAGAAATATTGCGGCCGCCACGGGCAGCATATTCCCACTCAGTCTCTGTAGGCAGGCGGAACTCGTCCTGTATTACAGTGCCATGCTCGTTATTATAGTCGTTCCACAGACGGGTACGCCATTTACCGAAAGCCATAGCCTGTTTCCACTTGATACCTACCACAGGGTAATTATCGAAGGCAGGATGCCAGAAATAATTACGCGTCATAGGCTCGTTGTAAGAATAGGAGAAGTCGTGCACCCATGATAAGGTATCAGGGTAAACATTCACCACTTCTGTATGCATGATGGTAGTCCTGTCAAAGTCAGGATTATCACGGTTTACATCGCGGGCGGCTTCTTTAAAGTCCATCCAGAAATACACGTAATTGAGCTTACGGGTATCGATTTCTTTCTTTCCGATTATCTTCTGGTTGTCCGGCACATACATGTCGGCTAGTGTCTCCTGGGTATTCTCGTCGGTCCAGTCAATTTTCTCGTTCCAGTTGATATGCTCATTAGGCTCACCGGCATTGATTAAGTGGTCACCCTCCAGTTTTTTATGAGCAATGGAATCGCGCACCCAGTATACGAACTGGCGCCATTCGTTATTGGTAATTTCTGTCTCATCCATGAAGAAACCCGCCTGCGACACAGCTTTTGAGGGCTGGAAAAGGGAGTTATTCATGTCTTCATCACTCTGGCCGGTATGAAAGGTACCGGAAGGGACGTAAATCATCCCGTAGGGGATAATAGTATTCCATTCAGGCCTGTCAAGAACACCGAGTAATTGGCCGTTATACCCACCTGAACAGGCAGCTATGAAGGCAACGATGGCTAAAAGCAGCAGCTTTCTGGCTTTGAACATATTCAAAAGGCGTTGGATTTTGTGTGTATCAAAGTACTGTTCTCGTGGTGCTTATGATGGAATGGTCGTAAAAATAGAAATTAATTCAATGAATCCAAATTAATTAATTCCTACCCTACTGCACATACCATTAGGCACTTTTAACGGGATTAATTTTAAAATGTTTCAGTCAAAATGTGTCATTTTTATTAAAATCTCGGGGTGTAGATGAATTTTCCTGGTTTTGCAATCTGCGACAGCTCCAAAGCGTAGTTCACCAAAATCTCGTGGCTGCCGTTAGAAACTTTATTAAGCGCACTTAAAGTGTAATCGTAGGAGTACCCGATGGTCCACTTTTTTGATACCCTGATACCGATGAGGGCATATACTGCATCCTGGTTACTTTTCTGAAATCCCCTGTACCCTGCTCCTATCCAGCCCAACGCTTTGTATTGAAAAGCAACGTTGGTTTCTTCCTGCATGTCAGCAAAATCGTATTTCACCAGGAATGCATTTCTAAACATAACGGCAGAAGACAATTTTATATTGTATGAAAAGTGACCAAAAATATTCCTATTCAGTGTGGGGCCGTTGTCTCCCGAAACGAGTGCCAGCTTCGGTTGCAGAAGATTGAGTGCGGATACTCCTATGGCAAATGATTTATTGTAATACAAAACGCCCGCTGCTACATCAGGACTAATACTGTTCTTCATTCCTACAGGCAGCGTGTTGTCATTGTGGTTAATTGTTCCTCCTTCATACACACCATCAGGTGTTATGATTTTACTTCCGTCGAGTGAGGCCTGTATGATACCACCGCGTATTCCTATAGAGAAGAGATGATTTCTTTTGCGAATGATGAATGCGTAATCGAGTCCCGCGTAGGTATTGCGCTGCAAGCCCTGCTGGTTATTCACCAATGTGATACCCACCCCTCCGCGTATATTATATATAGGTGTGTGAACAGATAAAGCCTGTGTGAAAGGATTGCCATTGAGTCCATACCACTGGGAACGCGCCTGTGCCGTTACTGATAGCTGGTTCTCTACCCCGGTATAAGCAGGGTTATAAGGATTGAGATGATAATTGAATTGGGAGAATTGCGGATACTGCTGCGCCACAGCTACAGATGAAACACATAAGAGTAGGATTAAAACCCGCCAAGTAGTCATTATCATTCGTCTAACGTACAGTATCCATCCGTAAAGATAGTTATTCCCCGATGTTTCCAAATAGTTCGGACAAATTATTTAACGGCGGTAAACACGAAAAATTTCTGCACAGATAATACTTTTCTGCACCCTCCACCTTCTTCCGCAAAGTCCATGCATAGTTCGAATTTTCCCTAAATAAGGGCATTACGAGCAGGTTGGGAATGAATTTCCTGTGGATACTTAACATATTATCGGGGTTGAGGACTTGTGTAGCATAAGTAACCTCATTGATTGTCTTAAAATAATTGAGAAAAACACTTAGCCAATTGGAGAAAGAGGAGGGGTAAGTAGTAGCAATGCTGAATACTTTTTTCATCATCTCTTCCGAGAGTGATAAATATTTATTGTTGGCAGTGATGAGATAGAGATAATGCAGATTCTGAAACATCACCGAATTACCTGAAGGTATCACGCTGTCGTAATAATCAATCTTGCGGATGATAAGGTCTGTTTGGTTTTTGTTGCTGAAGTAAAAAAACTTTTCTTCATCGGAATAAAAATGGTCTACTACATATTGTGTTTGTCTTATAGCCTCTTCTATTAGATCTAAATTACCGGTGAGTTGTGCTTGTTCCAGCAGCATTTGTATATAGATGGCAATATCATCCAGCATGGCTGCATTGTGGGCTTTCTTTCCAGCACAGTGGGATCCGAAGCTTGGAATTCACGTGACTTGAAGTCGCGGC